>Ga0134124_10000231_pt1 | contig 50364 bp, 36 predicted proteins | sample KB304_FD_96880 | JGI IMG/M metagenome (GOLD analysis project Ga0134124, IMG submission 96880) | Terrestrial soil microbial communities without Nitrogen fertilizer from Kellogg Biological Station, Michigan, USA - KB3-0-4 | ecosystem: Environmental > Terrestrial > Soil > Unclassified ...
GTAGCGTCCGACGTGCAGGCCGTCCATTAGCGAGTGGTGTACCTCCACAGAAAACGGCAGGAGCGTGCGATCGTCTTGCTTGATGAACTTGCCGAACGAGATCTTCGGCACTGAATCCTCGCGTCCCCAACGTCGTGCATGTGAAAAGCTGGTGAACGCGATCCATGGCAGGGTCGTGCAATGAATGCGCGCATCATCCTCGTGGCGGGGTCTGAAAGCCCAATCGCCTGCTCGCATTTCCTCGACTCCGTGCGTTGCGCTTTCCATGAATTTTGAAAAGCTCTCTGCGTAGTCGAAGTAGAAGAGGGTGAATGTCTCGTTCGGCAGCATGAAAGTCGTGCCACCGTTAATGACGTCGTGGACCAGCACCTTTCCCTGTCGCAGGCGATAGCGGAATGGCTCGATCTCATTGGCGGCGCGAAGCGCGAGGTAGTGGTAAGTAAGCCAGACGTTCGTTCCCGGGCGCTCATGTAGCGCTATTAATAGTTTTGTGATGTCGAGTTGTGTGCAAACGTTGAAGTAGGGCTTGTCGAAGGGAAGATAGAACTCAAAAACGGCGCGGCGCGGCCAGGTCTCTAGATCTATGTAATGCGGCATCGTGAGGATTGTAACTGATTCTCAGCCCTGAGTAGACCGGGACCACAGATTAGCTAATTAAGACGCACTGTGCCGTCGCCGCCCCAGTCAGCAACACTCTACCGTCGACTAAAACGCAGTTGGGTTAACGTTTTCACCATCAGGAGAAAAACGGATCGAGTTGCTTCTGCCCGCCGCCGCTTTAAGGATTCTCAGCTTGCCGGTCTGCAAATTCCACGCGCAGTACGCCGGTTGGTCCTGCGCTCGCAGACACTCTTGCCACCTGCAGAAAACGCAATTGATGGCGACTGTTCGCCACACTGTGCCAAATCCAGCCTCTCGCCCGATCGCAAATCCCAAACCCGAACGCCGGCCCTTCCCTGCTCTATGCCTTCGTGGGCCGAGCAAATGCCATTCGGCGAATACGCCAGTGACGACACAGGACCTTCCGCTGCATCGGGAACACGAGTTTCTCGGCTGTTAAAATTCCACAGGTAAATAAGACGCTCGTCGCTGCGAAAGCAACGTCGTCGCCAAACGGAGAACAGACCACACGAACGGCTTTCTGAGACTCCGCCACGCCAAACTCGGCGGGCCGTGCCAGAGAATGCTGGAACGCTGTCCAACAGCAAAGGAGACGGTGACTCTTCTTCTCCCGCCTTGGCTTCCGACTTCTAACCGCCTGCCAACACAGTCGCCGCACTAACGCGCTGCGCCCTCAGTCACAAAACGATCTTTTCGCAAGCGATTGTTGAGTAGCGCGCGCAGCAGGTCACGTGGCAGGCGCGTCGCGAGAAACCAGCAGGTCGCTCGCAACTCGTTCGCGAACGGCGAATCAATGAATGAGATCCTCTTTGTATTCGCCACCATAGTCCTTCAATAAATTTTCACAGAGCTTGCGGCTGTGAGCGGAGGCCGGCCATGCTTGCTCAGGATCTAGCTGAGTTTCTGCGTAACAAATTCATTGAAGAGCAGATTTACCTTCTATGTGTCCGAAGTTGATCCTTGTCCCGACGGCCAGAGTAACGCTGCCGCCCCGGCGAGACGTTCTTAATCTCTCCATGCGGTTGGTCGTGGACCCAGGTTCGATGGAAAAGATTTTTCAAGCCCCAAACCGAAGGGTCGGAAGGGTGCTGCGTTATCGCCGCAACCGCTCGAGAGAAATCATATTTCTTCCCTTCCTCAACATGATGCGCGAAGAGCTGCGTGATTGAACGTTACGAAAAACACGTAGAACAACAACACCGCGAGCGAGAACAGGTCTGTTTATGTGCTGGGTACCGCGTCGCCCTGACAATCTCGGGGCCATGAAACAGGCGTGCCGTAGACGTCTCCGCGTGACTAGTTATTACCAGCAACATTGTCGTTATCGCAAATCAAAACTTCGGCCGATGCAGGATCGAAAAACGCATTGCCAAACGAGATGTCGCGATAACAAAACCTCTTTTCATTAAAGTTGCAGGTAGCTATGCGAGAGTCCCAAGGCGGCGGTGTCCAGCGCTTCGAAGCTCGGTTCAATCCGGCGCTTCATCATGTCGACAATGCCTCTAACCGAGGATCGCGGGCGGCCGGGTGTAGCCATGCGGTGGTCGAGCTTGTAATCGCGAATTCTGTGGGCCAGAGAAAACGATCGCTCGGAGGACCCATCTTGATCAAGATCTCCAGCGCCTTGCGTAGCTCCGGTATTCCTAAAGCCTGAAATACCACTTGAGTGCAACTGGGTTGCCGTTTTGCAGTGCCTGATACGCCTCTCTGGTTACCACCGCCGAGAAATTTCGACCACGCAGATGGACTTTATGAAGTGCTGTAAACCTTCTGACCTGCTTTGAGGATCTGATCCATGTGTTAATTTACGCCACGAACGCACCAAAAAGAATTAGACCGGAAAGCCATGTGATGACTCAAGCGAGCGTTTGTCAGTGCTTGCGAGGATGCCGGAATCGAGGGCTTAGTCTGGCACGATCTGCGGGCCCCCTATGGCACGAGGTTAGGCGAGGCCGGCTTCAACGCATAAGATATTGCCAAGTTAATGGGCCACGCGAATATCTCGACGAGTCAGCGTTACATTCGCAATTTGCCAGTTGGCGCAGGCGAGGCAGTCATGCTAAAAAATCAGCGCCGTCACAGCAACACAGGTCCCACGCTCTCAGAGCAGGTTCCGGCACTTTGATGGTAGCTGTAAATAGTTGATAATCAAGGCATGGCGGGGTAGCTCAGATGGTTAGAGCGTGGGATTCATAATCCGAAAACACGCAAATTCTCAACTTTATTGATTAGAACAGGTTGCAGCCATAGCGGTTTTATTGGGGTTTTTGATGCTTCTATATACAGCTATATCCCCTACCAGTACTCTTCTCTGAATTCCCGTCACAACACCGTCACAAGCTGGATCAACCACCTGCGTCAACTTGCAATAGGGCATCGACAAGTCGCTCTCAATTTTTTGCACCGATGAATCAAACTGCCTAGAGGTACCGCTCTCTTATTACGTTCAAATGTCGCAATTCATGTCCGGCGATATGATACGCTATGGCGCGGACGCTCATCACGTTTCCACTAGCTACGCCGCATCTTTTTAGCATCTCGTCGTCAAAACTGGTAAAGAGAGCGATGGTCGCTCTTCGTACCACGGCAAACTCCTCGAGGAGGTCATCAAGCGACCTCTCGTTCGCCCCTGACTCAATCACATAGGCATCCTGCTCGAACCCGGCTAACTCTGTCTGATCGTTCCGCGCAAACCGCAATGCGCGGTAGGCGTAGATACGTTCATCGTCAATCAAGTGACCGAGTATCTCTTTTATTGTCCATTTACCGTCGGCGTATCGGTAGGTTAGTTTCTCTTTCGGCGCGGCGCGTATGAAATCGGTAGTCGCGAGTAGATCATCCTGGAGGTGCTGCAAGATAAGTCCATCATCCGGCAACAACCCAATATACATGATTGTATAAGGCGCATACTCGCCTGCTACAGGCTTCGGAATACGTTTCATCGTTTTGTTCCTAGGTTTACATTATCTCTCCGGTGATCTTACACGTTGAATATGACATCAAGTTGAGGTAAATTTTGCTCCTTAGTGACGTGCTCTCCGGTTCTTCACCAGTCTACTCCAGGAGGTTCATAGGATGCCCGAAATTGACAAGTCCAAGCCTATTATCTTCATTAGCCATAAGACTTGTGACAGTAAAATTGCGCAGGTGCTGGCTGGTTTTTGCGAAAAAATGGTTGGTGGCCGTATTGATGTTTTTCTCTCCTCCAATCCCGATTTCAAGGGACCGAAAATAGGCAAAGGCCTGAATGCACAGCTGAGAAAAACACTCTGGCAGACCGACGTTCTTGTACTCATCTATACATCAACAGATCAGGATTGGTCCTACTGCATGTGGGAGTGCGGCGTTGCCAACGATTCACAGAGTCCAGAAACTAACATTATTGTGTTCCAGTGCGGCACCGACTATCCACCACCTCTCAACGACCTTACACGAGTAGACGTTCGAAAACCTGAAGACGTTAAGCGGTTTGTAGACCAATTTCTGCGTGACAAAGAATTCTTTCCTTCATTAAACGCTTCCTTACTAACCGACTACAAGGACATTTACGTCGCGGAGGCGGCAACAAAGCTGCATAAAGAGTTTGGCGACGTCCTGCCGAAGGATGATGGAGGTCCCTCTCAAGAGTGGCCAACCTGGCCGTACTTGCGCATCGAGATGCCTCGCGCCGAAGTCGATAAAATGGACCAGGCAAGCGAGGCAGAGCGAGTATCGCTTTCCCATCAACTCGTCACGGATTTCGGCGTTGTAGCTGAGAGTGATCCCCGCGCGTCACAGCTATTTGGTCTGGGTGCTTTTCCACCTCGAATGAAGCTCGATGCGCTACTCAAGCTCTGGAAAGACAAGAATCCAAATGCAGAGCCGACGTGGTTTGATTCTTGTTGCGAGCAAATCATGATGGGCGCCGCGAGAGGCTTCCCAGTAATTCGCTGGACCCCCCTTCGGGAAGCCGAAGGAGACTCGGACTACACCCCCGTGGTAAGCCGAATTAAGTCGAGACCCTATGCCGGAACTGTCCTATTTGATATCTACTTTTATAACCTCTCGGATCCGCGAGCCATTCCTGTAACTTCCAAGATGATTCCTGTAGGTTCGTTCTTCTACAAGAAGCTTGGTGAAGTGGATCCACAAATGCTGAAGCTGGCTGAATTGATAAAAGAACTCAACACACGCCAACTGAACCGCGTGCCAATCTTAAGCAGTGACGGTCACCCCATGTACATCGTTCACCGCAGCATGATAGATCGGTTCATCTCTGAAACTGCTTTATCTGCTGATGGAGCGGCGAATGTTGCTAATCTCACTCTCGCGGACTTGCTAGCGAACCCGGAGATGAAGTCGATGTTTGAAAACACTTTCGTCGTGGTTAAACGGCAGGCCACTCTCGCTGAGGCCCATAGCGCAATGCTGGCCAGGCCGGGTTGCAGTGACGTGTTCGTTACAGTTGGCGGCAGTTTGAAAGAACCGGTGCAAGGTTGGCTGACTAACGTCGATATAGCGCGCAGTTCATAACCGGCGGGATCTGCGCGCTTTGGAGTGGACACATTGGTCGAAATAAAGCTCTGAACCACCTCACCATGCAATTATGCACCTGTATTTGATTGTTAGTTGATAACAACATTCAGTAATCTGCATGGGTTGCATATTGTGCTTGAAGTGCTCAGTTTGTAAAGAACTGCGGGACAACTGCGGTGCAAACTTGGACCAAGCGCAACTTTACTCAACCTCAACAAAGATTCCGCATCGTCAGATCCCGCTTGCAATGGCGATCTGTTTGGCGACGTAAACCTAAACGTGTCCGATGTAATTCTGGTGGCTGCTCTTCGTCATTATATTGTCCAACGCGCGTTAAGGTTGGCGCTTGGGCTACGCGAGCGTTGCTGCGCTTTCCTAGCCCTTTCACGTTCGTCATTGTTCATTTCGTTCTCGTTTTCGTTTAGTCGTCCAGCTCGCAAGATTTCATCGCTGCGCGGCACGACTGAACTGCCCGCCTTCGAGATCGAGCGCTTCGCAGCAAAGCAGAGCGACTGCTTCCGCTTCGACTTCGCGCAAGGAACGTCAGCTTTTAAAAGAAGTCCTGACTCAAATTCAAAACTCTTGCCACTGTTCGTATGTAACGATAAAATTTATTCCCGCTCATTCATATTGGCGTTATATTTCAGCCACGTGAATCTCACTTATGGTCCAATACAGCATGACTCACAGACTGCCGATTGACATTCGCTCCGATCAACCAACACTTGGTATCAGACGCAGATCCTCGCTGATGACGCGGATTCAATCTGCGGTATCCGCCAAATCGGTGGCTAAATTCACGTCCGGAAAAGCGGAAACTCATCCGCGGACCAGTCTCTATCCATCTTTCAAGATGGTCCACCGTCGGGTATAAACGGAGGGAGTATGGCTAAAAAGTGGGACGTCTTTATCAGCTATGCGCACGAGGATAAGGCATCAGCCGCGGCACCGCTGGCGGCGGCACTTGTCGACGCTGGTGTCAGCGTTTGGTTTGACGAGCACGAGATTACGCTGGGCGATTCACTTCTCCGCAAGATTGATGAAGGCCTTAAGGATAGTCAATTCGGAGTTGTAATTCTGAGCCGCACTTTCTTTGGAAAGCCTTGGACCATGACCGAGCTTCAGGGACTGATGGCGAGGCAAGAGTTCGGAAAAACGATCCTTCCCGTGTTGCACGAGATGGATCATCGAGAACTCGTGCAGATTTCTCCCATACTCGCAGGTTTTGTTAATACCAGCACGAGCAGCGGGCCGAAGGCACTGGCCCACGAAATCGCAAACGCGGTCGGGAAGGCTCGGCATGCCACGAAGGGTCGGACCATCGCCCTCGACATCTGTCACCGCCAAGGCCAATGGAACGGCTTTGTGCCGGCAGTTCGCGGAATTCTTGGCAATAAATTGCTTGAGCTGGAAAACGGAATCGCAGCCAGTATCGATGACCTTAGGGATTGCACGGTGCTGGTGATGGCGCTGGGATGGCATGTTGAATTTTCACAGAAGGACGTCGAGCATGTTCGCGACTGGGTTCAATCAGGCGGCGGGCTCTTTCTATTGGGATTTTACCTCGCAGATACTCATCATCAGACAAAGCCCAGCGCCCTCGGTCGCGCGCTCGGGTTCTCGTTTCGAAATGACATCGTGATGCCGCCGGGGCAGACTTCACGCCGCGACTGTCAGGACCAGGCTTTCGACATGAACGGCAGGTTCGCCGTCTAAACAGAAATACCGGCAGGAGACAATCATCCTATCACTCGGGGTGTTCGCGAGTTGGCGGTTCTGTCTGCGTGCTCGATCGAGCCGATTGATAGGACGGAGTACGAGATTCGCGTACCGTCTCATTCAGCAGTCGTAGTCGACGTCAGAGGGCGACCGACTGATGCGGGGTATCTAATTCAGGTACATGAATATATCCCAAGCTCGCGAACTGAGCCAACGATTCTCGCTGCGTGGCAGTACGGTCAAGGTAGAGTCGTAGCCGCCGGAACGTGGAAGTTGTTTACGCTTAGACAACGCGACAACATCCGGCTTGTAGAGAACGCCATCGCATGGCTCGAGTCGACTGGATGACGTAGAAGCTATCCGCAGCTACGCGTCGCTATTTAGGGAGTCTTCCGCCTGTCGACGTACTTGGGCCCATCTGGGAGTTTTGCGAGCTATTGACAGCGCCCCAGATCATTGATTTGCCGACACTAGAATTGCCTTAATACGCGGCACCGGACGCCCTCGATTCTCCTTCCACATCGAGGCACTTACGGGAGTGCCTCGCACGATCTCGTAAAACCCACTTTGTTGTGCGGCAGTCGGGATACAGCAGACGATGAGACAGAGCACGCAGAATAGTAGACTTCTCATGAGAATAGACTCCGACGCCCGGAGGAGTTGAGGGCACAAATGTTCAGTTGGGGTTTAGGAGGGAGAATTATTTAGATCGCAGTGATCGATGGTTGTCCTTCCCTTGTCTTTTCTTTGTAAGCAGTTGATATGTACGGGTTGCGGAAAACGCGTCCAGCCCTTCGGAATTTTGCGAAGAGCTGGAAGCGTTAGGTTGGAAGTGTGAAAACGATCTTACGTCGCTCTGACCGGCGTCATGGCACTTGTCGCAGTTGCCAATGCTGATTGGGAATGCCGACGTAATCCCACTGATGTACCGGCGTGCCGTCAGTAGTGTAACCGCCGGCTACGTCGAGCGCCTTGCCGCTGTGACGCGCCATGATCCACACGTATCCGCCACCGACATCAGTAATCGCCCACTGCTGTGCGGCCGTCCCGTTCTCGTCCCATTGCCAGACAGGCGTACCGTTGTCCATTCCTGCCCACTGCACGTCGAGCACCTTGCCGCTGTGACGCGCGACGATCTTGTAATAGCCGCCGCCCACAGGAAGAATTTGCCATTGCTGGTTAGGCCACCCGCCGCAGCCAAACTGTATGACTCTCGCGCCGGAAGCCGTTGATTCGCCCTCAACATCCAAACACTTACCCGAATGCCTGGCGACGATTTCGTAGTACGGCGGTGCACAGGTTAGTGTTCGCGGGCTACCGCTAAGATTTGTCCTGCCTGACTCGAATCTCACACTCAGCGTGTGCGGCGTTCCATCCTTGAAATTTGCTGGAGTGGGGATTGCGAAGCCGTGGTAGCCGTTATCTCCTAAGTACTGTCCGACATCGCCTCTATAATCAGTCGCCCAAACGTTGGCGACCAAGGCTCCGTTATCGTAGATGCCTACTCTTATCGAGGTATTCAGCCGGTATCGATCCGCGGCCCAACCGATGATCGAATTACAGTCGCCAACATCTACATATCCCTCATAATTGTTGCAAGTAATCGATCGCGGGCTGTAGTAGAGTTGTTCATCGAGTCCGCTGTATTTGATCGTTATCCAGTGTGTTTGCCCGTTGCGGATACCTGGGGGCAGACTGAAGGTGAATCCGTGGTAGCCGTTTCCGTAACCGTAATATTGTAAGTCTGAGCGGAATTGGTTCGCGCGAACGATAGCCAGCTTTTGCCCGCCATCGTAAACATCAACCGATATGGGCGAGTTAGGTTGACTGGAATCCCAAGCCCACCCGGACACTGTCTGACAATCGATATTTTCAAAATAGCCGCAGCGCGGTGTAAGTGCAATTGGCTTCGAGGCATCGTGTTTCGCTCCTGGACATCTTATCGGCCAAGCGGCCAAGGCCAATCCTCTTTAATAATGTCCCAGAGAGGAAACATCTCATCCAATACATAAAAGCCATAACCAATGGCCGCGCCATAGCTGTAAACGAGCCTCATATCGTGACCGAAAATAGTTTGTAATAACAATAAGATAGCGCCGACTGTAAAGGCATAGAGGAACACGAATATGAAGACGTTTAGTATTGAGTCAAAGACGAGTGTGATTCCAAGGTAACCTAACGCTTTGACACTATATCGCAAGGCTGCCTTGCCAGCGCGATCGCCAAACTCAGACGGGCGCGCATAAAAAATTACTTGGTATAACCCGCGAATCAACATATACGCGGCGAACTCCATGGTGATGACGGCCGAGATTATGATGAAATTGCCCCCGTCAATCCAGGCTGGCGGTTGACTAGTGGAAGGGTCCTTAATCAAGTAGCGAAGATAAAAATATTCGATCAGACCGATGATGAGCAATCCGCAAATAGCCAGAAGCAAATTGCTGACTTGAGCGGCGATAGGGCGGGGCGCTTCGTCCCAGGATCGGCGCGGAAGGTGTTGAGTGTAATTCCAGAAAACATCATCTGGTCTGAGACTGGGATCGGCAGAGCGCATATAAGTTCGGCGGGCACGGTGCCTATAGGAAGTTCTTTCTTGCACGAATCCGATTGGATCGCCGGGTCGAATATCAAGGTCTACCACGTCCACTTCACCGCTGCCTTTATCTCGGGTTTTTCTGCCGTCTCTTTCATATTCGAGAGTCCAGTGAATAGTATCCTCGCTCCTGATCCAGTCTAGCGAGATAGCGCGTCCGCAATCGGTCAAGGGCGGTTGATAATGGCCTTTCTGTTCTCGTTGCGCCTTAGGCCAGCCTCGCCGGCGCTGCTCTTCCAACCACTCGCAACGCCCGCGTCGCTGGTGCACGGCTGCGTATAACTCTTCGACAATCTCAGGATAGGACAAACTCTGGCTATCGAGAACGTACTGAGCTTTACGCGCGAAATCGGGAACCTCAACTTGACCAAGTTTCAACAAAATCAGATGAAAGTTGTTGGCTTTTTGCGCCTTCTCGGTCGCCCAGATTATTTCGTTTCTCACCCAGTCGGAAGTAACTGACTCTTCTGTTACCAAGACAACAAAGACCTGACAGCTGTCTATTGCTTTTTGCAGCCAGGAGGCGATCGCTTGATCGTGGTCAGGTAAGTCGTCATGTTGCCGTGTGAGGTCCATCCAAACGTCAACTTTTCCCTTCTGCTTCAAGCTATTGTAGAACTCGTGGGCCAGTAAGACGTTCTTGCTGCGGTAGCTAAGAAAAACTGTGAGAGGAGTACTGAGAAGAGTCGAAGGTTTCTCAACCGGCTCGCGCCAAGTCACCGGGATGTGCGTTCTGGCGGCGATCCTGAGGCCATAAAGCATCGCCAGAAAGCGACTGTAAGAAGCGATCTTTCTGTGCCTTAAGAAATACCAAGTCCACTTTCTGGTCCGTTCAATCGCCTCCTGCAGTTGCGGATGGAACTCGGCACCCTTCTTAACCCAAATCGCGGAGTATTTTCCGACCCGGACGAAAACCGCCTTGTCGTCGGGCTTCAGTAGGGGATCGATCGAGATGTCGGAACGAGTATGCATTGAGACGAAGGTGCGATGAGGGTTCCCATGCAATCGCATCGAATAAATTAGCCGACGCTTTCCTATTATCCAATTGCAATGGACAACCTCTCCTTCCTCCCCGTGGTAACAGTTGAAAACGGTTTCCATGCTTTGGCCTCCTAGCATCGCGGTTGGTAGAACACTTGAACCGGCTTAAGGCTTTGGTCGCAATAGAATCCGATCTGATTCGGCTTTACATACGGCTCTTTCGCAATGTCCGCATGACGTCCGAATTCAGAGGGTCATGCGACAGCAGGCAATGATGATTCTATCTTTCAAGTTAAAAGACGTTCAATCGCGGATCACCTGGAACGATTTGTTGGGTGGCAGTCTCATCTTACATAGCATGTCATCAGGCTAATCCAAATAATCTTCGTGTTCTTCTGCTTCCCGTGACTCTCGTAGAGCATCTTGATAATCCTCATAGCCCGGATCGTTTGATTCATCATAATTCTGGGATATTCGACTCCGCTTCTTTCCAAGTGAGATCTCTGAAGCTTGTTTCTTCCTCGCTCTCCTCTCGACGATTCTCTTTGATTGATTCATGACACCTGAAACGCCGAGTCCTGTTACGGCTTTGACATCCGCGAAAAAGGCGGGCAGTTTCACTCTCTTATCGAGGAGAAGCGGAAGTAATGGCACCTTCGCTGCAATAGCCATTCCTATTTCCACGTTTACCCAATTAGATGCGCTTGAATTCTTGGTCCAAATCACTATAGCTAAATCAGACCTTTTGATTTCCTCCAGCACCTTCGTGGTTATCTTGTTTCCAGCCTCAAGCTTATCATCAGCTCGGTATACTCTAGTGTATTTGTTCAGTGCCAGGCTGCTTGCCAGATTCTTTGAGAACGCAGTGTCTTTGTGTGAGTGACTTAAGAAGACTTTGTACGCCATTTTATCGCTCCAAGGACATCCAGCACGGAACGGGCATATCCCCGTCGATTTGGACTTAAGAGATCCGACATGGAATTAGCCGCCAATGGTTGAGTTGATGGGTCGGAAGACAACGCCACCATGCCGATTTTGTTGTGCATCACTCTTTACAGACCTTTGCGTCGCATCTCGCCATCGAGCTTAGAGAACCCGTCTTTGCCTTTGGTCAGGAAGTCAATGTAGGTCATCCCAGCGATAGCGAGGGTTGGGCCCGGATCTCTGACTTTCAGCAAGAACACTGGTGTCTGCACTTCGCGAGAAAAGTGTAGTTCCTGCAGGGCAGTGGCTGACCGCTTCCACTCGGGCGAAACCACACTTAAAGTACCAGCTGCGTTCTTTATTACCTCTTCGAGTTCGAGAGAATAATCAGCCTGGTAGTCGCGCTCGCTTTCGCGGAAGTCCCAATACGCGTAGCCCTGCTTCTTCAGAAAAACCTTCAGATCTGCAACAAAGTTTGCGTCCTCGTCCGCGTAGCTGATAAATACGTAGCCCTTCGATCTTGCCTTTGGCGTCGCGATCGGAGAGGAACCTTGAAGCCCTCGAATTCCATCAAGCAGTGACTTCAGTGCTGGCTGAAACGGACCTCGAAAATCCGCCCACTGTATTCGGCGGAGCGGTAACGGTAGATTGTTGGCGCCCGCATCGTCAATAACAATGGGAATCACGCGCCCTTGTTTCTTAATGAATGCGTTGAGCTCTGCGTCCATCCAGCGGGATTGGCTGGAGTGCTTGCTAGAAACATAGACAAGGGCACTTGCCGCAAGAAGCCCTCTTTCGAGTTCTTTTGCCCAGTCTTGACCTGCTGAGATGTTTTCGAGATCTGTCCACGTATGTATAGCAGCGTCCCGAAGCTCGTCGGCGAGCTTCTCCACAAAATCCCTATCCTGTCGGGAATAGCTTATGAAGATGTACGGACGGGCCATATCCCAATTGCTCCCAGTGCTGCAAGGATGCGGTTGATGCCCCAACGTCCGAGACATGTATATTGAATGTCAAGGTCGGGTAAGGAAGTGCCGGATCAATCATAATTTGCTGGTGAGTGCCTCTTGATCATTATATCGTTGCCACCGTTTTCCAGCTGAGATCATCAGTCACTGCGTCTGGTCTACATCATGCGTCTGGCTCTACTTCCGTTTTTAACTTAAGCTATCGTGACGTGGAAGAAATGATGACCATGCGCAGTCTGCTCCCATCTATGAGACTATCCGGTGTTGGTGCTTGAAGTTCGGTCAGACTTACGCCAACAGCCTTCGTAGTCGCCAACCCCCTGCGAGCGACTGTTGGCACTTGGATGAAGTTTCTCCGGATCAATGTCTCAGTACTGTCACTCATAACTCATGATCCTAAAGTGAAAGCCCTGTTTTGAAACGGCAGGCTTTCAAGGTCGCCGCGAAACATTTAGCCTTCTGGTTCTTGTCACTACAAGAACCAACGACTATTGCTTGCGAACTGTAACAACTGCTCGGGGAAATTGAAAGGCCCTCAAACATACGTTTCAATGGGTGAGACGATTTCTCAAAGATTGACGATTACTTGATCCAGAAACGGACCCAAGTCATATCAGGAGTCCCGACCGCAAAAGTGGTGGCGTTAATGGATCGTGGAAGTAACCAAGATCCTCAAAAACGAAGGAGTCCGAGTTTGAACGCGAAGTCGTGATTAAGCCTGATTTACTCAGAAATGGTACCCCGGCGCGATCGAACGCGGCGACACTCCGCTTAGGAGTGGGATTCACGAACCTTTTGTTTTCAACAGTTACGAAAAAGCCTAACAAAAACGCATGTGCATACGTTGCATATTGTGCTGGATGTGCCCAAGTTGTAAAGAACTGCGGGACAACTGCGGGACAAACTTGGACCAAGCGCAACGTTACCAACATTAACTACAATCCTTCATCTCTATTTCTCCTTCCTTCGCGATCTCGGTTTGCCGCTATGAAGCGTTCGGTTCGGTTTCGCGGACAGGAAATCGAGGCCGCCGCGTTCTTAGGGCTGTTAGTCTTCGATTTGAAAACAGTGGTTCCCCTCGTAGGGACATGGGGCCACGAGTGGGTGCCCGACGCACACCCGAAAGGGGCGAAGCGCAGCGGAGCACTCGGAGCAAAGCGGAGAGTTGTGGGACGGGCTCTCGTGGCACAATCGGACCGGAGAGGGGGGGAACTGAATGAATGTCTCGGCCGAAGGCCGCAGCCTTATTTTATGAATCGTCGAAATACTCGCGCGACTTGATCTGTGAAGGCAGTGTGGGATTCTAATCCGAACCTCGCAAATTCTATTAATTGCAGCCACTGCGGGTTCAAGGGGTTTTGATTATTCGCAGTAGGCGCAATTGCGTTCGTTTACTTCGCGCTTAACTTGATTCTGCGACAGCGAGGTGCGCGGGTTGCCGTCCGCACAGATGTCGCGTGGAGACATTGTGACAATTGTCGTTATAAAAACTTATTGATCGAGACTCAGCGATAACGGTTGGATCTACAAATGTATCCAAACGTGCTCACTTTACCTCCGAGTTGTCTTCAATTGAAGACACTTTAGGAAGGCTTCATTGAGGCGATAACCTCTGTTACTTCAAAATCCTTTCTCAGTCGTGAGAGGAATACGTTTTGCCTTCTTTCGCGTAGCAATTTCTCAACCCCAGAGTCGGCCCATTGACTCTAATTAAAAGAACCTGCACAAGGATTTGGTATGCACTCACACCTTAAGTACCCACCTCTAAACGGGAACTCAGCGAAAACAATTTGTTTTCTCATCTTCGTAATGCTGCTTTTTGCCATCGTGCTCCCTCCGTATTCGAGTGAAGCTTCGAAAGTATCGTCCCAAACTACCTTACCAATATCTGACCGTAGCACCCCTTTGAAGCCGCCCGATGCGTTCGGCCGTTTGCCCCTGAGCTTTGAGCTGAATCAGGGACAAACCGATTCGCAAGTTAGATTTCTTGCTCGGGGTCATGGGTTTGGCCTCTTGCTAACCACCAATGGCGCAGAGTTCTCGTTCAATGAACCTTCGACCGCACTGCGGATGTACCTTCAAGGTGCGGCAACATCTCCTCGCATTCGTGGCGTCAATGAATTGCCTGGGAAGGTTAATTATTTTTTCGGCCGTGAATCAGATAAGTGGCGGACGAATATTCCAACCTATGAGCGAGTAAGTTACGAACAAATATATCCGGGCGTGGATCTAATATATTACGGAAATCAACGACAACTCGAATATGACTTCGTAATTGCGCCAGATGCGAGTTTTAAGCAGATAAGGTTAGCTTTTGATGGAGCAGATAAGCCGCGGCTGAACCGGCATGGTGATCTGATAATCAGGTCAGGCGCACACAAAATTACCTTGCTGCGCCCCAAAGCCTATCAGGAGATTGGTGAACAGAGGCGAGACGTTTCCATCAGGTATTTACTGAACACACGCAGTCAAGTCACTTTTCAAATCGGCGACTACGACAAACGTCAACCATTGATAATCGATCCGGTACTGGTTTATTCAAGCTTTCTCGGAGGGTCGGGCCTGGATCGAGGCACTGGCATCGCCGTAGACTCGTCAGGCAACGCTTACATCACGGGTCACACTTCTTCACTCAACTTCCCCACTGGCTCTCCACTGCAAGCAGCGCACACAGGCGGCGAACAAGACGCTTTTGTGTCAAAGTTGAATGCCAGCGGCTCAGCGCTCGTATATTCGACTTACCTCGGTGGAAGCGGCACCGAAGTGGCTACGAGCATTGCCCTCGATAACGCCGGCAACGCTTACATAACGGGCCAAACAACCTCCAACAACTTTCCTTTAGTTAACGCGCTGCATTCCACTTTGTCTGGTTCGAACGATGGCTTCATTGCCGAGCTGAGTGCTTCCGGTTCTGCACTTGTTTATTCAACGTTCCTCGGCGGCCGCGGTAGTGACGAAGGAAATTCGATCGCCGTCGATAGTCTGGGCAATGCTTATGTGACAGGCGTCACCTCGTCACGCGATTTCCCTACCACCAATCCGCTGCAGACATTACGATCAGGTAACGCGATATTCAAAAGTGCTAACAGTGCCGGCAGTTGGGCTGCGAGCGACTCCGGTTTAATCGCCGCGACTGTAAATGATTTGAAGTTCCATCCATCCAATTCATCAATCATTTACGCCGCCACTGATACGGGTGTGTTTAAAACAACAGACAACGGCCTGAACTGGACCGCATTGAGCGGACAAACTGCCCTGCCAGTCACTAGAGTTGCTCTCGATCCAACGGATGCCAATGTCATTTATGCGGCCACCGGTGGAGGCGTCTACAAGAGTACTGACGGCGGCAATAACTTTTCTGCTATCAACAACGGGCTTGGTGCTTTTTTCGTGAGGACGATAGTTCTCGATCCCACTACTCCTACGACTCTTTACGTAACGGTCGGCTCCAACTCGTTCTTCAGATCAACCGATGGTGGGACAAGCTGGAGTCAAAAATTCATCAGCGGCTCCGGAGGAATTAACGGTCTAACAATTGATCCAAACACACCGACTACGCTCTACGCAGCCACAGTCGGGGGCGTCTTCAAAAGCACGGACTCGGGTACCAATTGGACTGCCAGTAACACCGGGTTTCCTTTTTCTTTCAACATTAGTAGCGTCTCGATTGATAAAACAAATAACCTTCTCTATGCCGCCACAGCTTTCGGAATTTTCAAAAGCGCGAATGGCGCCGGCACTTGGACCAACATAACGGACAATTCTGCTTTTTTCACCGTTTCTGTCATTGCTATCGATCCGGCAACCCCCTCGACAATCTACATCGCCACTCCTTTGGGGCTGTTTAAAACCATTGACGGCGGTGCGACGTGGAACGTGAGCGGCAACGGTTTCCCCAATTCAAACGTGCTCTCTTTGGTGGTGGATCCGGGCCAGGCTTCAACTCTTTACATAGGCACATCAAGCGGCACTGACGCTTTCGTCACAAAATTGAGTGCCGGTGGCGCTACGCAGGTTTACTCGACCTATCTAGGCGGTAGCGCCGCAGACGTGGGAAATGGAATTGCCTTGGACTCAGGCAGTAATGTTTATCTCACCGGCTCGACCAGCTCGAACAACTTTCCGACTGCAAATGCATTGCAGCCAGCTCGTTCGAGCGGTACTGATGCATTTGTAACGAAGCTTAATGCCAGTGGTGCCAGTTTGATTTATTCAACGTTTCTGGGTGGCGACAGCAGCGATGTAGGTTCCGCGATCGCCGTGGATGGAAATGGCAACGCCTATATTGCAGGCACCACTGCATCAGACGACTTCCCAACTGCCAACGCGTTTCAGTCAACTAACTCATCACTGACAAACGAAGGCTTCGTCACAAAGATAAATGCCACCGGCTCTTCGCTGGTTTATTCAACTTATCTCGGAGGAGATGCCCCTGACACTTGCTCGGCTATCGCCATCGATGTGGCCGGCAGCGCTTACGTCACGGGGGCGACGAGCTCGCAAAATTTTCCGATAGTTGGAGCACTTCAGCCGGCATTAAGAGGCACCGATGCGTTTGTAGCAAAGCTGACGCCAAGCGGTTCCGGTTTGATCTATTCAACCTTCCTCGGCGGATTTTCCGATGATTTTGGTCTCGGTTTGGCGCTTGATCAATCCCAGAATGCCTACGTCGTGGGTATTACCATCTCTGCGGACTTTCCTACGGTAAGTCCTCTACAACAAACTTTCGGCGGCAATGTAGATGTGTTCGTCGCGAAGCTGCGCTCGTCGCCGGAACTGGAATTAACGATGACCGGTTCTCCCAATCCCGTGAGCTTCGGCAGCAGCCTGAGTTACACGATTAATGTAAAGAACAATGGCGAAGTTGCGGCTACGGGCGTCACCCTCAACGACACGTTGCCGCCGGGCGCGATGCTTGTCTCAGCGACGTCAACAGTAGGCACGTGTACAGGAACGACTTCGATCAACTGTAGCCTCGGAACAATAAATCCGGGAGCAACTACGATCGTGACGGTGATTGTTACTCCTCCGGCAGTGAGAACGATCGTCAATACTGCCATTGTCACGTCCAACGAAACCGATTCATTTCCGGTTAACAACACCGCGACAGTACAAACGGTGGTCGATTTCACTGACCTGTCGATTGATAAAAAGACTGCCCAGAATCTCGTGGCGCCTGGAAGCAAACTTACCTATTCGCTGATCGTGAAAAACAAGAGCGGCATTCCCGCTGCCGTAACTGTCACTGACAATCTTCCGGCAGGTACGTCGTTACTCAAGTGCACACCCACGGGCAGTGTTGTCTGCGGCGGAGCCGGCAACAACATAAGCGTTCTCTTTCCGCAACTGGCAGTAGGCGCCTCCGAAGCTGTTCTTTTGACTGTAGCAGTGAGTGGATCAGCAACTGAAGGAAGTGTCATAAACAATACCGCATCAGTCAGCTCGCCGGTTCCGGACCCTGATACGGCAAACAATTCCGCGACCGCGAGTGTGACGGTGGCCGCGGCTCCGGTGCTTCAGAAAGCTAATGGCGTGATCGCGTTTGCCACCCTGCGCGACATCACGCAGCCAAGTGGAATTTATACAATTAAACCTGATGGAAGCGATGAGAAGCTGCTACCAAACACTCCCGCCGGGGCCAGATTTCCAGTGTGGTCACCTGATGGAGCGAGGCTGGCTTTCCAGTTTCAGACTTTTGGAGTCCTCAATTTTGTTAACGAGCTCCGCATCATCAATGCCGACGGCACCGGACTCCTAACGCTTGCGAAGAACGTTTCAGATTTCAATCGCGGCTTTACGTGGTCGCCTAACGGATCTCAAATCGCATATATCGGTGATTCGAACAATGCTATTCAGACCGTACACATCGCCAACACGGATGGAAGCGGCAACTACATACTGCCGGGCAGTCCCACGCTCCTGAGTTTCGATTGGTCGCCTGATGGGACGAAGTTCGTATACTCGAATGGAAACGAAGTCTTCGTGATGAACGCCGACGCTACGGAGCAAACAAAACTAACAACCATTCAGCAAACCAACGATGGCGAGACTAGAGATACCGATCCGCACTGGTCACCCGACGGAAAAAAGATCTTGTTGAGGCGGTCTACAACTAATACCGGTACTATCTACAGTATGAACGCGGACGGATCGAACCTCACTAAGCTCTTCAATTTTAACGTCGGAACATTCTCCTCGTCGGCTGACGGCCTGGCGCTAGTGCTGGAACAAGCCAACGAGATCTGCACGGTTAATCTGGATGGCACAAACTTCAAATGCCTGACGAACAATAACTTCTTCGACTCGTCACCTAATTGGCAAAGACTGCCTAATCCCAATCCCACTCCAACACCCACACCCGCTCCGTCTTTTTCACTGTCCGGACGAGTCACTGGTGATAAACCATTTTTCTCGGCGCAGATAAATCTCACTGGACCAGTAAACGCCACAGTCGGAGGTGACAATTCCGGTAACTATGAATTCATCAATCTCCCGGCCGGCCAGTACACCCTTACACCTATTAACGTTGCTTTCAGCTTCAATCCGCCCAGCCGCACCGTTACCATTACCAACGCCAACATCACTGGCCTGGACTTCGCCGGCACCTTCGTCCCCGCTAACATCACGGGTCACGTGAGGGATAACAACGGCAATCCACTCGCTGGAATTAGTATTCAATCTTTAGGTGGATTCCCTGAAAGCAGCACCGTCACTGATGCGAACGGTTTCTATTCTTTCCCGGACGTACAAAGAAATCGCGACTATTTCATCAATCCCGATCGATTCACACCCTATGATTTCGCACCGGTGTCCGCGACCATTCGTAATTTGACTTCCAGTCAAGTCGTAGACTTTATAGGCACAAGACAGCCGACCAATCTAATTAATGGACGCGTAGTGGAGGCTATTACCGGCCAGGGCATCGGTGGAATTGAGGTAAGCATGGGTCAGGACACCAACGCCGCAGGCTCTACTATTACTGACGCGAACGGAAACTTCAGCTTCGGTGAGAGAAAGACGAACCATTCTTTCCTGTTTTCCGTTTTCGACAACCAGACCTATATTTTTAATCCGAGAATAAATCCTACTCTCCAATTTGCTCAAATCTTCATACCCTCACTGACGTCCGATCTCAACCTTCTTTTCACGGGTGCGAGACGTAATACGTTACAGTTTTCTGTTGCCACGCCTTTGGTAAATGAGGGCAACGGGTCGCTTGAGATTGCCGTTACGCGCACGGGCGACGTCGCCGGTGCGGCGAACGTTGACTTCGCAACCGCCGATACGGCCGGACTGGCTGCGTGTAACGTTCTGAATGGCAAAGCCTCGGAGAGATGCGACTATGGTTCTACCGCCGGCACGCTCCGCTTCGCCCCGGGCGAAACAAGTAAGTCGTTTGTCATTCCCATCGTCAACGACGCCAATGTCGAAGGTAATGAAACATTCACTGTCGCTTTGACCGGTCCAAACGGCGCGCAGTTAGGCGCGACCGCAAACGCCACCGTGACGATCATTGACAACGACACGACGCCCGCCATACAGAATCCGATTGATGGAATAGAGCCTTTCGTGACGCAGCAATACATCGATTTTCTCGGTCGAGTGCCGGATTCGGTTGGGTTCGCTAATTGGGTGGCGACGTTGAGTGGCTGCCCCGACGGCGGCTTTGGCGAGAATGATAATCCTTCGTGTGATCGCGTCCACGTCTCGGCCGGGTTCTTCCTGTCAGACGAGTTTCGTGGTCGGGGCTACTTTGCGTATCGCTTCTACGAAGTTGCGTTTGATCGCAGGCCGCTGTATGCAGAGTTTGTTCCGGACATGGCGAAGGTTGGAGGCGCGCAGTCGCCGGAGTCAGAGCTACTCAGCAAGGCGGCTTACACGGATGAGTTTGTACAGCGCAACGAATTCACGAACCGTTACAACGCGCTGTCGAATTCAGCGTATGTGAATGCTCTCGAGCAGAATGCGGAGATCACGCTCAGCAACAAGGCCGATTTGATTGCGGCCCTTGATGCCAATCGGAAAACACGCAGCTCGGTGTTGCGCGAGATAGTAGAGAGTAAACCTGTCGAAGACCAGTTTTTCATTAGGGCGTTTGTAGCAATGCAGTACTTCGGCTATTTGCGCCGCGATCCCGATACCATCGGCTACAACAACTGGGTTAATACATTGACTGCGGATCCCAGCAATTTCAGACACATGATCTTTGGCTTTCTCTTTTCAACTGAATACAGAGGAAGATTTGGACCATAGTCATCTAACGATGGTGCAGCGCGGATGACTGCGCCTGAATACCCCTCAAAGACGGGCCACTCTGAGTTTTTGGTGTAAGGTTGCTGTAATGTTCCTTGCACTAGCGGTACTCTGATGCTTTATGTTCTGCTCAAACGACTGTCATGCCGCGGAAAGATGAGGGAGTTACGTAATGATACCAGGTGTGACGTGAGCTTGCTTTGACGGCTGAAACGTCGATAATTACTGGCTCGTATCATGTAGTAGCTGTGGTCACATGGCGCTCAAGGGACTTAAAATCCTCTATTCACCCTGTTACCCAGTTCTACCAGATGGTACTACGCAATATTTATCGACGTTTCAGCCGTCAAAGCAAGCTCACGTCCTGCCTGGTATCACAAGGTGAGTCCCTCATCTTTCCCTCATCGTTGATCTTCTTCAAGGGTCGGTCTCGGTATTTGGCGGAACGCATTTACTGCGCTAGAAACTCAACAAGAGAGGGCAAGGACAAGATGTGGCGTCCTCCTGGATGTGTCAAAGTCCGGATTTTTAAACCTCGAAATGGTCCAGTAATCGGTGAGATGCCAATTCAATTTAAAGGGATTCCGAGTGCCTTCATAATCGGAGCGATCCCATATTGTTTTGGCCACGCTGCAAAGCCGATTAAAGCGATTCCCATCGCGGCGAGCAATTTCTTGTTTTCTACTATCTTGAATCGTGTGGCATTGTAAAGAGGTCGATCTAAAACCTCCCAAATAATCTTGTGTAAGCCCATTAACAAGGCCAATAAGATACATACCAATGGAAGGATCAAAGTGAATGTGTTTAGGATCGGCAGTGTTAATAAAAACCGGATGTCGAGCTGCACGGAGATAAGAATTGGAAGCAAGACAATACCAAAGCCAATACACACATTCAGGAATAGCGTACCAACGATTTTTCTGGAGGTTTTCAACCCAGATCCCCATCTCAATAAACGACGCTCTGCCGCAAACACTAGAATCGTGCACGCGATACTCGGTAAAAGTGTTAGAGATGTTGTTACAAAGATTGGCCCCAGCGTAGTCCTTTCGATGAACAGTTCACCTATGTCTCCTGCTAAGACGAACAGGACGATTAGAATATCTGTTAAAACAGTTAACCAGATGGCTTTATCAAACACCGAAGGGAGAAAAGCTACCAGCAACATTCCGATAATCGCAAGATAAAGCGTCCAGACAGAGGAACCCGCCTTTTCTGGAGTCTCGGTCAGCAATATGGAAAGTAATATCAGGATTAGAACAGACGTAAACGCAAGACAGCAGGAGACTGAAATAGATCGAAGAGACAGAAGTTTCTTGCCTAGCAAATCGTTGAGCATGCGCGTCATTACTTTCGCGGCTGACTGCATAACTGCGACGTGAGAACTAATGACGCTCCCGCGTTGCTGATCAAATATAAGCCACAGCGTATCCAGATTGTTCTGCGCCTTTCGTTCCTCTTCCTCACGAAAGAAATACCACATATACAGCGATACAATGCCAACGAGCGCTGCGATAATTCGCAAGATTAAGATAATTGAGTCCATACAGGGTTTTAGGAATTTTGCAGGAACGATTTTGTGCGCTCTGAATAGCTCCCCTCGTCCAGGGAATGCCTCAGTCAGTGACTCATCTCTTCTGTCCGTACTCGCTGCATAGTTTCAACGTATACGCCACTGCCTGGTCCAGCGTCATTTGTTTTCCCAGTGCATAAGCCTGTGCGTAGCGCGCAGGACCTAAGCTTCGCTTGGTACTTGTCTTAATTGACTTTATTTCTCTTCGCCAATCTGGGGCGAGGGGTAGGTGTCGTTGATTACGTTGCCACTCTTCGGCGGAGAGTAGAGTAGCTGCTATTTCCCATAGCTTTTTACGTGCGCAAAGCCAACTGAAAGCTAACAGCGACCTAATTTTTCCGTCAGCATCTTGATTCGTTTGAAAGCGAGTTAGACTTTCTGCGAGGCTGTCGCACGCGGTTTCGAAGTTACCCCTATCGATTTCTATTCGCCCCTTCCAATGTAATCCCCATGGTAGCCAACTCTGTCTCTCATCGGTCTGAAGCATGTCAAGGCTGTGGTTTATCAACTCGTCAACTTCCGTCTGTTTTCCGCTCTTGTGCAGTACAAATGCCAGGTAGCTTTCAGCTATGGGTACAAATCCTCGATCACCCACTTCTTGACTTAGCTTAAGACTCTTTCTCGCAAATTTTCGAGCGGAAACAAGGTCGTCTTCATCAAGTGCAACAACACATAAGTTTAAAAGCACGGACGCCATGCCGCGCTTTTCTTTTAGTCGTTGAAACAGGTTCAAGGCTTTCGCCTGTAACTCGCGAGCCTCGGGCAATCGGCCTTGAGCTTGCGCGATTCTTCCGAGATTTTGCAGCGCCCACGTTTCTTCCCACTGGTCTTCGATGAGCCGACTTAACTCGAAATGCGTTTGCGCAATGGATCTTGCTTGGGTTAAACCTGACTGCCTGACTGCGGCTCGTCCCAAAACACGCATCCAACGTTTGGCAAAGGTCTTGGTTGCTGCTTTCAACGCATCGTTCAGCGCTTTCCGTTCTTCATTGAGCTGGCCGAGTATGTTCCAGAAACCGCTCAAAGCGTAAGCGAAACGCAATGCCGTTTCAGTATCATTTTCCAGGGACCACGACAATGCAGCCCGCATGTTGTCCTGCTCTGTCTTGAACCATTCCATGTGTTTCCTGAGGTGCGTGCCACCGAGAAGTGGTTCAACGGTCTCAGCCGCCGCAAGAAAGTAATCGGCGTGCCGACGCTTGGTAAGTTGCTTCTGACCGACGCGGCGATCTCCGTCCCTCAAATTCGAATCTGCGAACAATCGCGTCAAATCAAGCAAGCGATAGCGCTTCGTGGTTGAGTCGTACAATACTAGACTACGCTTCACCAAATCGGTGAGTTGCGCGTGATTAGGGTCAGCGCAGACCGCTTCTTCCGCTGCCGCGTTGAATGTACTGGCAAATACCGACAACGAGCAAAAAACGCGGGCAGTCTCTGGCGCGAGCTGGGCGTAGCTAAGATTGAAGGACGCTAACACACCGATTTCAACACCTTCTTCACCAATCCGTTTTAGCCGCTTACGTTCATCTTTTAATTGCCGTAAGTAGACGGCTGGGGGAAGGTCTGGCGTGGTAGCGAGCAGGTTCCCCGCTGCGCGGATCGCCACAGGTACGTAATCACCAAGCTTACAAATCTCTTTCGCGGATGATTTGGCGTGAGGCGCAATCTTCAATAATAATTCTTGAGCTTCTTCCTTCGGCAGAGGATCGAGCGGAAGCGCCGTCATTCCTGGGAGAGTAATGGCTTGCTGTGACGTCACAAGCATTGCACAACCCGCCGGCGGTATTAGCGGATGCACCTGCGCGGTGTTGACAGCGTTGTCGAACAGCAGCAGTACGCGTTTGCCGTTCAACTGACTGCGATACAATTGCGAAAGCTGGTCCAAGTCTTCAGGCAGACTCGCTCCCGGGTGAAGGAAAGCGCGAACGCAGGTAGCCATCACTTCTTGCGGTGAACGCGGAGTGGGATCGGTGCCTTTAAGATTTACGAGCAACTGTGCGTCGGGGTAATCGGCTGTGAGACGTGATGCCACCAGCAGAGCTAATTCGGTTTTGCCGATGCCGCCCATACCGCTGATGCTAGTCATGCGAGCGCGCCCGTTATCACGACGCAAAGTAGTGATCAGACTTTCGGCCTCCTGCTCACGGCCGACGAAGTCTCCGACGGGCGTGCGAAGCTGATGCAGCGCCGCTGTTATGTTAGTGGGCGGCGGAATCTCGAGGTTGCGGTAGTCGCTCGCGCTGGCCAGCTCTTTTGCTTTCGCCGACGCATTTGGCTTAGCGCCGTTGTCCATATTTTGAAGAACCACAATGAGGTCGCGGCGCACTAGATCAATCAAGTGCTGTTTGTTCTTGTATTTCTTCACAAGGCCGAGCTTCTCGACAATGCCTTTGAACTTTATCACTTTCCCTAGTTGGTCAAGCTCTTGCGGCGTATTTGGAGCGATGTTTCTATCCTTGAAGTAGAACAGAATCCGTCGGGTTTTGGATTCCTTCCACCTCGTGTAGGCAGTATGAAACTCTTCTTCCGTACCACCCTCGTATTTACCTGTTGGGGAGCCGAATCGACGCCCCATGACGCCGATGAAGATATCGAACTTGCCAATTTGATCGAGAATGATTTGTTCCGCACGGCCCATGTCGCCGGCGACGTTCTCCCACGTCAGAAATTGGAGCACTAAACCACGATCGCTGGCCACGGTTTGATTTAGCTCGTCGATTACATCGCGCAGAGCTTCGCGATGATCGGCGACATCATTCGGGGAAGCAGCAAATATCCTGAGTTTTGTAACGCGGTTGGATTGCATTGAGGATTACCTAAACGCTGACATTGGTGTTCGTGACTGGTCAGAGCCCGAGATCTACAATCTGGGACGTGAAGAGTTGTTAATTGGCCCTCACTGGGCAGACCAGGCTCGTAACCTGCGCATTGGACCCTAGTAGCTTCTATAAAGATCTGGCTCCGCGAAGTCCCGCGCTGATGCCACAGCGCGGTCGCGCTCATGAGCGTCGCCCTGTGAGTTCCAGCACCTGTCACATTTTGTTTTGGGAACGGTAAATGGTGCCCCCGAGATTCTGGATGACGAACGGTGCCGCCTAGACGGTACTTCATTTTAATGTGGCGTGACAATGCTGCTGTCGCCGGTTTAACTACTGTCGTGTATGTTGTATCAGCAGCCTCACGATGTACTTGAATGGTGTTTGCTGTGTTAGCTCAGTAAATGGGCTCACGCTCACAACTAATTCGGTTTCAGTTACTTACAAGCTAAGCTTTTAACGTTGACGATAAGGTTGACGGCAAGTTGAAGTCGAAGTTGTCGAGTGTATTCTGCGGGTCGCGAAAGCCCGGCCTGCTTGCGCCGCCGTTCCCGCAATCCGATCACTGAGGAGTAAGCTCAGTACTCACCAAAACAGGGAGGTGAGATCAGTTAGCCCGAACGTTTAATCTGGCTTCGCATCAACCTGTCGCGCCACAATCTTAGCCCCAACTAGACGCTGTGGGCATCGCATCGTCAACTTTGCTCAAGAACAAAGAATGAGTGAAGCAAATTAATTCACGTTCTTTGTTGGACTGCTCGCTCGACAAATGGCAAAGAGTCTTATTCACTTACTCGCAGGAATTCCAGCGGTAGAGTGACCAACTTGTAATATCTCCTGACAATATGTATGACCGTTAAAGATGGGGACTTTTACCAAACACATTAATAGTCCGCTCAAACTCCGCTATAGCTGCTTCGTAAAAAGCCCTTTGCACATAGATCCTTCCCATCCAGTAATGGGCGATAGGATTGCATGCCAGATCTTTCTTCGGTTTACTCGGGCGAATACACCGTGCTCGTGAGCAACATTAGATCTGATGGCAGTTTAGAACCGGTAGGGACCTCAACGGTCGAGTGCTATGGCAGAGACTATGTTTATGATCCACCACCAGATCCGGGGCCATGTGATTGCCCGCCTGCTTTACCCTGCTTACCGTGCGATGCGATCATTCAGTGAGCAGTTGAAAAGTTTGTGCCGTGACGCGCTGTAGATGCAAGATGGCGCGTCACGGTACCGCAGTCTATTTCTGACTCGCGAAGATCCTTGTGCGACTTTGATTTATTGGTGAGATCGTGGCATTCATAATCCGAAAACACGCAAATTCTCAACTCTATTAACTAAAACAGGTTGCAGCCATAGCGGTTTTATTGGGGTTTTTAATGATCCTTTATGCAGCTATATTGCCTCTGCGTGCCTTTATCTGAATTCCCGTCACAATACCGTCACAAGTTAGATCGACAGCCCCTCCATTTAACACGGTGTATCGCGAGGCGGAACACGCGTGCGATTAATGTCCGGTACACCACAGCCGCATCAACGTCACCCCAAAGTGGGTGCGCTAGTGGGTAGTGGGGTAATAGTGTGTTGTCGCTAGTGTTCTTTGTCGGATGCTGTGGAAGCGGGGTGCTCAGCTTGCGCAGGCTTGGGTACTTCGGCGGCCGGCATATAGTTTTCAGCTAGACGTATCATGAATAACTCGCAGGTTGTATCGTGCGACATCCCTCATGACCGTTAATGAGGTGCCGCCCATTAGTTGGATTTGATAATCTTCCGGTGGAAGAGCCCCCGAGGTGAGTTTCAATACGACCGCTCCGTTCGTATCGGTTTTAAGATCGTTGACCTTGAAGAGTTCGTCACCCTGTACGGTTTGCACAATTGCTCCATATCTCTCGTGACGAATGCCCGCCGGCAACTGGAGCTTGAGCCTTATGAACGTCGTGTTCTTAGGCACGACCAGCTTCTGCGTCTCACCATCTTCCCGCAAATGCTTCGATTGCAGGACCGCTTCGAGTGCCGGTTGGCTATTGTCGTCGTACCGATTCAACTGCTCCAACTGACGCTCTAAATCCACACGCCGGGCATTTAGCTCTGTCAAGGCATTGTTCGGCGCGGGTGGCACTTTGAGCCTTGGGACGAAGACCGCGAGGAGAACGATTGCCACAGCCGAACACGAGATCAAGACCTTATGTCGCTGAAGAAACAGTATGGAACTGTGCCAGAGCTCCGACGTGGTGAAACTGTCTGCCGGCGCCTGCCGTTTTTCCCCGACGTAAACTTCAAACGCCTGGGCTATACGAATCTTCTTTTGTCTCTCATCATTAATCAGAAAATTGGCGTCAAACTTCTCGCGCTCGCTCTGGGATAAGCCGCCGAAAACGTAGTCGTCAATCAAGTTATCCTCTGCGGTAGACATCCTGTCGGCATAGTCTTTATCAGTGAATAAGCGAAGCTCAACGTCGTCACGCGAAGTCTCGTCCACGTCACCGAGCAGATAGCTTCTCATCACGCCTTCTTCGTGATTCCGCTTTTTCTTTCCCCAGTTGGATAACCGCACGAGACTCATCTTAGTCTTATATGTCCGCAACCAATATATTATTACTCTCGACCGAGTCGCCGAGGCACGCCAAAATGCATTTACGCAACTTTTTTCGCATGCGATGTACACGCGCTCGGAGGGCCGGTTGTTTCAGCCCCAGACTACCGCCAATCTTCTGATGCAACTCGATCTTCGCTCTTCTTTGTTTGGCGTAGTACAGCAGAAGCAGGTCCGCATTCCGGCGAGGCAACTTCGCTAAACACTGCTCGAGACATTTCAGGAATGGCTCGAGCTCTTCTCGCGACGTCTGCTCCAGCGGAGGCTGAATAACTCGATCGCGCTTGCGAAAATGTTCGTGAGCGACATTCCTCGCTACTGCGTAAAAGTACTTTTCCGGTTCTCCGATGTAAGACGCTCTTAACTCGGGCATCTTGCTCGCAACGCGGTTGAAAGTGTCGTCAGCCAAATCCTCGACGTCAGTGCAACCACGATGAGTGAAAACTCTCATCAGATTCGTTCTAATCTCCTCGTACCTTTTGGCAGCACGATCAGGATCAGAATCAAGCCACTTGAGCAGTTCGCTGAATTGCTCTTCAGTCAGGCCCTGGTCGGTTGGTTTCACTCGCGGTCAGAGTCTCGACTTTCTCAATTTGTATCGTGTCATCGCGTACATGCTTCCCATGCCGGCGACTATGGCAACGACAATCAACACGAGCCAGAAGTAGCTCGTAGTCTTGTGGTCCACCAGCGGATACCGATACTCACCTTGAAGGACAAATCCGGCCCAGTAAAACGGCGCGCGCCAGCGCTCATCTTTTTGCATCTCCAGCTTGGCATTTCTTAACGCTACGGCGGGTGGCTGCTGATCTTTTAACAACGCGCGATAGAAATGGCCCATGAACTCCGCGGTCGCAGTGTCGTCCACTTTCCAAAGACTCGAAATCACAGTCTTCGCTCCGGCATACATGAAACCACTGCTGAGACCGATGACTCCCTCACCACGTACTTCTTTACCCAAACCGGTGCGACACGCACTTAGCACGACTAGATCCGCCTGGAGATCGAGGTTGTACACGTCGTGCAGACGCAGAAAACCGTCTACGCTTTTACCCTTGTCATCAAGGAGCGAAAAGATCAGACCAGACAAGTTTGGGTGTTCGACGTTTAGCAGACCGTGAGTGGCGATGTGCACGATTCGATACTCGCCAAGTTTCGCAGTCATGAACCTTTGCTTGGTGGCCTCGAAGCCTGTAGTCGTCACGACGTCGGTCGCAGGAGCCAGCTCACTGATGGCTCTCGCTTCGTGGAGTGTCGATGGCAGCCGACCAATGCGGGTCACAGTTCCCTTCCGACTAATATCTCGCAAAGCACTCGACAAATAAGCATCTTGATCCGGAGTCTTCTTGTTGGCCTGGCCCAACCTCGGGTCATCTATTTCAAACACCGGATCGGCCACGACACCAATCGTCTTGCGCGCCGCGGCAGCGTTCCGCTCTGAGCGAAGCGCAACCAGAGTCAGCGCGGACGGCAGAATGACAATGTCGTGTTCTGAGAGTAACTGAGGATCATTGCTGCTCTGTGCGCCTTGCGAGGGCAACGGCAGCGCGTCGAAAGGGATAAAACGAAGTAAACCGTCGGCGACGATAAGGATGCGTTTGGCCGCCAGTCGTGAAGCGACCGGCCCGAGCAGAAGGTTGCTAAGGGCGACCGCTTGTTGCCGGTATTCAGTGTCAGCGTCATTTAGGATCTTTTCCTTTTCCGGCGCCGTGAGATATTCATCGATTGATTCTCGCGCGGTAATTGATGCGTATACCTTTTCTGCGATTTCCTCGATCTTTGCCCGGCCGGGTATTTCATAACTTACGATGTCAGAGCTAGTCACTGCCCACAAGTAACTTCGATCGTCACCAAGAGCAAACTCCAAAAGCAGTGCGTCTTCTCCTTTTACGAGATTCTGCAAGTCCTCAGCTTTCAGCTCGTCTGGACGGATCAGAGTGGCACGGCGAGGATTTTGCGCTCTCAACTTCGAACGGATGTCCTCGTATTGTAGGGTGAGCTCACGTATCCCCTGCGACAGCTCGTCGACTTCTTGTTGAGTGTGCTGGCCGCTCAACACGCGTGTCTGCTTCTCAGCTTTTTCATCTAGCTGCTGAAGAACCTTTTGGGCCTGGACCATGAGATCCGGAGAAGACGCGTCATGTGATTCGATTTTTTCCGCTAACAGAGAATCCAGCAACGAACGCGAACGTCCCTGCTCGCTCGCGAGCAGCGCCGCTACTGCGTACTCCTTGTTTGGATCCTGCGCGTGCAAACTCATCAACGTGTCGATATAGAGTTCATATTGCTGCTCGACTGACGCGAAGTAAGAGGTACGTAGCTGCGAGTTCATGATCTTAGTACGGAGTAATTCACCGATCCCGATCGACTCTTTGATTAAACTCAGCGCCGCAGTAAGATCTCCACGCGCTCTTTCGGCTTTCGCTGTATTGAAAAGGGTTAAGGTCTCGCCATGCCGATCGCCCGTGGCGCGCATGAGAGGAAGCGCTTGCTGAAGATTGGCAATCGCGTCCGTCAGGTTGCCGGAAAGACGTTGAATGTGGGCGAGATCGTTGAGGACGTAAGCCTCGCTGCGACGATTGCCGCCTGCGCGATAGATTTGTAATGCTGCATTGAATTGTTCGACTGCGCGTGCAGCGTCGCCTTTGGAAAAGTAGAGGATCCCGAGTCCTTTGAGCACGTGCCCCTCAGTCAGTCGATCGCCCGCTTCGCGGCTCAACGCGAGGCTCTCGTCGTAAAACTTACTCGCGCCGTCAGTATCTCCCTTCTGATACAAAACTCTGCCAATAAGGAATTTGCCGTACCCGATATTAGAGCGCTGACCGAGCGCCTCATTTAAGCGCAGCGCCTTGTTGTAATAATCGAGAGCGGAGTCGTAGTCGTTCAAATCCTGATAAGCGCGAGCGATGCCATTCAGTGCTGCGGCTTCACCTTGCTTGTTACCCATACGACTGAAGTATGCGGCGGCCGCTTTGTGAAGATTCAGAGCCTTGTCCTCTTCGCCAGACAATGAATAGAAGCCGCCCAATGCTGTCTGTGCGAGGGTGGCGCCATGCATATTACGAACGGCCTGGAATTGAGTCACGGCACGCTCGAAATACTCCGATGCTTTTTGCGCATCGCCTAAATCACTGTTTGAATAACCGAGGTTAAGTAGAGCCAGCGCCTGGCCGGCTCGGTCTCCTGCCTCGGTATAAAGTGAGTGAGCGCGTTCAAATGGCTCTAGCGACTTACGCAGTTGGCTTTGGGCGTAGTCGATCTCGCCGATCGTATTCAAGGCCTGGGCCTCGACTCGTTTAAAGTCGCCTGAAGATTTAATCCGTTCCACTTCCTCCAGTATCTTTGCCGTGTCAGAGCGTGCTTCATCGTTTTTCCCGAGATAGACCTTGACGTAGGCGAGTCCGTTTAAGGCCGTGAGAGCTCCGCTCTGATCGCCATGTTGTTGACTCAACGCGAGAGCGCTTTCGTACTCAGCCAAAGCGAGTGGGTATCGACTCAGCACGAAGTAAACGTCTCCGATCGTGCAAAGTGTCTCTACCGCTTTGCTGAACTCACCGGCTGATTGCCAAAATCGACTCGCATCTTTGTATTTAGCGATTGCGGCAAGCTGTGACGACTGATCCTGTCGCTCGCGGATTTGTGCAGCTTCCGCGAGGGCAGCTCTGGCCTTGTCCGCCAGGCGATACTTTCGAGTGGTCTTAACGATCTCGCGGAGAGATAGCTCGTATGGTTTGTCTCCTTTCTCCTGCTCGAGGGATGTAACTGCAACCGTGTACGTCGCCGCGAGATCGGCAGAAAACGAAAGGTCTAACGAACCGTAATGCCGGTCGATAATTTCACGGCAGGATTGACTCTTCTCACGACAAAGCGAAACCTGAAGCTGCAGATCGCCTTTCTTCAGTTCCAACTGAGCATGGTCGCCGGCTGCGAGAGTTAACGCATAGACGCGACTTTCTCCGGCGGATATGCGATCAGAGGTAGCAACTCCGACGGCGAGGTTTTTAGAGGACGAGTTGTTATCGCGTCCCGCATTCTGAGAGAACGCTGCAAAAAGGCACACGAGGATGCATTTCGCGCGTAGGAGACGGGGTTTAACGTTCATTTGCAGATCTGAGCGAACTCATCGCGGGGATTCGCCTTGCTTATTACTGATTCGGTTCTGGCTGAGATGGGGCGCTGCGAGGGCCCGTCAAGCCTCGCTAATATCACTCAGAATGGAAGAAAAGTGAAGTAAGAAAAGCAGCGGAAGCATTAAGCCTCCGCTGCTTTAAGCGAGGATATTGTAAACGGCTCGTGGACCTCGCGAGTGATCTACGCGCCGAAGCTCTTCGATTTATCGTCGCTCGCGACTCCGCTCCTCTGACGGACCGTCTTCGATTCAGTCTCACCAGCAGGCGCTTCAAGCCCGCCGCTAAAGTCCGGATCTTTTGACTTGTCGTCAGAAGCAACTCCATTACGTGTTTGTTTTGTCTCACCTCGGCCTTGCTCGTTCATGTTGTCTGTTCTCATTTCGGATCTCCTGGTTATTGAATTTGAACCTGATCGGGAAACCGTGTTGATTCTACCCTTCACCCATTCCATGACTTGCGAATTCGAAACGTTACGTTTTGCAGTTGCGCGCATACACAGGCAAAGAAGCATTACGAGTCGGAATGGAGTACGAGAATGGAACCTGAAGAACTCCTCGAGCAGGAGCCAGTGACGCCCGAAATCGAGATCGATCCGTTTGAGTTAGTTGACGAGGCCGATACTGCGTTCATAGACGACGAAGAGGAACAGAAAGCGGAAGACGCCGATGGGTCAGTGGACGGCGAAACCGCGGAAGAGCAGGACGAGGACGAGGAAGAAGAAGAACAGTTAGAACTTGAAGATCAGGGTCAGAAACGTCTCACGATCTTTATCAGCTATAACCATAACCCGAACGACCGCGAAGTCGCGACGCGCATCTACCAAGAGCTAAGTCCGCACCACGATGTCTTTTTAGACTATCAATCGATTAATCCAGGCACAGACTGGGAACCAGTAACGGAAGACTGGTTATTGAAGGCTGATTCCATCATCGCGTTGATTTCGGCCACGTCTGTTCAAACACTGTTCATGAAGGCCGAATTGCTGGACGCTTACGAGCGTTATAAGAAATTTGGCAAGCCAAATGTCATTCCCGTACAGGTAGATTACACCGGCCCTTACGGTCTTCGCCTCAGTGCTTACATCGGTCATTTTCAAGCCATCGCCTGGGATAACCGGGACTACAAAGCACTGTTCGAGAAATTGCACGCGGGTTTAACTCATCAGCCGCTGCCTATTTCGAAACAGATCATCACGGGCACAGATCTGATCCCGATTCAAAACGCAGCGCGTCAGCGTCACGCGGAAACCTTCGTCCCGCCTCGCGAGCTCAGCACCGGCAACGTCTCTTTCGACGAAAAGAGGCTGCTTTGGCTGACTGGCGACGTCTCAGTGAGAAACTACGTCGCCACCTCACTCGCTGCGCAAACCGCGCAAAGCGCTGATACGCAACTTTACGAAGTGATCCGCGCGCGCAAATGGTCGGACATCAATAAGACCTACGTCAGCGATTCCACCATCATCCTGCGTGATGCCCTGCCCGCTCCGCACCTCGGCGATTCGGGCGCAATCGAGTGGTATAGCCTGCGCGCCATCATTGAACGCAACAACATCATCATCGCCACCGCGCCCGACGAGGAGTTTGAAAGGCTTGAGCAAGATCTGTCGCGCTTTCAATTTACTGATTATCAACGGAAACACGTAGGACGGGACTCGTATTCTGATGACGACAAGCGGACCATCTTCCGGCGTCTTATCGACAACATGTCCGGCGACCTCGGCGAAGACAAGTATGCCTGGGCTCTCGAGCTACTCAAAGAGTCCGACGAAACCACGTCCTTCGTGGAAAAACAGCCTCGCGCAAGAGCTTTGCAGATGCGAAGACGCGACGCGAGGGCGCGGTTCCGCGACAATATTCACAAATGGCTGCCTGCTGATATCGAACGGTTTGTCGGAAGTTTGTCGCAAGTTCGCAATGAAGCCGACATCCTCGGACTGCTCAAACGCAGCGCCGCAATCGAGGACGAAATTCGCGCCTGGTTCATGGATCTCGATGATTCGACGCGCTGCTTCATCCTGACTGTGGCGCTGTTTCCGGATCTGAACCACGACAAGCTCTGGGAAAAGTATAAAGAAGTCGTCGACCACCTGCGAAAGCTCGATCCGGATTTGTCGCTCTTGCCTTTCGGGATTTGCCGCAAACGGGCTCAGCCCAATGTTTCCCTGGATGGACCAATCTATTTCATAGATGAACGTGTGGCTGACGCGATCCGGGAGGAAGTCGCGCGCAGTTACCGCGAATACTTCGTCGAGTTGACTCCGAAATTGAAGGAATGGTCGGTTCCTGACGGCCGCAATCCGAAGACTCCCGAGCAAAAGATTGAGCGCAAGGCAAAGGTTGAAGAAACCAAAGACGCGCGCTCGGCGATTGCGCGCATGGTCGGGATTGCGGGTCGCTTCAGCGTCGACGATCTTTCGGACATTCTCGATTACTGGGCGACAGACCAAAACTTTCACGTCCGCCTCGCAGTTTCGTTTGCCCTAGCAGAAACAGCCAAAAGCCCGACGGGCCGCAATCATGCGCTCAACCTGCTAGAGCGCTGGTGTCAGGATCTCAATGCGAACGGTCAACTCAGATGGCGCGCGTTTGCAGCCGCGATAGCGTTGGGCCACGTGACGGCCGCCACCGACGACCCAGCCGTCGCGAGTCAAGCCTTTCAGTACCTGCGTGGTTTTGCCAGATCGCATCGACAGGACGCACGTTTCTATGCGTCGATGGCGCTCAAGCCGTTTGCTCGTCAACTACCGTTAGCGGCAATCGAAGGCACACTCAGCCGCCTGGCGAAAGACGACAGGACGGATGTGCGCCTCAACCTCGCCGCCGCTTTCAACGAAGCACGCTCGAACCCGAACAACGGCGAAGCTGCTGATGAGCTGCTCGAACGCTGGATACAATCCGACGATCCGAACTGCCGTTGGCTGGCACTCTGCGGAATCGTCACCAGCCGCAGGAATCAAAACGACAAGTATGCACGGCTCCTCACTAATCTCGAGGATGAGAAAACTGCTGCTGACCTCGCCACTGTTCTCAGTGAAACCGTCACCAACGACTATCACGGCGCCGTATCGAAAGACGTCTTCTCACGCCTGGCCCAGGAGGCGACAGGCGAAGCCTGGAATAACTTCGCGGCGGGTCTCGGCGCCGTTCCGTTAGCGAAACTCGAGAAGGAACTGTTGCCTCTCCTGCGGTTCGACAAAAAACCGCCGTTTGATGAACGTGCGATCGACATCAGGCGCGAAGTACTCAAAAAGAAACTCGATGATCCCGGGCAGTTTCTCAGCACGGTAAAGACGTGGCTAAAACAGGAAGACCAGCGGCGACTGCAAGCGTTTCAGGCGTTGTCTTCGTTGCTGGCAGATAAGCCGGAGAGCTCTCGTTTGCAGTTTGTCACGTCGATGGCGAAGTACTTCGCGCAAAAACCGTCGAGCGTGAACGAGTTGCTTGCGCTTCTGGAGAAAACGGCGGCTGCATACTTCGATCCGGTCGCGCTTGCAGTGCGTCACGAAGCATTGCGGCAACTCTTCCCGGATCCAACCAGGTTCGTAACGCTCACTTACGATCAACTGACGAAACCCGAAACGTCTGACGCGACGGAGGAGTCGCTTGAGTTGCTGGCGCGTAACGATCCGCCGGGCTCGCATGAAGCGATGATCGAAGCGCTCCTCAACGCCTACGCGGACGCGCCCACCGCGACGAAGGATCTATTGCTGGCGTTGCGTTCGTCAGGCAGTTCCGAGCTCTTGAACGCAGTTCGTGAGTTCAATTACCGGTTGCTGGAAGGCTCGATGCACACAGCAGCAACTTTTCCCGCGTTGGTGCTGGATATGATTCAGCAGGACGTCGAGACACTCGCCTTGTTCGATCATATCGCGGCTCCGGAACCGCAGGGTCAAAGAAGCAAGCTGGTGCGGACGCTGGTCGAAGCGAGATCACAGGGTGTCGGCACCGCCGATCAACTGCTCGCTCTTCCCGCGCTGAACGAGTGGAAGCACCTTGCTTCACTGCCCGCGCAAGTGTCGCATTCGTCCTATATCAATAAGGTCTTCTTCAAAAAGTTCGTGACGACATTGTTCAAACGCAAGGTCACGCTGAGCGATGCGTAACGATATCGGCAACTCAGCATAACTAGTCAGAAAGTTGGAAAACTCGATGTCAGATTGGCTTGGGATTCTGCTGATAGTCGTCCTGCTTGTAGCCGCCGTCGTTTTAGCGGCGGTGTGGTTTACGCAGTGGCAAGAGCAGGAGCAGAAGCAGAAACGCGCCAGCGAGGAGCTTCCGGTATTAACGCCGGAGCCGGTAGTAAGTCCGGTGGTAAAGCGGCGCATTGTCTTGCGAAAGCCGTCGGCTGTGAATGGGAAGTTCCAGAAGCGACAGGTTACGGGAACGACGATCAAACGGAAGCAAATTTTAGGGAACACTCAAAAGACGACAACGCCGATAACAACAGATTGGTTCGAGATCGTCCCTCAGTCAGGAAAAAAGATCAAAGCCCGTGAAGTCAAAATCGACCTCGATGAGATTCACAAACTTACCGGCATCCCGATCAGGGATTGTCCCTGCGGGAAATGTGAGGAGATGAGAGCAAATGTTGGAAGTTAAAGACAAAGTATTTTCGCGAGAGCGACTCGCCGGTTACGACCCGAAGCGAATGAACGACAGCAAGGTGCTAATTGCCGGCGCCGGCGCGCTGGGCCAAAACACAGCACTCGACCTCGCGCTCTCCGGTGTCGGCGAGCTCCGCGTCGTCGATCGCGATCTTTTTGAGGAACACAACCGCACGCGCAGTCCCCTTTTCCCGTTACCCGATGAGCAGGAGATCTACGGCCTCGACAAGGCGAGTGTAGTGGCCCGCAAACTAGGCCGCCTGATGACCGCGCCGACTCCTGTGATCCGCTGGGCCAACCAATGGATTCAGGAACTCGGTGACGGCGCGTTTCAGGGCGTGTCCGCGGTGGTTTCATGTGTCGATTCGAGGATCGCGCGTGCTTATCTTTCCGACAAAGCACGACAGCATGGAGCCGCGTTTATTGAAGGTGGATTTGAAGCAGAGCATCTGCAATTGATGTCCGTCCCCGCTGCCAACAGCGACGACTTGCCAACCTCGCCGTGCTGGCGCTGCTCTCACCCGAGCATTCACGGCGGCAGTTTTTCCTGTCGCAACTACGCGCGACGCGCGGAAGCTGCCGGCATCATTCCAGCGATCCAGAATGGGGCTGCAGTGCTTGGCGGACTGCAAGCTGAAGCCACGATTCTCGCTCTGCATGAGGAGTTGAATGAACACCCGAGAGCGCGTTCTTTCAACGTGAATATCAGAACGTGGGAAAGCCGAGTCGTTGAACTAACAGCCGACAGTGGGTGTCGCGGCGTGCATCATCGGTCCAGCATCACGCCCGCAAGACTTCGGACCACCGCGGACGACACCGTCAAGCAGTTACTGCTGGAGATTAGTGAATACCTCGGCAGTCCGACCCGTCTGTGGCTGCCAATGCAGACGCATTCACGACTGGTGTGGACGGTGGCCTGCACGACTAAAGGCTGCGGCAGAATGGCCGCAGTCCATGGTCCAGAATGGCGCTGGATCATGGATTCGCGCTGCTCGGTTTGTGGTGGACCATTCGAGGCAGTGAACGGCGCGGCTTCGATGTACGCCACTGCCGAGCTAAGTTTGCGATCAAAGCCGGAAGTTCTGGAGGCGACGTGTCGCCAGATAGGCTTCGCCCCACTGAGCTTCATCGGCTCGGCCGGCGAGGACGCCAAGTCAGCTCACTTTGAGAACGTCCCTCCACCTCATCTTTTCGAATTACCAGGAACCCTAGACGACCTATACCAATCAGGAGAAACAAGATGACTGAGCAAACAATTGAGATCCACTTTCGACATCCACGAGACAGCAAGACACTGATTGCTGACCTCAGCCCATTTTGCACCGGACAGGAAGCCATACAGGCATTGCAAACCGCAGAAGATGGCGAGCCTCCATTTCTAACGTACACGGCGGGAGAGATGTATCAACTCTGTGTAGCCAAAACAAACCAGGTCATCACCCCTAACATGACGTTTGCCCAGGCAGGGGTGGCAAATGGCGACCTCGTCGACGTCATAAAAGACATGACCGGCGCTCACACCATTGATGGGGCGTTCGCATAGAAAGGAGTACAGCTATGGAAACCCTCGAACCAGACGTACTTCGCTCAAGGCTACGTTTCGATTATCAAACGGTAATGGCGATGAGCTGTCCGCTCATGACGGTGGAGGCATATCGGAATTGTGATGATCTGCTGGCGCGGCACAACGCGATCACTTCCGAAGCAGATGGGCATCTTGCAGTCCACTACCGCGTCAAGTACGACATCCAGACCCTGGTTGCACCAGGGCGCTATTCCGACAGCACCACAGTTCGCTTCGACCTGTTCGCAAACAATAATTACCCGTACACAGAACCTGCCTGCTTCGTAATCGAAACCGAAAGCAAGACGCCATGGTCACCTCACTTCCTCGAAGGTCATCACGTATGTATCGGACCGAGTTGGGAGCGAGCCGAAGGTCAGATGCTGCTGGGTGAGCTGATGGTCCACGTCGCCAAGCTGCTCAATTTCGATGAACCGCCGTATGAAGATCCTAATTATGGCGGCTGGCGGCCCGAGGCGATCGAGTATTGGGTGAAGGAACTTGAGCGGCAACCGATTTCAAAGAAGCTGGAATATCCGCCGTTGCCGCAAAAGGTCCGCAAGGGGAGCGCAAATACGGAGCCTGCAAAGAGCGCCTTCGTAAAGCGAAGGCTCGTTGCACCAGCAACTCCGATGATCAAACTCAGAGCAACGACGCCCGCCGGTACGGGCCCGCGAATCAAGTTTCGGACTAGCTGAACCGAAAGGACATCATGGCCAATATCAAGATCAGAACACGTTCCGGCGCCGGCCAACACCTCGTGCGTCCGCGTCCGCAGGAAGACGGCCATTTTGGGCTTTGGGTAAGCGATGCGGATCGCTTCTCAGCTTACGTGCATGCTGACGTGCTCGATTTCATCAAGCGAAACGGTGACACTGCCGCGCCGCACGAGACGATTGGCCTGCTCGCCGGAAGAGTGTGTCACGATCCCGTTAATGGTCCATATACGCTCGTGATGGCGGCCGAGAACGCGATGTCCGGAGAGTTCGAATCCGGCCCAGGACACGTGAAGCTCAAAGGCATCGGACAAACTCATCTGCGCCGCCGCCTCGAAGAGGCCCATCCAGATCGCGAGATCGTTGGCTGGTATCACACTCATCCTAATCACCAGCCCGTATTCAGCCCGGTTGACGCTAAAGAACAGCAGACGTGGAACGATCAAAACTCGATCGGGATTGTCTACAGCACCGACGGTAGCGGAGCAGAATCGTTTGGCGTTTACCGTGGTCCACATTCCGTTCGTCTGCGGCCCGCGCGCGAAATACCGACACGAACGATTCCGACACCGCAGCAGTTGCTTCCCGCCGATGACGCTCCGCCGCAACATCTCACCCCGCGCCCCGAGCCGCTGGAACTAAAAGAGAACGTCATCCTCACCACTCCAGCGGCTCGCTCGATGCGGATGAAGATCTTGATCTTCAGCCTCGTCGCTATCATTTACCTGGCGCCGGTGTTCGGTCTTTATCGACTCGATCGCCGACTCGCGTTTGCTGAAGGACGGTTGCATCAACTGTCCGTGATGTCTCCTGCTTATGAGCGACCGAGGGAGCCGGCACCCGCGCCGTCTTCATCACCTGCGCCGGTGACTTCGGAGTCTTCCGCTGCCCAGACTGATGGACCAGAGTTGCGGGTGCCGGTGAAACCGCTGACACCGGCGCCTCGTCAACAATCATCGCCAACGCGCAGACAGGCACAGACACCGCCGAGTCGCCACACCACGACTCCTAACAAAAAGACGGCTGAGAAAACAGCGAAAAAGTCGGACAAGTCCACTACCCAAAAGCCGACAACAACTGCGGCCTCAACTTCTAACTCCAAACCGGCCAAAGAGCCGATACCTAAAGCGACACCAAAATGACCAGGCTCAAACGTTTTTTCATAATTTGTTCGGGCGCGGAACCATCGATCCTTGACGATCCGCGCTGTCTAACCGATCGGACGAAGTACGCGGCCATCGGCGCGACCGTCTTGTCGACAGCGGTTCTCGCTTCTCTATCGGGCGGTTACGCGATGTACAAGACGTTCCAAAGCGGTCCAAAAGCAGTGGCCCTGGGACTGCTGTGGGGCGTAATCATTTTCAATCTGGATCGGTACATCGTCTCGAGCTTACAGCGCCAACGCATTGACCCTAGCGTCTCCCCAAAAGAGCGGCGGAAGATCCGTGCACGAGAATTTTATCTCGCTCTTCCGCGGCTCGCGTTGGCCATTCTCATTTCGTTCGTAATCACGCGGCCAATCGAACTCCGCCTTTTCGATCGAGAGATCACTGCCTACGTCGAAGAGCAAAAGAGCAGGAAACGATTGGGTATCGAAGATCAAATACAGCGCGAGTTTCCGAGAATTACTGAGCTCACCACGGCAAATGAAAACTTGCGACAGGAAGTTAGGAAAAAAGAGATTGTCTGCGACGGTTTGCACGAGCTCGCCATGTCTGAAGCCGCGGGCAAACTGGAAGCCAGAACCTCCGGCGAACCGGGAAAAGGTCCTCTATTTGCGGAGCGTTGGGAGAACTATCAGAACTGTCGGAACGATCTAGAAATTCTGCGCAGAGAAATCGATCGCCGAATAGCCTCCAATCAGACCGACATTACCGCCGACGAAGCCAGGCGTGATGCGAACATTTCTGCGGCCGTCGCCAAGGTCAATGCGATGGATGGCCTTCTGATGCGCCTCGAAGGACACAGCAATCTCACCGGTCAAAACCTTTCGTTAACAATTGCGAGCGCACTGATCGTCGCGCTCTTCGTGATGCTGGAGACGGCGCCGATCATCGTCAAGCTACTCTCGAAGCGTGGTGCTTATGAAGATATCTGCGAAGCGAGAGAGTACGAAGTTTACATGAATGAAAGGCAAAAGATGTCGGACATCGATGACGATACAAACACGCGCACAACCTTGAAGCGTCGCCGTAATTCCGCACTACTTGAAGCTGAGGAACGTCTGCGAAAGACTCTCATCGCATCCATGGAGACCATAGCCGCTGAAGAGCTCAGAAAGGCTCGTCGGGAGATTGCCACAAGTCTGGTCCAACACTGGAAGCACGCAGAAATAGGGAACTTCGAACCACGTTTTGATGCAGCGTCCAGTAACGGCCACAAGAACACCACTACCACGACAGGAATCGAGGAGAAGTTTCATCATGGATAGCCTAAAACGCGCACTCATTATCGGACTTAACAGGTATGCCCATTCTTCACAACTTCACGGTTGCGTCGAGGATGCAAAGAACATCAGCGAGGAGCTCGAGGAGCATTCAGATCGGGAACGCAACTACCACTGCCGCACTTTGCTCGACAAGATGGAAGACGGCAGTGAGATCACCCGCGCGCAATTGTACAAGGCGTGCAATGAATTATTCACGGATGCCAGGGACGATGTCCTGCTCTATTTCTCCGGGCATGGAATGCTGACTCCGTATGCCGGTTACCTATGTGCCTACGACTCCGACAAAAACGATTGGGGCGTGCCCATGGAGACGATTATGAAGATGGCAAATGCCTCTGCGGCGCCTCACATTTTGGTAATTCTCGACTGTTGTCACGCCGGAGACTTCGCGAATCCGGGCTTGGTGCCGGCGGGAAACGGCCAGAATCCTCTCGCCCTTCTGCGCGAGAACATGACCGTGATGGCCGCATCACTGCGCAGTCAGGCTGCGGTCGAAGCAAATGGAAACGGCGTCTTCACTACCGCCATTGTTAACGCCTTGAAGGGCGCGGCTGCCGATCCCATGGGTTGGGTGACTGCGCCGGCGATCTATGCATATGTCGAGCGCCGATTCGGCGCGTTCGATCAACGGCCTGTCTACAAGTCTTATGCAACTGGCGTTAGGGTGGTACGAAAATGTGCGCCGCTAATCGAGAGATTCAAGCTGCGGCGACTCGTGGAACTCTTTCCCACGGAGTACTACCTCTATCAGATGAATCCTGAGTATGAGCCTGAGGATGAAAATGGAAATGTCCACGAGCCGGTTAAGGAAGAGAAAGTCGAAATTGCGAAGCTATTCAAACAGTATCGTGATGCCGGTTTGCTGAGAGCAACAATTACCGACGAGCAATTGTATTGGACGGCGCGTCGCAGCCACACCGCAGAACTGACCCTGCGCGGCCGTGAATACTGGTGGCTCGTCAAGAACAACAAACTATGAGAGTCGGCATTACCGGACATCAACGACTCGGTGACTCGAAGCAGTGGGTTCAGCAGGAGGTGTGCCAGCTACTGGTTGCGCTGCCGGCGCCCTTGATCGGCATCAGCTCACTCGCAGCAGGCGCCGATCAGTTGTTCGCGAACGCGATTTTGAAACAGCGAGGTTTGCTTGAAGTAGTCATTCCTTTTGCCGGCTACGAATCAACTTTTTCTGAGGATCGCGATCGAGAGGAATTTCACCGCCTGCTAAAGCTCTCGGTAAGGTTCGAGACACTTGAAAGACATGGCACCGATGAGGAAGCTTACTTTGCCGCAGGCAAAAAATTGATTGATGTATCCGATCTGGTCGTCGCAGTTTGGGATGGCAAGCCGGCGGCTGGACTTGGCGGTACAGGCGACGTGGTGAAGTACGCATCACAACAGTGGAAGAGAATTGTTCACCTGAATCCGAATGACAGAACTCGACGCGATTTAAAGTCAGCAATTGAAAGTACTCGACCAGCGGTAAGTTAAAGCTGTCGAAATCAGAGAATTAGAGGATGACCACGCCATGCTTGCTGTTTCTTCCTACAAATTAGGACAACAGTGCCGCAGCCAGCTAGTGTAGAAACAAGCGCTTGGTCATCCTGCTCTTGCTGGCGTGAGCACGCTACCCACTAAATTTGAAAGGAGCAACGTCATGAACTCACTTCTTAAAAGAGTCCTGGCAGTCAATCTGGCAGTGCTGTTTCTGCTATTGCCTCTGCTCACCGCAGCGCAAAACCCGATACCACGAACGGGGAAAGTCTTCATGGGCTACGGAGTGGAACCTGAGCTGGTGCCAATTCCAAACAAACTCAGACCCCGATCGACGATCCCGCCCCGCACCAGTGTCCAGCAAATTCTAAAGAGCCACCGAGTCTTCAGGGAGGCAGGCGGCATTATGTTCGATCAAGTTGGCTCACCCTGCAACGCCTTATCTAATGCCCAACTACGACTAAGCTATGACCATCAACAACCAGACGGGAGACGGCTGACGCTACACGTCGGAAACCGCTCTTACTCGGTCGCGGGTATGCGTGATAGCGATCTCGAACCCATCGCCAGGTTCGTAGAAAGCGAAAGCGCAATCGTGGCCAACGTTCAATATCCTGACCCAACTATCACTCAAAGCTGTCCGGTGCCTTCGAGGAAACTTCAGGTTGTAAGGCTCAACCCAGCCTTGGAAGATACGCAGTTAGGCTGGCTCATGACTAGGATGGACTTCATCCCCTGGAGTATCAGCACTGGTTCGCGATGGGATGATGATACGGCGCTGCCAAACGAAGTCAGTGCGCTATCCACGTCGCTAAAAGAGTCACTTGGTAATGACAGAGCGAACTACAGGCAGAACATATGGCCTTCAACGCGTGCCGCACTTTTCAATGCTGCCGCCCCCGTTCTGAATACAATGACGTCGGAAGAAAGAAAACACTACCGTTATTTGGTCAATTTACGCACCCCACAGGCTTGGGAGAGCGAAGAGGCTGAGGTTCTGAACTCCGGAGTCGACATGACCATATGGCGTAAGCTGAGCGTCGAGGAAAGGCGGATCCTCTTATTGATGATCGAATCGTTCCGCTACGACTCCATCAGCAACATCAACGATGATAAAGCCCCACCAACGTTCTGCACGCAAGCCTCGAGTGTAAGACTCGGCGGTTCGCCAAATATTCAGTTCATCGTCCCAGCCCGCCCGCAAAACTTCGTTTTGCCCACATCGTCGAGTCTGATGACGCAAAACCTGCCTAAGCTACGGCTGGTGGACCCCGAGGCTTACGACGGTATGGTCAGGATTTACCGTCTCGGCGGACTCTTCCGGTACATCAAAAACCAGTCATCTGATCAGTGGAAGGAGTTTCTCAAAACACTTCCTCAAGCAGAGGAAAGAGATACCTACGCGATTCTCTGCCCCTCTTGTAAAGCGGAAAAGGTAAGAGAGTGGGTGGCCTGCGTGGAGAAAAACTTTCCTTCGTAGCCACTAGCAGTTAGTTGCTCGAGACCACCTCGCAGCGAAGCTGAATCCGCATGCCGCCGCCACTGCCCATCGTCAGTATCTTCGTCAGTTCAACCTGGCACGACTTGCAGCCGGAGCGGAGAGCCGTAGTCGAGGCTCTCAACCGGCTGCGGTCGATGAAGTTTGTAGGGATGGAATACTCGGGCGCTTGGGACGGACCTCCTCTCGTCCCTTCGCTAAAGGAGGCGGGCGAGTGTCATGCCTATGTTGGGATCTTCGGTGGACGCTATGGCTCAGGAATTACGGAGCAGGAATATCGTACCGCCCGGGCCGAAAGAAAAAAGTGCTTCATCTATATTAAGGACAGCTCCTCTTCCCCGGCCGAAGTTGACGTCGAGCCAGAGAAACGAGACCTCCTGCAAGCCCTCAAGACGGAACTTCTGGACCATCACACCTGTGAGTCCTTCACCTTTCCTGAAGATTTGGTCAACAAGATAACGGCCGATCTGTCGAATTGGTACGCGCGCGAATTCTTACCTTCCTGGGCTGAGGAGGTGGGTCAACGCATACCCGGATACGCGCCGTTTCAACTGGTGCGACCACCGGGTGACTTTGTCGGACGACACCGGGAAATCGTCGCGATAAAGAAGGCTCTTCTTTCTTCAGCGAGTGGGAAGATCGCGGGCGTGAGCGGCATGGGCGGTGTCGGCAAGACAGCTCTCGCGTTAGTTGTTGCCGAGGAACTGCGCGCTGATTTTCCGCACGCCCAGCTTTATATCCAACTGAAGAGCATGAGGACCGAGCCCCTCGATCTCGTGGAGGCGCTTAAGCGATGTCTCGAATCGTTGGGCGAGGACATAGCGATGCTGCCTAACGATATAGACAGCTTATCAATCCGATATCGCAACTGTCTCAGCGGCAAACGTGCACTTGTTGTTCTTGATGACGCCTCGACTGAAGCGCAGGTCGAAGCTTTATTGCCACCGCCGGAATGCGCTTTAATCATCACGTCACACCAAAGGCTCGCGGTCCCCGGCATCACACACGTCCCGCTCAAATCGCTTGATGCTCCTGACGCTTCCAAACTGCTCACCGACATTGCACAGCGCGAAAAACTGGATGAGGCAGAAGAAATCGCCAACCTGTGCGGACACCTGCCACTCGCCCTGCGCCTAGCCGGAAGTCTGCTCGCAAAAGCACGGGACGAAGAACCCAAACATTACCTCGTTCAACTGCGCCAGGAGTCGGTTCGACTGAAGGCACTGGATCGCGTGGAAAGTCTCGGGCTTGGAGTGGAGGCGACTTTCAACATCAGCTACAGCCGTTTGAACGACGAGGCGCAACGTATCTTTCGCAAACTCGCGATCTTCCCTTCCACCTTCGATCGGAAAGCGCACCAAGTCGTCTGCGCTGATGATTCGGGCACACAGCTTAGCGATTTAACGCGCCTTAGCCTCGTCATCTATGAAGAGAAGACATCGCGCTATCATCTGCACGACCTGGTTCGAATCCATGCGGCGCAGTGGCTTCAGGAAGATGAACGCAGTAACAGTCTGAGGCGTCACGCCTTCCATTACGTTGACGTTGCGCAAAACATCGCCGCTCTTTACGAACAAAAAGGCGGCGTTGAATTGTTCGAGCTGGAGTGGATGAACCTGCAAGCGGGACACAACTGGACCACCGAACATTCTGAAGCGGATGCCTGCATGCAGTACGCCGATTCACTGAAACAATTGCTGCACCTGCGTCGCAGTCCTCAGGAACAGATCAAATGGATGGAGTCGGCCGTTGCCGCGAGTCGTCAGTTGGGACAGCGCATGAAAGAGGGCCGTTATCTTTGTGATGTTGGAACTGCGTACTCACTGAACCAACCGCAGCAGGCGATTGCGAAATACGAGCAGGCGATCGGGATTGCGGTCGAAAGCACGGATCTTATCGGCAGAGGTAATGCATTCGGCGGGCTCGGCAACGCCTATGCAAGCCTCGGCCAAAACGAAATGGCGATCCAATGTTACAAGCAATGCCTGCAAATACTCTCCGAATTGAGCGATCAGCGTGGAGCCGCGCGCACCCTAACCCACTTAGGAAATATCTATGCCTGTCGCGGAGAGTCTCGCGTCGCTTCTGAATTCTACGAGCAGGCACTTGAGGTTGCGAGATTGATTGGTGATCGTCGTGGCGAAGCCACAGCGCTTTGCAATCTGGGAGATGAGAAGGTCAACTTCGAGGAAGACTCCGCTGCCATCGATGTCTATCAAAAAGCACTTTTGCTAATGAATGAGACCGATGATCTACGTGGCCAGGCGATAGCGCTGACCGGACTTGGTAATGCTTATTCAGGGTTGAATGACCATGTGGAGGCCCTTGAGTGTTACCGGAAGGCGCTGCAAATTAGTCGTCAAGTCGGGGACTCGCGGGGTGAAGGAATGACGTTGGGCAGTATGGGAAATGAATATGCGACCATGGGCCGGTTCGCTGAGGCGGCCCAGCGTCACCAGGAGGCGCTTTCGATTAGCCAGCAATCAGGTGATCGCCTCGGCGAAATACAAGATCTGGTAAACCTTGGGAATGTCCACTACTTGTCGAACGCCGTTCAGGAAGCTCTCGCGTTTCATTTCGAGGCGTTGGAGATAAGTCGTGAAATTGAGGCGCCGCTCTTCGAAGCCAGGACACTATGGAACATTGCCCAAACATTCGACAAAAGTAACGACACAGAAGCAGCCATGTTCTACGCCGATGCTGCTTTTGAAATTTTCGATCACTGCGGTCACCCCTTAGCCGAAGCTGCTCGCAAATTCCTTAACAGCAAGCGAAGCGCGATGCCTAACCACTAAAAACCTGCGACATCGTTTGCCGATTCGCTGCTTATCACTACTTGTTTTCTATGCTGTTTGAGAGGGATTGTTAGAAGCTGAGTCTGGACATGCGGGATTGCAACGGTGACACAGATCGAAATCTTTTAATGAACTGAACCCAACGTAATGCTCCCTGGCCATATGAAAAGTTGCCTAACCTAAAATATATTTGGTTGATGAGGCTGTCTTCACAAGCCGGATCAATGAAGCACCTGCCTTTGACTAGTCAATTCCCTGCGGTATTCCCAACATTAACGCGTTCTCATTAACTCGAACATCTGTGCCTGCTCTATAGCGTCATCAAGTGCATTGTGAGTATGCGGCGATGCACCTTTATATTTTGCTGGAATCTTGCTTGACCTACTGTCCTCCCAGGAACAACCGGTTAATCCCATGTAATAAGACTTGATATCAATCCCACCAAAGCCAAACGGATTAGTGTTCAGGTATGTTTGAAAATACCAGTTTACGAATGACCAGTCGAAGGTTGCGTTAAATCCAACGAATACGGGTGTCCGGTGGCTACTCACTTTCTCGATCCAATCACTAAACTTAACCATAGCCTCGACGGGACCGACGCCGGTTTGTTCGAAATCAGATAGTCGTCGTCCAACCACGTTCATAGCCTCGGGCACAAACAACTCATTTATGGGTCGGATCTCGATGTAGAACTGCTGATCAGTTTGTCCTACTTCACAAGCGCCGAGCGCCAGCATACTGTACTTTCCTGGTATCGGACCCGCAGATTCAATATCGACAGAAATAAATACTTCAGTCATGTTTTGTGAACAGAGTTCAATTTGTGATCAGCAGAGGCCGATCAATATTTTTTCGCCAGAATTCTTGAAACAACAGACGGCGCTTATCAAGTGGAAGACTTGGATCCCAGAAGTGACAAGGAATGGCCTCTTGATCAAACGGCAATTCCGTGCCCTCTTCAGCCGTAACGATTACACGCATAGCATGGCCCAATCCATAACCCAGCTCAATGTAACAATTGGGTCGCTCGCCGGTGACATCAGCAATGACAGCTGTCGAGTAATGAAGATTGTCGAAAACAGCGACGTTCAAGAACGCATGCTCGGTATTGTGTATTCCCATATCAAGCGCCTCGAAACCAAACTCAGCAACCACGTGGTCTACTACAGTTCGAAAGAAATCCTCAACAACGTTAAATTTCGGATGTTTTGGATTAAGGAGACGGGTATAAAAGACGTAGGGACGAGCAAGCAGGCGCATTAGCACATGTAGATTTTCTGCTACTGTTTCTACATCCGCAGTTCCCGCCCGCGTGGAAATACTCGACAGACGCGCATTCTCAGTGCCGGCAAATTCCGTTTGAAATCTGATGAATCGTTCGGGATTTTCACGAGATTTCTGCGCGATTCGTTCGGATCCGCCGGTTCCGTCATCACGACTAGCACCCAAGGGTAAGTCCAAGGCGATCACCGGACGACGTCTAATAAGATATAAATCGGCGAGATGTTCTACGCCAGTTCCGCCACCTAGAGTGATCAGGAGATCTCCATGTTGAGCTTGCCGTTCTCTCAGCATCGCGCCAGATCTAGAGCCAGCGAATATGGATTCAACGCGCAGGAGCCCACTCTTTAATAGTGACTCCCATAGTGGCCTTCTTGTCTCAGGGATTTCACTCTCAGATTTCTGCGATGTTACGACGATTAGAGGAGGACCGTAAGGTTTTGGCCAAGTCGCACTCCCATCGGCGAAACAGGAGGCGGCCGTTTCGATTGCGGTCCAATCAAAGAGAATGCTCGGAGCTTGCACATGGGGATTTTCTGGTCGAGGTTCTTTGCCCGCACCCAGGACCAGCCCTCCGCCATCTTTTAGGATCGAGCGGACTAATCTCGATACGAGATCGTGAGCATAATGAGTGAGCCGAGTGTCCGTCTTGAAATTGGCGCTCCCGGAAATTTGAATGCGACGTCCGTAGACTATCGACTGTTTTGGGTTCACTAAACTACTTGGAGCCTCCGTTTGCCACGGGTGATGGAGAGATTGCACGCGCAGCCATAAATAGATCTTCAGGCGTCAGCTTCCGTTCAGGAAACGCATAGCCAAGTGCCTCTGGCAACCACCGAGTACGCAGGTCCGAATACGTGAAACCAACTCGACCCACCGTTGCGTCGGGCCCAGTTAACGACACCAGCTCGTGGACTTGTTTTTCGGATAGTCCCATCCCTTCGCAATCCAACCGAATTAACTTTTCGCGCTCTTCACCACTGGGACGATGAAAAGTCTCGATCCGGGCCCCTCGACGTAATACTGCCGAATCTAGCGTGGAAAAACGGTTGGTACAAAGAAAGACCAGTATTCTACCTCCGAATCTTCTTACATCATCAACTTTCTGAATAATCGTATTAACTGCCACCTTATCCTCATGATGGCTATGTTGACCATCTCTAGCAGCTGTCAGAGAGTCGGCTTCATCTATAATCAAAAACGCACATTTCTTCTTGCCTGCTTCGCTGGTCACGATGCCGAATGCTTGATTAATCAAACTGCTCATCTGACCGACCTTGCCGGAGCCACGAACGCGAGTGCTCATCTTAAACAGCATTGCCGGCTTTCTCAGCTGTCGCGCTAATCGGTCAGACGAGCACTCAGCCGTAGCTGTCTTTCCGGTGCCAACGTCTCCCTCGAAGATCATTAATGGATATCGATCTGCAATCACCTCGCAAATCGGCAGGACGGTCGCATAGTGCGTCTTGCTCCAATTCTTTACTTCCTCAGGATTCGAAAGGATGTGCATGTCTTTATGCACGCGTTCGTAACGCTCTTCAAAACCTATGAGGGTTCTGGCAATGTCGGCCAAACGATTGTTCGGAAGTTCAAGTTCCAGTTCGAAAAGTTCGCTGCGATTGAATGTTATAGCTTCGTCCGCCACTTAACTATCTCCTATTTGTACGTCGTCTTTCGCAAGCCGTATCCATTACTAGCGTAATCTCGATCGGCCGACTGTGTAAGATCAGGGTATGAAGTGTCGATATCACAGTCCACCCACGTCTTGTTCAACGTCGATTTGAACGCAGCCTTTTGCAGTATTGTCAGAGCCTGCCAGGTATTCGTTTGGGTGATTATCAGTTTTAGGCTGCCGTTGGGCGTACGAGGCCAGAGATTGTTTCCGGGGCGTTGTGCGGTCCACAGTGAGGCATTTGTTGAAACCGCGTACTTGTTGGCGCGAATAACGTTTCCATTAGCGTCCTCTAGGCATATGTCGACCATAGATATATATCCCCGCTGAGCCATTGCCTTAACGTCAGCAGCGGTTTTCCTTACATCGTCCCGGTCGCGCAAGCCGGTTGACTGTGCACACATGTCGAAGTCGGCAGCAAAGCAATCCAAGACTTTTGCAATGTCAGCTGTCGTGTAGGAGGTGGAATACGATTCGGCATAAGCACTCATGATTAATCTCCTATAACGAACAAACGTCCAAAAACTTGTTTCCAGTACTCGAGCGTTTCGGTTTGATTCTTGTGGTGACTAGCTGCGTTTAGACACTCCCATGCTTCGA
>Ga0134124_10000232_pt1 | contig 50352 bp, 42 predicted proteins | sample KB304_FD_96880 | JGI IMG/M metagenome (GOLD analysis project Ga0134124, IMG submission 96880) | Terrestrial soil microbial communities without Nitrogen fertilizer from Kellogg Biological Station, Michigan, USA - KB3-0-4 | ecosystem: Environmental > Terrestrial > Soil > Unclassified ...
TGGGAGCCGGCCGCCGGTTCGCTGCGCTTTTTCCTGATGCGCTTTGCTCCCATAGGAGGCGTGCTCATAAGATAGCCGTTCTTACCGACTATTTAATATTTGGAGGTGCAATATGAAAACCACTATTTACCGGATGGTTCTGGTCCTTCTTTCCAGCCTGCTGCTGTCAGCCTGCAACGGAGATGACGCAGCCGCGCCCAAACCGGTGGATCTGATCCCGCTCCCCAACGGTTTCCAGCCCGAAGGGATCGCTAACAGCGGCAACTTTCTCTACGTGGGGTCAATTCCCACCGGTGCGGTTTACCGCGCCGACATCACCACCGGCGCCGGGAGTGTCCTTGTCCCGCCCCAGGCGGGGCGGGCGGCCATCGGTATCAAGCTTGACGCACGCGGCCGTATCTTCGTGGCCGGAGGCGCCACCGGAAAGGCCTTCCTGTACGATGCCGCCAGCGGCCAGGAGCTGGCCACATATACCCTGACCCAGGCCCAGCCGACATTTGTCAACGACGTCATCCTCACCAGCGACGCCGCATGGTTCACCGACTCGCGCAACCCCGTCCTCTACAGGGTGGCTCTTCCGGCGGACGGCACCCTCGGCGGCCAGGAAGCGGTTTCGACCCTGACCCTGTCCGGTGACCTGCAGGTCGCAGCCGGGGTCAACAACCTGAACGGTATCGCTGCGGCCGGCGCCAGGCTGATCGTGGTGCAGAGCAATACCGGTTTTCTCTTCACCGTCGATCCGGTGAGCGGAGTTAATAAGAAAATCGACCTCGGTGTGGAGACGGTCCCGAACGGCGACGGCCTCCTGCTGGAGGGACAGACCCTGTTCGTGGTCCAGAACCGCCTGAATCTGGTGGCGGTAATTGACCTCGCCCCTGATCTCGCCACCGGCACGGTGCGTACCCGCATCTCCAACCCGGCCTTCGATGTACCCTCAACCATCGCGGGCAGCGCAACCGGACTCTACGCCGTGAACGCCCGCTTCGGGGTCCAGGTAACCCCTGACACCCCCTACAGCGTGGTCCGCTTCGACCGGCCATTCAAACAGCCCTGATTTCACCCGTTTGATCTTGACAGACACCTGAGGGGAGGTTACAAACTATTTATCTTAATTTCATCCATATCAAACAGGAGCGCGCCATGGAGTCGTCTCAACCCACTCTGCCTGATTATAACGGTAGAAACATATCAGGCTTATAAACAATGGGTTCATTATGAAAGATTCCAGGGAGCAATCCGTCTCTGCTCAAAAAACGGCTGAAGTGCTTAATGGGCCGGTGTGGCTTACCAAAATATTCAAGGTGCGGACAGCAACGATAGCTTCATTGCTTGCCGGGATGCTGGTGAGCGGAACATCTGTATGGCTGTTTGAGGCCAGCCGCCTGCAAGATCGCCGGCAGGCGGTCGCAGAGTTAACCGGTCAAGTTGCAAACGACATCCACAACAACCTCAATCGTTCTCTTTCCGCCACCTATGCCCTGGCAGCGGTCATCCGCCAGGGTAATGGTTCTATCCCGAATTTCCCCCAACTTGCAAAAGAAATGCTTGCCATTTACCCCGGAGTCAACAGTCTGCAGATTGCCCCCAATGGGGTCATCACGCACATTTTTCCCCTGGCAGGTAATGAGAGAGCTCTCGGCCATAACCTCCTCGAAGATACGAAACGAAACAAGGAAGCGCTGCTGGCAGTGCGGACAAGATCCCTTACCCTTGCCGGGCCGTTCGAACTCGTCCAGGGAGGAAAAGCCACGATCGGCCGTCTTCCCATATTTCTTGCCGACCGGAATGGCACCGACTATTTCTGGGGCTTCAGCACTGTGCTGATTCGCATCCCTGATTTTCTCAAGGTCGTCAATATTCAAAGAATTTCCGAAAAAGGTTTCAGCTATGAAATTTACCGCAATCATCCGGACAGCGGTAAAGTTGATGTGTTTTCCTCGGCGGGCAAGCAGTTGAAGGAGCCGGTCATACAGAAGATCCAGGTCCCGAATGGTGAATGGTTTCTTGCGGTAGAGCCGGTTGATGGGTGGTATTCACCGATTGCCATCATGGCTGAATGCATCTTCGTACTGTTGTTCAGCAGCTTCTCGGCGGTGGTGGTCTGGTGGCTTATCCGTCAACCGATCATCCTCAAGAAAAGGGTTGATGAGAGGACTTCTGAACTCACGGAAGCAAACGTTTGGCTGCAGAGTGAGATAATGGAGCGAAAACATGCGGAAGAGGCTTTGCAGGCATCCGAAAACAAGCTTCGTTCCATAATGTTGTCCCTGACCGACGTTATTCTTATCCTTGATGCCGATGGCCGCTACATAGAGATTGCACCCACGAGCGCAAACGGGCTGTATCGACCTCCGGACGAACTGTTGGGCAAAAGTGTTGTCGAGGTATTCCCCAGAAAACAGGCGGCTTTTATTCTCTCTACCATTCGCAAGACACTCGCTTCAGGGCAGATAACTTCAGTCGATTACACTTTGACAATAGGTTCTGAAGAAGTCTGGTTTACCGGGGTTGTTTCGCCATTGTCTGAAACCATGGTCGTCTGGTCGGCAAGAGACATAACACAACGAAAAAAATCGGAAGAGGAGCGCCTGAACCTGGAGAAACAGCTTCTTCAAACCCAAAAACTGGAAAGCCTGGGGGTTCTCGCCGGCGGCATTGCCCATGACTTCAACAACATTCTCACTTCCATCATCGGCAATGCCGACCTGGCAATGATGCGGCTCAGCCCTGAATCGCCGGTTTTGGAGAATTTGCGCAGAATAGAGACAGCTGCAGTCAGGGCCTCTGATCTTGCCCGGCAGATGCTCGCCTATTCCGGTAAGGGTCGATTTGTCATTGAAGATATTGACCTGAACCTCCTGGTGGAAGAAATGGGGCATATGCTTGAAGTCTCCATCTCGAAAAAGGTGGCATTGCGTTACAACTTTCATCATCCTCTCCCGGCAGTTACCGGCGACGCCACTCAGCTTCGACAGATTATCATGAACCTGGTCATCAACGCCTCGGAGGCTACAGGTGATAACAGCGGAGTCATTGCCATCACCACCGGCTGCCTGGAGTGTTCCGAGGCTTACTTGAAAGGCGCCTGGGTGTCCGACCGGATTCCGGAAGGACGCTATGTTTTCGTGGAGGTTGCCGACACGGGCTGCGGCATGAGCAAAGAAGTCATGTCCAAGCTGTTCGACCCCTTCTTCACAACAAAGTTCACCGGGAGGGGGTTAGGGATGTCTGCGGTCCTCGGGATAGTCCGTGGTCACAAGGGAGCGATCATGGTCTATAGTGAAGTCGGCAAGGGGAGTACGTTTAAAATTCTCCTGCCCGCCTGTTCGAATCCGACCGAACCGTTCAACAGTTCAGAGGATCCCGGTGGAAACTGGCAGGGCACCGGCACAGTCCTGCTTGTAGATGACGAAGAGAACATCCGGGAACTTGGAAGCGAAATGCTGCGGGAGCTGGGTTTTCAGGCAATTACCGCTGAAGACGGCTGTCAGGGATTGGATGTTTTCAAAAGCAGGGGAGATATCTGTATGGTCATCCTCGACCTGACCATGCCGAATATGGATGGAGAACAGTGTTTCAGGGAGTTGCGGCGGCTTGATCCGAACGTGAGGGTTATCATGACCAGCGGCTTCGACGAGCAGGAAGTGGCGCAGAAGTTCGTCGGGAAAGGTCTGGCCGGCTTTATTCAAAAACCGTACAAGTTGTCAAACATGCGTGAGGTGCTGATGAGTCAGGCCCTTGACGGCAGGCCGCACCCTGTTGAACCGATCGCTTCCGTGGAAAAGGTACATAGTTGACCTGGTGAGCAGAATTTGGGCGCTCCTGTGGTGAATATTCCGTGCGGCTTGTCCGGGGTTTGCTCAGAAGAGAGCGGCCACCCGCACAAACAGCCGCTCTCCCGTCCGCAGCAATCCGAAAAACAGCTCGGCCGCCGGGCGGTGACTGAAGGAGACATACGGTCGGCGGATGTAGCAGGGGCGGACTCCGGCGACCAGTGCGGCCAGACAGCCGGTCAGCAGACGGTCATCGACCATCATGATTGCAGAGAGGGGGATTCCTGCGAGTACCCCGGTTTTGATGAGGCCGTCCGGATACGGCTTTTTCCGGACTCCGGAGATGAAGCGCATCGCGGGAAAATGCACGGCAAACCATTGCCTGCGTCCTTCGGTCGGCTTGTTGGAGAGGATGAAGATCATGCCGCCGAAAACCGTTTCGCACCGCTGCAGCCACTCGACCGCCTCGGGGAGCGGGGCGGGGGAACCGTGACCCGCCAGAACGCCGTCAAAATCGAGTGCCAGCGCCGCGACCCCGCGACCTTTCAACTCCGTCGGATCAATGGTCAGGATGGATGCATCCAGGGGGGTTTCGGCCGCGATCCGGGCCAGTTCGCGCCGGTGGCGGAAGCCGATGGTGAAACCGGCCAGAATATGCGCGAAATGGGTCACCGGTTATCTTCCGTACTTGTAGGCGGCGGCGCAGGTACCCTCACTTGAGACCATGCAGGCACCGACCGGTGTTTCCGGGGTGCAAACGGATGAAAAAAGTGGACAGCCGAACGGCGTCAGCTTCCCCTTGAGTACCTCTCCGCAGAGGCAGGCCGGGTTTTCGACCGCTTCCGGAACGTCCAGCGTCAGAACCCGCTCGGCGTCGAAGCGGGCATATTCGCCCCGTATGGCCATTCCGGTTCCCGGCAGCATCCCCAGGCCGCGCCAGTCGGTGTCGCACGGTTCAAATACCTGTGCGACGATCGCGCGCGCCTTCGGGTTGCCCTCCCACGAAACGGCCCTGCTGTACTGGATCTCAACCCTGCTTTCCCCGCCAAGTATTTGTGCGAGCAGCATCTCGATACCCTGCATGACGTCGGCCGGTTCGAAGCCGGTGACCACGCAGGGGATACGGTATTTTTCGGCGAGCTGCCTGTACGCGGCGCCGCCGATGACGGTGCTGACGTGGGCCGGACAGAGGTAGCCGGATAGCCCCAGTTCCGGGTCGGAGGTCAGAAGCTCCATCGGAATCGGGATGGTCTTGTGCGCAGCCAGAACCGAGAAGTTGGCAAGCTGCAACTTCGCTGCCTCCAGGATGGCGGCGGCAACGGCGGGGGTGGTGGTCTCGAAACCGACCCCCAGGAAAACAACCCCCCGCTCCGGATTGCGCTGCGCCAGCGACACAGCGTCAAGCGGCGAGTAGACGATACGGACATCAGCCCCCTTGGCCCGTTCCTCCATCAATGATGACCTGCTTCCCGGGACGCGGAGCATGTCGCCGAAGGTCGCGACGATGTTGCGGGGGTCGGCGGTGCAGGCCAGAGCCTTGTCGACGTAGCCGATCGGGGTGACGCAGACCGGGCAGCCGGGTCCGGAGATCAGCCGGACGTTTTCGGGGAGGAGCGAGCGGATGCCGTACTGGTAGATCGACATGGTGTGGGTGCCGCAAACCTCCATGAAGTTGACCGGAACCGGCAACCGTTCAGCCATGCGGCGGATGTTGCCCGCCATGTTCTGCACCAGTGCCCGATCCCTGAATTCATCCTGGAATTTCATGCCATATCCTCGCTTGAGAAAACTTCCCGCATCAAACGCAGGGTCTCGGTCGCATATTCCTCATCCAGCCGGGAAATGGCAAAACCGGCATGAACGATAACGTAATCACCGACCGCCACCTCTTCGCCCAGCAGCATGACGCTGGCTTCCTTCTGCACGCCGTCGACTTCGGCAACAATATTGTCGCCATCCCTGCTTAAAATTTTCATCGGAACGCCTAGACACATATCAGACCTTTCTCCTTCCCGCTATTGCGGCTTGTCCCAGGGCGATGCCGCCGTCGTTCGGCGGCACCAGGCGATGGGTAAACACATTGAGCCCCTTACCTGTCAGGGCAGTATATATCATTTCACTCAAAAGGCGATTCTGAAAAACACCCCCCGAGAGAACGATGCGGTCAAGGCCGGTTGCGGCGGCAACATGCAGGCAGACCTCCGTTGCGGCAGATGCGACGGTCCGGTGAAAACGATGCGCGATGACGGCTCTCCGGATGCCGGCAGCGATGTCGTCAAGGATTTCCGGGAACATCGGGGAGAAGTCAAGCCGGAGTGGTGCGTCTTCGTGGGACACAATGTTGTAAGAATACCCCCCCCCTTCGTCTCCATCTTCCGCCAACGCCTCAAGTTCGATGGCTCCCTGTCCGTAGTACGACACGATATGTCGCAGATTCAGCAGCGCCGCCACGGCATCGAACAACCTTCCGCAGCTGGAGGTCAGGGGTGAGTTGATCCCTCGCCGCAGTATTTGAGTAAACAGCGAACGTTCGTTTTCCGGCAGAAAGCGGACAACCGGGTGGTCGAGCGTGAATGCGGCTTCTCCGAGCGCCTGATACAGCCAGGCCATGGCCATGCGCCACGGTTCGCGTGCCGCGGCATCACCCCCCGGCAAGAGAACCGGCCGGAAATGACCGGTACGCCGATAACTGTCGTACCCTCCGACCAGAAATTCCCCCCCCCAGACGGTGCCGTCGGGACCGTAGCCGGTGCCGTCGAATATGATCCCGATTACGTCGCCGACCAGGCCGTTTTCCGCCATGCAGGACGCCAGATGGGCATGATGGTGCTGCACCCTGGTCAGCGGTAACCCTGAATCCTCGGCGAAACGTGAGGAGAGATAATCGGGGTGCAGGTCGCAGGCGACCATTTCAGGCTTGATCACCAGTATATCGGACAGATGCTTGACCGTATGGCCGAACGATTCGAGAGTGGAGCTGTTCTGGAGATCCCCTATATGCTGGCTGAGAACAGCGCGATTGCCGACCGCCAGGCATACGGCGCTCTTCAGTTCGGCTCCTGCAGAGAGCAGCGGCTGCACAGCGAAGGGGAGTGTGACTGCACGCGGCGCATACCCCCGGGCGCGGCGGTAAAAGAGCGGTCTCCCCTGAAAAACGCGCATCACCGAATCATCGCTGCGGATATGAATGGGGCGGTCATGGAGCAGGAAGAAGTCGGCAATTCCGGCAAGACGCGCAATAGCCTCACCGTCTTCAAAGGCAACCGGTTCGTCGGAGATGTTGCCGCTGGTAATGACAAGGGCGCTAAACGGCACCTGCTTTTGGCGTATCTCGGCGTTGGTTTCGTCGGAACCTCCTCGGCGTACTGACGAGTACGCCTGCGTCGGTTTCTCCTTACCGCCTGGATATACCCCAAAATCAGGTGCCGTAAGGGAGGCGAAAAGCAGGTGGTGCAGCGGCGCATAGGGGAGCATCAGGCCGAGCCAGCCGTTGCCGGGGGCGATCAGCGATGAAAGCCGGTTGCCGGGGCGCTTCCTGACGATGATGATCGGAGCTTCGGAAGAGCATAGCAGCCGTTCTTCCATCTCGCTCATTTCCGCCAGTTCACGGGCTGTCTCAATAGTTGCCGCCATGACGGCGAACGGCTTCTCATCGCGTTTCTTCCGCTCCCGCAAGCGCCGGACCGCCTCGTTGTTACAGGCATCAACCGCCAGGTGATACCCGCCGATCCCCTTGATCGCAAGGATTGCGCCGTTTTGCAGGAGCTGGATGGCCTGTGTGACCGCCTCATCGCGTTCAGCGATCTTCTCACCCATGGAAGTAGTCAGGCTCACCCGAGGACCGCAGGCGTGGCAGGCGATCGGCTGGGCATGGAAGCGCCGGTCGAGCGGATCATGGTATTCGCGCAGGCAGTCGGGGCAGAGCGGGAAACCAGCCATGGTCGTAGCGGGGCGGTCGTAAGGGATGCCGGTGATGATGCTGTAGCGGGGACCGCAGTTGGTGCAGGTTATGAACGGGTAACGGAAGCGCCGGTCGGCCGGATCGAACAGCTCCTTCAGGCAGTCGGTGCAGAGGGCGGAATCGGGGGCGATCTGGATGTCGGCAGCGCCGGCTCCGCTCTGGAGAATCGTAAAGGAATTGTCGTCACAAACGGGAATATCGGAGCAGGTATGCGATGTTATGAGAGCAAGGGGGGGGAGGCGGTTCCTGAGCAATTCCTCAAAAACGCCGAGCTGTTCGTGGCTTCCCTGGATTTCGATCTCGACACCGGCCGGAGTGTTGCGCACCCAGCCGGTCAGATCCAGCTCATGCGCCAGCCGGTACACTAAAGGCCGGAACCCGACCCCCTGAACGATTCCCTGAATCGTGTGCCGCCGGCGACCTGTCAGGGCCGTGTCCCGTCGCTCAGCCACTGGTACCACTCCTCCATCCCAGCACCGCTCCGGGCCGATACTTCGAAGATGATGATGCCGGGGTTAACGCGGCGTGCGTACTCCTTGCATTGCTCGACATCGAAGTCGGTGTGCGGCAGCAGGTCGGTCTTGTTGAGCAGCATGACTGTCGAGTTATGGAACATCTGCGGGTATTTGAGCGGTTTGTCTTCCCCCTCGGTTACCGAAAGAACTACGACCTTGTGATGTTCACCCAGGTCGAAAGCGGCCGGACAGACCAGGTTGCCGACATTTTCGATCAGCAGGAGATCCAGGGTGTCTAGGTCAAAGTTTTCGGTGCCGTGCATTATCATGTGGGCATCCAGATGACACCCGGCGCCGGTGTTTATCTGACGCACCGGAACTCCGGTAGCGGCGATGCGCCGGGCATCGTTGTCGGTCTGCTGGTCCCCTTCAATGACCGCGAAGCGGATTTTGTGCGACAGGTCACGCAGGGTCCTCTCCAGCAGGGTCGTCTTGCCGGAACCGGGGGAGCTGACCAGGTTCAGGACAAAAATCCCCTTTTCCTTGAACAGTGCGCGGTTAAAGGCTGCCAGACGGTTGTTCTTGCCCAGGATATCTTCTTCGATGGCGATGATCGTCCGCTGTCCGGATTCGGTGCCGTGCCGGTGAGAATGATTGCCTTCGTGAGAGTGCTTTTCAGCGTGATCGTGTTTGTGTGTGTGGCCATGATCGCCGTCGTGATCGTGATGATCGTGATGATGATCGTCCGTGGAACAGCCGCAGGTTGTGCACATCGGTTCCTCCTGAAACATCGTTTAGAAAGTTAGAAGCTTTTTCTGCTCTTCCGGCAAAAAACAACTTCGTTAACGCACTTATCCTGTTCAACAGGACTCAAAATAAGGTATCAGGTTCGTGCGACAGATGCAATATCAGTTGTTTCAAGTGATGTTTACATTTCAGTGAACTGCAGCTGATAAAGCCGGGCATAGATCCCGCCTGCGCGCAGCAACTCTTCGTGCGTACCCTCTTCAGCCTTGATTCCGTGCTGGATGGTGACGATGCGGTCCGCATCCTGGATGGTTGACAGGCGATGGGCGATGACCAGCGAGGTGCGCCCCTCCATCATTCCCTTGATTCCGTTCTGAATCATCTGCTCCGAAGCGCTGTCGATGCTGGCGGTAGCCTCGTCCAGCACTAGTATCTCCGGATCGAAGGCGACGGCGCGGGCGAATGAGATCAATTGTTTCTCGCCGACGGAGAAGTTGCTCCCCCGTTCCCGCACCTCTTCTTCGTACCCTTTCGGCAACCGGTCGATAAAACGGTCGGCTCCGACAGCCGCAGCTGCCTGGCGCACACGCTGCCGGGCCTGCTCATCGCCAAGGCAGATGTTGAATTCAATGCTCCCGGCAAACAGGCAGGGATCCTGAAGAACGACGCCGACCCTGCGGCGCACCTGTTTAATATCGATATCCCGGATGTCGACCCCCTGTAAGAAAATTCCGCCGCGCTCGATTTCATACAGGCGTGTCAGCAATCGGGTAATAGTCGTTTTGCCGCCGCCGCTCTCCCCCACGATTGCGATCCGCTCGCCGCGATGAACCGCAAGGCTGAATCCGCTGAGTATATCGTTACCGGACTGATAGGAAAATGATACGTCGCGGAATTCGATGAGCGGAGACAAATCCCCCCCCCCTGCCGGGTGCCCCCCTTTGTCAAAGGGGGGTAGGAGGGATTTCTGATCGGTCGCAGGAGTGTCCAGCAGGGCGAATATTCTCTCCAGAGATGCCATCGCTCCCTGCATGACCGAATATTTGGCGGATAAATCACGGATCGGGGAAAAAAACTTTTCGATGTACTGGATGAAGGCGACCAGCACGCCGAAAGTAAGCGCCCCCTTTATAATCTCGCCGCCGCCGTACCAGATGATCAGCGCCACGGCAATTGACGATAGCGCCTCAACCAGGGCGTACAGGGACGCATCCCAGAAGATGACCGGCATGTTGGCATCACGATATGACGCGTTCAGCCGGCTGAAGCGCCGCTCTTCGTCCCGTTCGCGGTTGAACATCTGGATGATGCTGATGCCGGAGATGCATTCGTTGAGGAAGGCATTCAGGTTCCCGAGGCGGGCGCGAACCTCACGGAATGATGATCTCATACGGCGCCGGAAGGTATAGGCGACATACAGCAGAACCGGCAGGACGGAAAAGGTCACCAGCGACAGTTTCAGGTCCATCCAGAGCATGACGGAGATAATGCCGATCAGCAGCAGGATGTCACCGACGATGGTGATGATGCCCGAGGCAAACATCTCGCCCAGTACTTCGATATCGCTGGTCAGTCGGGTGACCGCACTCCCGGTCGGTACACGGTCAAACCAGGAAACCGGCAGGTGCATGACATGACGGTACAGCTCGGAGCGCATCTCCGACATGACCCTCTGTCCGACCGACTGCAGCAGATAAACCTCCAGAAAGGAGAGCAGCGATTCAACCAGCAGGATACCGAGGAATCCGAGTGCGACATTCTCCAGTCCGGCCAGCTTTCCGGTGATGATGTGGCTGTCGATGGCGAGCTTTATGATCCATGGTTGCGCCAGGCGGCAGGCTGCAACCAGAGGGAGTATCAGCAGCACGACCGTGATCGACAGCCGGTGTGGAACCACATAGCGCGCAAAGCGCCGTAACAGGGCGGTGTCGTAGGCCTTTCCGGCTATTTCTTCTTCGTAAATTCCGCCATGATGCATTTATAGAACGTCCGGACCGGGTAAGATGATGTTGAGGGCAGTGTAGCAGATATAAGGGCTGGAGTGAACCTATACATGCGTGGAAAAGCAGGTTGGAGTGATTAATCGTTGGAATGGTACAACGGAAGGTAAATTTGAAACCGGGTTCCCTCACCCGGATTTGATTCGGCCTGTATATGACCGTGATGGTGCTTGATGATTGAATGGCAGAGCGCCAGTCCGAGACCCATCCCTTTCTGGCACCCCATCTCCTTGGTACTGAAATAGGGATCAAAAATCTTCGGCAGGTTTTCAGCCGGGATGCCGACTCCCGTGTCCTCGAACCGGATATGCAGATAGTCACCAGGAGGGAGTCCGAATTCATTTGCTTCGGCAAGTGTTGCGGATGATGCCGATACGTGCAATGATCCGCCGTTCGGCATGGCTTCGAAGGCATTGATGGCCATATTGGCCACTACATGCTGAATCTGTTCGGCATCAAGCATGACATCCGGGAGGTCGTCCGGGAGATTGAAGTCCAGGGAGATCGTCGGGATCGATCCCAGCTCGGCGATGATCCCTTCCCTGATAAGATGTCCCGGCTTCACAGGTTTCATGACCGCATCCCCACCCTTGGCAAAGGTCAGCAGCCGCGTGCTCAGTTTTTTGGCGTTCTCGGAGGCTTGTTCGGCAATGGTCAGCAGCGACTCGGTCTTGCTCCCGGGTTCCGCACTCATGCGGGCCAGCGAGACGTATCCGAGGATAACCTGAAGCAGATTGTTGAAATCATGGGCCATTCCGCCCGCCATAATGCCTATGGCCTCTGTTTTTTTTGTGCGCAGTTTCTCTGCCTCCAGCATCTTTTGCCGTTTTCGTAATTCGATCATTTCCTGGCAGCGATCGAGGGCGGTAAACAGGCGCTGGAATTCAACCGGTTTGAGGACAAACTGGTCAATGCCGATATCGATGGCCTCGATCAGGTAGGATGTGTCGCTGAAGGCGGTCATACAGACGATCTGGGTTTCAGATGACAGGGCACGGATCTCCCGGGCCATTTCAAGGCCGTTCAATCGCGGCATCATGATGTCAGTCAGAACAATGTCCGGAGTCTGTTCGCGAAAAATGGCGAGCCCCTGCTCACCGTTTTCGGCGACAGCCATCCGGTAACCACGGGAGGTCAGAACACGTGATACCTGTTCACGGGTCCCGGCTTCGTCCTCGACGAACAGAAGCGATATTCCGGAGCGCAATTGATGGTTGAATTCGGTCATGTAGTCCTCAAGGCGCCTTTGCTTTGACCATGATTGCAAATTCTATCACATGATGCCGGAAGCACAATCCGATTATTTCAAAACGCTTTTTTGTATCTTGACAGTGGATAATATTTATTTGATAGTGCCCGCAATTAATTTTGTTATTAAATCCAGATTAAAAGGAGACTCGCATGAAGAAAATGAAGACGGCAGCAGCCGTGCTGCTAGGCCTGTCGCTGCCGGTGATGGCGCAGGCTTTGGAGTTTCAGACTCCGGGAGCATTGGGAATGGGGCGTGCCGGCGTGGCCCGCACGACGGATGCCTATGCATCCTTCATCAACCCTGCCGGTCTGGCGTTCTATGACAAGGCGTTCAGCATGAAGTTGGGTGGGGGGCTCGGTGTGTTTATCAGCTCGAACCTGGCTGGTGATATGGATAAGGTCGGCAAGTTGGATCTGAACGGAAGTAATATGACCTATGGAGCTGGGGCGACGGCGCAGCAGGTTACCGATGCGACAACAAAGGCGGCCCAGTTTGCCGGCATTCTCTCCGACCTCCATGACAAGGGGGGAAACCTGACGGTAAATGTCGATCTTTCTCTGGGTTTCCAATTCCGCAACTACGGTTTGGGCATCTTCGGTACGAGCGAAGTGGGTGCCGGAATAAAAGATGTTGACCTGGTGAACATACGTGCCGGTAACGCAACCACAACGACAAGTGTCCCCCAGCTTGCCACCGACCTCGGCGTCGTAGCCGGTTCTTCAAACGGTACGGCAACGTATTTCAGCCAGGCGCAGTTTGATAATGTGGTAGCAGCCTTGCAGGCTGCCGGCGCTGCCAGTAAACAGCAGGCGCAGGACCTGGCCACCACACTTGAAACCAAGCTTAAGGCCGGAAACGTAAATGTTTCCGGAATGTCCCCGGACCAGATTGCCCAGGGCTTGGTAACATTGGCTCCGTCGTTGAATTCAGCCAACGGAACAATTGACCAGAACAACACGACCGTGCAGTTGAGCGGGATTGCTATTGCCGAGGTTCCGCTGGCTTATGGACACAAGTTCGACCTTGGAAACTATGGCAAACTCGGTATCGGTGGCGCCGCAAAGGTAATGTCCGGTACGGTGTATTCCAAAGAGGTTAAAATAAGGGAATTGAAGGATTCCAAGGACGCTACAACCCAGGTGAAAGACAACCATGCCGAGTCTACTCAATTTGGTCTTGATTTGGGCGCGCTGTGGCGTCTTGAAGACGTAAGCTACGTTGGTCCGATCAATGTCGGCCTTGCGCTGAAGAACCTGAATTCGCCAAAATTCGACGTTCCAGACCCGGTTACCGGTGCTAAAAACGGCTCATTCAAGGTTGAGCCGCAGGCACGACTGGGCGTTGCTCTTGATCCTTTGAGCTGGTTGTCTGTTGCAGCAGACCTGGACCTGACAAAGAATAAAACCATTCTTGCGGGCCAGGACAGTCAACTGTTCGGGGGGGGACTTGAGGCGCACTTTGATAACTGGTATGCATTGTGGCTTGCCCTGCGTGCCGGTGTTTACAAAAATATCGGTGGATCCGGCAGCAAGCCGGTTATTACCGCCGGCCTCTCACTTGGTCCGAAGTGGCTGCGTCTTGACGTGAACGGTGCGTTTGCTACAGAAAAAGGTACCTATAACGAAAAGTCGTATCCGAATGAGGCAAAGGTGGAGTTCGGTTTAAGTACGGCGTTCTTTTAGCAAGTTAGAAGTTTGTTCTGCGCTTTTCTGGCAGAACAAACTTTGTTAACGTGCTTATCCTGTTTATCAGGGACAGGCGATACGAACATACCCGCACACAGCGAGGCCCGCAGAATTCTGCGGGCCTCTTTGCGTTGTACATCATGCCTACATCAAGTCAACCGGATCAATGTCGACGGATATGCGGACGGTTGAAACGATCTCTGCCTGCTGTCGCCAAGAGGTGAGCAGGCGATGGAGATCGCTGCGGTTTATGCCTTTCAGCAGAATCTGGCGGCGAAAGCGGTTGCGCAGGCGATAGATGGGGGAGGGGGCCGGCCCGAGAATCTCAACCCGGACTTTCAGCTCCGATTTGATTTGCGTCAGTAAACGGGCGGTCTTGTCGGCCTGCTCGGATACGGTCTGTTCCGACAGTCCGGATATGGCAAATGCCGCCAGGAACGAGAAGGGGGGATAGCCGGCTTCCTGGCGAAACTCCAGCTCCTGCCGGTAAAATCCTGCCGCATCATGCTCGGCGGCAGAGCGGATCGCGTAATGCTCGGTGTCGAGCGCCTGGACAACCACCCGCCCGGGCGTTTCCCCCCGCCCGGCCCGGCCGATAACCTGCGACAGCAGCTGGAAGGTGCGTTCAGCGGCGCGGAAATCCGGCATTCCGAGGCTCGCTTCGGCGTTTACCACCCCGACCAGTGTCACCTCGGGAAAGTCATGCCCCTTGGCAATCATCTGGGTGCCGACCAGGATGTCTGCGCTGCCGTCGTTCATCCGCGCCAGCAGCCGCTCGTGGCTCCCTTTGCCGGAGGTGGTATCGCTGTCCATGCGGAGAATCCGTGCCGCCGGCAGCAGCTCTTTCAGGTTCTGCTCCAGTTTTTCGGTTCCGGCCCCGAGTTCGCCAAGTGACGTTCCGCCGCACGAGGGGCAGGTGCCGGGCGCCGGTACGGCATAGTCGCAGTAATGACACAGGCTTTCCCCCCGCTGGCGATGGTAGGTAAGTGTGACGGAGCAGTTGGGGCAGGTCAGTGCCTTCCCGCATTCCGCGCAGACCAGAAAGGTGGCAAAACCGCGGCGATTGAGAAAAACAATCGCCTGCTGTCCCTGCTCATACGTTTCAGTCAGGCAGCTCGACAGCGCGGCGGAGATAGTCTCCTTGCTCCCCTTCATCCCCACGCGTTCAACGATCGGCATGGGACGGTTTTCGACCCGCTCCGGAAGTTCAAGCAGCGTCAGCCTCCCCAGACCTGCGGCATGGATGCTGGTTACTGAAGGCGTTGCCGAACCGAGCACGACGCAGGCCCGCTCCATCCTTCCCCGGACCAGCGCCAGGTCGCGGGCATTGTAGCGCAGGCCATCGGACTGTTTGAACGATGCTTCATGCTCTTCATCGACGATGATGATGCCGATCTTGTCCAGCGGTGCGAAAATCGCGGAGCGGGCACCGATAACGATCCGAGCCAGTCCCCGCCGGATACGGCGCCATTCGTCGTAGCGTTCCCCGTCGGAAAGGCCGCTGTGCAGGATGGCGATGCCGCCGCCGAACCGGGCCTGGAAGCGTCCGGTCAACTGCGGGGTCAGGGCGATTTCGGGCACCAGCACCAGGGCGTTTTTTCCGAGTTCGAGCGAATGCGAAATGGCCTGCAGATAGACCTCGGTTTTCCCGCTGCCGGTTACGCCATAGAGCAGAAACGGTTTGAACTGCCGCAGGTCGAGAACGGCCGCAATCGCATCCAGAGCACCTTTTTGATGGGTATGCAGCTGCCGCGGCACATCCCGCGTCACGGTGCGATCCTTGAACGGATCCCGGTATACTTCGCGCTCTTCAGACGTGCTCAGCCCGAGTTCGCAAAGCCGCTTGAGTTGCGGAGAACATGCACCGAAGCGTTTGCGCAGCTCCGCTGCCGAGATGTCGCCCGCCTCGCGGATGACCGCCAGTATTTCAAGCGCTTTGGCGCCCGGCTGGCGTGGTGGCTCCGCCACAGGACCTGGCAGGTAAAACCTTTCCTGGCGGGCGGTTTTTCCCCCGGTCAGGGTTTCCGGTTCTCCGGAGACACCCTTGCGTGTTTGAATATTGATTCCGGCCGGGAGCGCCGTTCGCAGCACCTCACCGAGCGGGTGCTGGTAATAGGATGCGGTCCAGCGGAAAAACTCCAGCTCTCCGGAGGTCCAGAGCGGTTCCCTGTCCAGCACTTCAATAATTTCTTTCAGGTTGGGGATATCGGTCCCGGTTGCACCACCCAGAATATAGCCGGTCAGCTTCCGGTTCCCGAACGGAACCAGGGCGCGGCGGCCGGTCAGTGCCACCTCCTGCAACCGCTCAGGCACAAGGTAGTGAAAGGTTTTGTCCAGGAAGAGCGGGATGGCGACTTCGATGATATGCAGCGGGTCTGTCATGCGGAGAGCAATTGTCGGGTGCTTGAAGGCATCGGAAGGTGTTACCAGTACTTCTTGGGAGGCTCGGTTTTGCCCACGAGCCTGATTTCGGAGTCTATTACCTTGAACATGTCGCCGAATTCGTTGGTCCAGGCATCGCCCTCTTCCAGAGGGGTAGGTACCTCGCGCCTGCCGAGAAAGACCTCCTCGCCGTCGATAAAAGCGAACCAGTCCAGCGCTCCGGTCATCCAGATTCGAGTGTTCAGTGCCATAGTGTTATTTCCTTTGGTAAGTTAGAACCGATTTTCTGCGTTGTCCGGCAGAAAGCCAGGGTTATGAAAGTCGTTGTTTAAAGTCTTCGTAGCCGAAGCTGCGCACTACCTTCAGCTCGTCAGTGTCCGGCTCAAACGTGCAGATGTGCGGGTGCTGGATGCCGTTGAACATGGTGGTCTTGACCATCGTGTAGTGGGACATGTCCAGAAAGGCCAGCCTGTCGCCGGGACGGAGCGGCTGCTCGAACGACCAGTCTCCGATCACATCCCCCGCCAGGCAGGATGCTCCCCCCAGGCGGTAGGTGTGCGGTTTCTCTCCTGGATCGAAACCGTTCCTGATGCCGGGACGGTAAGGCATCTCCAGGATATCCGGCATATGGCAGGTGGCCGAGACGTCGAGAATGGCGATATCCATGCCGTTGTTGACGATATCCAGCACCTCGGCTACCAGGATGCCGGTGCCGATGGCAACCGCCTCTCCCGGCTCAAGATAGACTTCCAGGTCGTATTTTTCCTTGAAATACCTGACCAGTTCCACCAGCCCGTCGATGTCGTACCCCTCGCGGGTGATGTGGTGGCCGCCCCCCAGGTTGAGCCATTTCATCCGCGGCAGAAACTCGCCGAACTTTTCCTCGAAGGCCGTTGCGGTCCGCTCCAGCGGCTCGAAGAGCTGCTCGCAGAGGGTGTGGAAATGCAGTCCTTCAACCCCCTCCAGAGACCGCCCTTCGAAGGCACGGCGGGGTATGCCGAGGCGCGAATTGGCGGCGCAGGGATCGTAGATCTCGGTATGCCCCTCGGAATGCTCCGGGTTGACCCGCAGGCCGATGGAGACCCGCCCCGCCTCCTTTTCCCACAAGGGACGGAAGCGCTCCAGCTGGCCAAAGGAGTTGAACACCAGGTGATTGGATATCCGCAGGAGTTCCGCTACGTCGCTCTCCTTGAAGGCGGCGGCAAAGCTGTGCACCTCGCGTCCGAACTCTTCCCGTCCCAGGCGCGCCTCCCACGGCGAGCTGGCGCATACCCCCTGCAGAGTCTCGCGGATGAGCGGAAAGACACTCCACATGGCAAAAGCCTTGAGCGCCAGCAGGATCTTCGCACCGCTCCGCTCTTGCACGTCCTCCAGGATGGCCAGGTTGTGGCGCAGCCTCCCCAGGTCCACCACGTAGGCGGGGGAGGGGGAGAGCTGGAGGATCTTGTCGATATCGATACCGGTCAAAGTAATCTGTCTCTTTTCAAAGGGGAAAATAATCTGCGTCGGTTCAACCTGCAACCTTCAGACTAGCCTGCCATGAACGCGAATAATCGCTAGTGCAAGTCACGGAGGGGTGTCTGCATAACAAGTGGCTTGCATTGTTACTTCGTATGAAATTTATTGTCTATTTCTTTCCGCCGATAATCCCGAATATGCCCTTAATTCCCTTTTCTCCAATCCCCATAATCCCCTTGCCAACACCCGAAACCGTAGGTACGCCAATTTTTGATGACAGGGCCGTTGCGATCTGATTAACCAGCGACTGTTGGATGGAGAAACGTGGATTGTCGAGGCTCCCCTTGATGGTGAAGGGTACGGACAATTCATCCTTGTTGTCCGACAGGAGGGATGCCAGGGCTCCGACAGGCACACCGAGCAGTACGCCCCTGGTACTGGAATGATCGAAGGCCAGGCCTTTCAGATGCAGCGAGCCGGGGGCATTCAGGATACGTTGGTTTATGGTCATCGAGCAGGTAGCGGAGAGGGTGCCTGCCGAAACATTCAAATCGCCTTGTTTGAGGAAGTAGGGGCGATAAGGGGTGATATTCCAACCGGTCAGATCGAGCTTGAGATGACCGTCTAGACCTTTGGGGGCAACATCACCGGCAACCAGCAGATGCCCGCCCCCCTTGCTGGCGAGCTCAATTCGCACCGGCATCGGCTGGTCCGATACGGGAATAGTAACGGCACCCGAAGAGAATGATACATCCTGCAGCGTTGTCAGGTGATACCGTTCACGGGGATTGCTCACGCCCATAGCGGCCTTGCGGGCAACCTGCCAGTCCAGGAGGTCGATAGTTCCGTTGCTGATGCGCACTGCCGCGAGACGTACCGGCAGATCTGCTCCGGAAGAACTGGCCGGTGCAGCGGTACGGGGCGGCAGGATTTTGACTACGGAACCGTCCGGATCGATTTCAACCAACAGGTACGGTTTTTCGAGAAGGATTTCTCTTATGTCCAGGCGTCCACTGAAGAGCGAAAGGAGGCTGGGACGAATGACGATACGCTCGAAGGAAAAGCGGGTGGCAAAGGGGCCGCTTCCACGGCGCGCCATCCGGACCTGACCCAGTTCTATCCGGTTCCAGCGCGCAGTAACTTTTCCAACACTGATATCGGGTCCAACGAGAACCTTGAGACGAGCCTGAACCAGGCTGGTCAAATGAGCATAGCCCCACCAGACAGTGACGCAGGTGAACAGCATCAGCACAAGCAGGATCATCCCAGCAATTTTTTTGAATCTTGTGGAAACCTTCGGTAAAAAGCCTGTTTTCATGCTTTATAGTTCGGGCCACTCGCCGCCATCGACTACGACGGTCGGCAGTCCCATCGGCCCCAGCACATCCAGAAACAGTTCCGGATCGAACTGCTCCATGTTGAAGACCCCGGCGCCGCGCCATTTGTCCGTCAGCATCATGATCGCGCCGACCACTGCCGGGACGCCGGTCGTGTAGCTGATCGCCTGGGACTGTACCTCGCGGTAGCAGGCCTCGTGATCGCAGATGTTGTAGATGTAGACCTGCTTGCGCTTGCCGTCCTTCATCCCGCGGGCGATTACGCCGATGCAGGTCTTCCCCTTGGTCAGCGGGCCAAGGGAGCCGGGGTCGGGGAGCAGGGCTTTCAGAAACTGGATCGGGACGATCTTCTGGCCGTTATACTCCACCTCGTCGATGCGGGTCATGCCGACGTTCTGCAGCACCTCCAGGTGCTTCAGGTAGTTGTCGGAGAAGGTCATCCAGAACTGGGCCTTTTTGATGGTCGGGATATGCTTGACCAGCGATTCCATCTCCTCGTGGTAGAGGCGGTAGATGCCCATCGGGCCGATCCCTTCCGGGAAATCGAAGTAGTGTTTGGTCGTCAGCGGCGGGCTCTCGACCCACCCGCCGTTCTCCCAGTGGCGGCAGGTGGCGGTAACCTCGCGGATGTTGATCTCCGGGTTGAAGTTGGTGGCAAAGGGCTGGCCGTGGGAGCCGGCGTTGGCGTCGATGATGTCAATTTCTTCAACCACATCCAGGTATTTCTTCGCGGCCAGGGCGGTATAGACGTTGGTGACGCCCGGATCGAAACCGGAGCCGAGCAGCGCCATCAACCCTTTTTCCTTAAAGCGTTCCTGATAGGCCCACTGCCAGGAATATTCGAATTTCGCGGTGTCGAGCGGCTCATAGTTGGCGGTGTCGAGGTAATCGACGCCGGTTTCCAGACAGGCATCCATGATGTGCAGGTCCTGGTACGGCAGCGCCACGTTGATCACCAGTTTCGGCTGCAGCTGTTTGATCAGGGCCACCAGTTCGGGTACGTTGTCGGCATCCACCTGCGCCGTGTTGATGCTGTTATTCAACTGGGCGGCGATGGCGTCGCACTTGGCTTTGGTGCGCGAGGCGAGGGTGATTTCACTGAAGATGTCGCGCCGCTGGGCGCATTTGTGGGTGACGACTTGTCCGACGCCGCCGGCGCCTATTATCAGAACTTTGCTCATGTCTATTCCTTCCTGAAATCAATAAAAATTGTCTTGGAATATAATACGGGCATTCGCCGGTTCGCGCAATGCCCGTAACATAACAGCAACAAAAAAAGGTCTACTCCCCCAGATAAGTATACCCCAGCAGCGTTCGGTCCAGCAGTTCGATGAAGTGGCTGCTCTCTTCGATGGAGATCTTCTTGGTCGCCACGCTTTTCTCCAGGTTGTCCCTGACCCTTTTAAGGATCTCCGGCCCCTTGTACTGGACGTATTTCAGCGTTTCCCAGGTGGCGTCGCCGTTGATGACGGTGTCGATCATGTAACCGGTCTTCTTGTTGAAGGTGATATGCACCGCGTTGGTGTCGCCGAACAGGTTGTGCAGATCCCCCAGAATCTCCTGGTAGGCGCCGATCAGGAAGAAACCGATGTAGTAGTCCTCGTCCTTCCGGATTTTGTGCAGCGGCAGGTACTTGGCCCGACCGTTCTCGCCGACGAAGCTGGTGATCTCGCCGTCCGAATCGCAGGTGATGTCGGCGATCGAGGCCATGACATCCGGCTTGTGGTTGAGCCGCTGCAGCGGCATGATCGGGAAGAGTTGATCGATGGCCCATGAGTCCGGGATCGACTGGAACAGCGAAAAATTGGCAAAGTAGGTCTGCCGCATCGAGAGCTGGAAGTTTTGCAGCTCCTCCGGAATCGGCTTGATCTTCTCGACGATGCTGTTGATTTTCTTGATGATCTTCGAGTAGAGCCATTCGGCGATTGCCCGGTCGTTGAGCGTCAGGTAGCCGAGATTGAAGAGGCTGACCGCCTCGTTGATCAACTGCAGCGTGTCGTGGTAGTCCTCCCGCAGGGAGTAGCGATCGATGCTTTTGTAGATATCCGTGAGCTTTTTAACTGTCGGAGCTACTTTTTCAGTAGTTGCCAGAATGTCCTCAAAATCGGGCATCAGGTGCTGGGTATTGGTGTTGAGGACATTGGTGACCAGCACCGAGTAGTGGGCGACCGTGGCCCGCCCCGATTCGGAGATGATGTTGGGGCATTCGACGCCCGCTTCGTCACAGATGTTCTTGATCTGGTAGATGACGTCGTTGGCATACTCTTCGATGGTATAGTTGACGCTGGAAAAGTAGCTCGATTTGGACCCGTCGTAATCGACCCCCAAGCCTCCGCCGATATCGAGGTATTCTATGCCGACCCCCAGCTTTTTCATCTCGGTGTAGACGCGTGCAACCTCGATCAGGGCGGTCTTGATCTTGTCGATCTTGGTGATCTGGCTGCCGATGTGCGAGTGCAGCAGCTTGACCGAACCGAGCATCCCCTGATCTTCCAGCATCCGGATGGCGGCGATGATTTCCGACATGCGCAGACCGAATTTGGCATCTTCACCGCCTGAAGTCGCCCACTTGCCGGTCCCCTTGGATGAAAGCTTGACCCGGATTCCCAGTTTCGGGGTTATGCCGGTCTTCTTGGCTATTTCGATGATTTTTTCCAGTTCGAACAGCTTCTCTACTACCAGCGTGATGTCGAAGCCGATTTTGGTGGCGTACAGCACCGTCTCGATGTATTCGGCGTCCTTGTAGCCGTTGCAGATGATCGGCAGGTTGTTGCCGCTGGAAATCGAAATACCGGCCACCAGTTCCGGCTTGGAGCCGACTTCGAGCCCGATGTTGTAGCGTTTTCCGTAGCCGGCGATGGTTTCGACCACCTGGCGCTGCTGGTTGACCTTGATCGGGTAGAAAGTCTGGTATTTTGCCGGATAATCGTTTTCCTGGATGGCGTTTTTAAAGACCCGGTTGATCGAGGCTATGCGCCCCTGCAGCACGTCCATGAAGCGGAGCAGGATGGGAGGTTTGATCTTGCGCTTGATCAGATCGTCCACCAGAGCCCGCAGATCGATGGCTTGCTTGGAATTTGACGAGGGGTGGACGCAGATGTTCCCCTTTTTATTGATCGAGAAGAGATCGGCGCCCCAGTTGTCGATATTGTAAATCTTGGCAGATTCACTGATGGACCATTTTTCCATGACCTGTTCCCCATCTTCCGGTTAGTCGCACCCAAATAAACGTATTTATTTATTGCATACCAGGGACAAAGTCAAATTTTAATTCAAATGCGGTCAGAATTTGATGCCGGTCGGTCGTCCGCCTTGACTTTGCCTCAGGGAGTGATTAACTATACAAGGATACAAACACTCCGGTACATTTCATATTAATTCAGGTGCCCTTATGCCACGATTTTCAGGCAGGAAGCCGTTTACCCAGGAGATATTCAGCCGGCACGTCGCCGAGATGCGCAGCCTGCTGCACGCCCTTGAACTGCGTGACTCCTTCGAAGACAATGAGACCCGACCGAAGATGGATATGTATGAAACCTGCAGTGACATAGTCATTGAGTTTGATCTTCCCGGCTTTACCCTGGACGCAATCACTTTGAAAATGAGCGGTTTGACTCTTGTTCTCGAAGCCTGCAAACCGCGGGAGCATAACGAAGGGAAATTCATATGCGTGGAACGGAGTCATGGCCACTTTCACCACGCGGTGACTGTTCCCGGAAACATCAATCCCGGTGCGGTCAGGGCGGAATATCGCAAGGGTGTGCTGCGTGTTATCTGTCCAAAAAGCAGAGACTGGCTGGTGCCTATTAAAGAGCTGTAGACAAACTGTTTTGACCAATACAGCTCCAAAGGAGATCAAGATTGATAGAGATAGAAAACGATACCGAACAAGGTTCGGAAGAGCTGAAAATTCCGGAAGTGCTGCCGCTGCTGCCTATTCGGGACGTTGTTGTGTACCCGTTCATGATCATACCGCTCTTTGTGGGGCGGGAAATGTCGGTAAAGGCCGTAGACAGCGCTCTGGCGGGTGATCGGATGATCCTGCTGGCGACTCAGCACGATGTCGGCGACGAGGATCCGCCTGCCGACAAAATCTATGAGGTCGGCACGGTTGCGATGATCATGCGGATGCTCAAGCTGCCGGATGGCCGCGTCAAAATTCTTGTTCAGGGCCTGGCCAAGGCGCGTATTACCGAGTATGTTTCCGACAAGCCGTTCTACATGGTCCGGGTCGAGCGGCAGAACGATACGCCGGTCGTGGATATAACACTGGAAACCGAGGCACTGATACGTACCGTGCGTGAACAGCTGACCAAGGTTATGGAACTTGGCAAGCAGGTCTCGCCGGAGGTGATGGTTATTCTGGAGAATATCCAGGATCCGGGCAGCATGGCTGATCTGGTCTCCAGCAATCTCGGCCTGAAGGTCGCGGATGCCCAGGCACTGCTGGAAATAAACGATCCGATCGTTCGCTTGACAAAGGTTAATGAATTTCTGAACCGCGAGGTTGAACTCCTGAGCGTGCAGGCCAAGATCCAGAACGCGGCACGGGAGGAGATGGGTAAAAACCACAAGGAATATTACCTGCGCGAACAGATGAAAGCCATCCAGAGCGAACTGGGCGACAACGAGGGCAAGGAGGAACTGGCCGAGATCAGAAAGGCGATCGAGGCGGCCAAGATGCCCGAGCCGGTGCAGAAGGAGGCGCTCAAGCAGCTGAGCCGCCTGGAAAACATGCATCCGGACGCAGGCGAAGCCAGCATTGTCAGAACCTATCTGGACTGGATGGTTGACCTGCCCTGGAGCAAATCCACCCGCGACAGCCTGGACATCGTCCGGGCCAAGAAGATTCTGGATGATGACCACTATTACCTGGACAAGATCAAGGAAAGGATCCTGGAATTCCTGGCGGTCCGCAAGTTGAAGAAAAAGATGAAGGGACCGATTCTCTGTTTTGTAGGTCCTCCGGGTGTCGGCAAAACCTCGCTGGGCAAGTCGATCGCCCGCGCCATGAATCGCAAATTCATCCGCATTTCACTGGGTGGGGTCCGTGACGAGGCCGAGATTCGCGGGCATCGCCGTACCTATATCGGTGCTCTGCCGGGGCGCATCCTGCAGGGATTGAAGCAGGCCGGCGCCAACAATCCGGTCTTCATGCTCGACGAAATCGACAAGCTGGGCTACGACTACAAGGGAGACCCTTCATCGGCGCTCCTTGAGGTGCTTGATCCCGAGCAGAACCACTCCTTCTCCGATCATTACATCAACCAGCCTTTTGACCTTTCGAATGTAATGTTCGTGGCGACCGCCAACCAGATGGACCCGATTCCGTCGGCTCTGCGCGACCGGATGGAGGTCATAAATCTGGCCGGTTACACTGAAGAGGAGAAGCTGCAGATTGCCAAGCGCTATCTGGTTCCGCGCCAGATCAAGGAAAACGGCCTTAAAGCCAAGCACATCAGCTTCGACGACGAGTCGATCGTGGAGATTATCTCCAAATACACCCGCGAAGCCGGCCTGCGCAATCTGGAGCGGGAAATCGGCAAGGTCTGCCGCAAGGTGGCCAGGAAAGTAGCGGAAGGAAACCCGCGCACGGTCAAGGTGACCGCCAAGGCTCTTCACAGTTATCTGGGCGCGCCGAAATACGTACGTGAGGAAGACCTGGACAGGAACGAGGTCGGGGTTGTCAACGGCCTGGCCTGGACTCCGGTGGGAGGCGAAATTCTTCATATCGAAGCCAGCCTGATGGCGGGCAAAACCGCCCTGACGCTGACCGGCCAGTTGGGTGACGTGATGAAGGAGTCGGTGCAGGCTGCCCATTCCTACATTCGCGCACACGCCGAGGCGCTGCGTCTCAACCCGGGGATTTTTCAGGACAATGAAATTCACGTTCATGTTCCGGCCGGTGCCATACCCAAGGATGGTCCTTCGGCCGGTGTCGCCATGACCGTGGCGCTGGCATCGATACTATGTCACATCCCGGTAAAAAAAGACGTTGCCATGACCGGCGAGGTTACGTTGCGCGGAAAAGTGCTTCCGATTGGCGGTCTCAAGGAAAAAATCCTGGCTGCTGTTCGTTCACGGATGCGGCTGGTGATCATCCCCGAGCAGAACAAAAAGGATCTTGAGGATATTCCGCCGGAAATCCTGAAAAAGGTTAAAATAGTCGCGGTTACGGAAGTTGAAGAAGCCCTCAAACTTGCGTTGGAGAAGTATCCGCCGCCCGCTCCGGCTGCTGCCGGAAAAAAGCCGAAAAAGGATAGTTCGGCAAGTGCATCCCCTGAGCCGCAGGAGCGTAGAGATCGTAGAGGCAAGAGGGCGTCGGCCAGGGCATGAGAGACCGTGGTATTTGTCGATTTGAGGTGATTCATGGCTGAAGAGGTCATCCACGCAGCGTCCTGGCTGATCAATCCCGGTGCCCCGCCTGTCGCTGGCGGGGCACTGTTCGTTCGCAACGGAGTTATTGCAGACACGGGACCATTAAGCGTGCTCCGTAGCGCATACTCCGCGCCGGTGCTTGATTACCCCGGCTGCGTTCTGCTCCCGGGGTTTGTCAACGCCCATACGCACCTCGAATTGACCCACTTCCCATCCTGGAAGCTCCGGTCGTCGGTGGATTACAATCCGCGCCGCTTTAGCGATTGGATCATCCAGCTGATCAAGATATCGCGAGGTCTTACTGCTGAAGAGTACCCTCCATCGATCCGGGAAGGGGTGAGGATGTGCCTGGAATCGGGGACGACAGCGATTGGCGAGATCGTTACCAACCCGGCCCTGGCAGGGCTATACTACCACTCCCCTCTCGCAGGCCGGCTCTATTTCGAACTGCTGGGACAGGATTCAAGCCATTTCACGAGCAAACTTGCTGCTGCGAAAGCTGCGACGGATCATGGCGAAGCAGAAACGCTGTTGTCCGGTCTTTCTCCCCATTCCACCTATACGATCGCGCAGGAACATCTGGCTGCAATTCGGGAAGTTTCGGCATCACACTCCCTGCCGCTTGCCATTCATCTCTCGGAGTCCCGCTTCGAGGCGGACTTTCTTTTTGACGGGAGCGGCGAGCTGGCTTCCGAATTCTATCCTTTTGTCGGATGGGAACGATTTCTGGGGCGACCGGCTCGCTGCAGTTCCACCGAGCTGCTCGACCGCCACGGCCTTTTGACTCCGACCTCTCTGGCGGTTCATTGCGTCCACGTTTCCGTTGCCGACGCCCGCATCTTGAAGTCGCGCGGTGTACATATCGCTCTCTGTCCCCGCAGTAACAAACTCCTGGATGTCGGGATGGCCCCGGTCCACCTTTTCAGGAAACTCGACATTCCTCTGGCGCTCGGCACAGATTCGCTGGCCAGCAACAATTCCCTCTCGCTCTGGGATGAACTGCGCTTTGCCCTTAAGACCTTTCCGAACGACCTGTCGGAGCAGGACGTATTCCATATGGTAACGGCCGGTGGTGCGGCAGCTCTTGGGATTTTGGCAACCTGCGGGTCGCTTGAGGCCGGCAAGCGGGCGGATTTTCAGGTGGTAGGGAATTGTGACGGCAGCGAACAGGGACTGCTGGAACGGGTCATGCGGGAGGGAATTCCGCAGGAAGTTTATGCCGGCGGGGTGCGCTATGTTCCGCCGGAAGCACCTGATTTTAAAAACATTTAGTACAGCTACCGTTTAAGGTTTGCCCTTTTTTAAACGTTTTTCCTCCAGAATCATATCGATTGCCAGCAGAAAAACCCCGACGCATATCAGGGAATCAGCCACGTTGAAGGCCGGCCAGTGGTGCCGGTACCAGTGAGCGTCCAGAAAATCAATCACCTCTCCCAGGCGGACCCGGTCAATCAGGTTGCCGACCGCGCCGGAAAAAATCATGGCCAGCGATACCTGCGCCAACCTCTGGTAGTCACACAGTTTGCGAAAGGCGATCAGAATAACGAGCGCCGCCACGATTGATACGGCGATAAAAAACGGCAGACGCCACGATGCGCTGGAGAGGAAGCTGAAAGCAGCCCCCTTGTTCCTGACGTAGGTGATATGGAAGAAGTTTTCAGATATCGGGATCGAGTCGAACAGCTTCATGCTGCGATCAATGGCGATCTTGGTGATCTGGTCAATGGTTATGCCAACAATTGCAATAACGGCAAACAGGGTGTATCGAGATTTCATGGATTAATTCCGTGCATCCGGGGAACGCTGTCGTCTCTGGCGTCTTCCGGGGGTATGATGGTGGCCCGATTGCGACCGCTGTTTTTCGATGCGTACAGACCGCGATCAGCAAGATCAACCAACTCTTCCCAGCTGTCGTAGCCATTCTCTTCAACCTGGCTGGCGACGCCGCAGCTGAGGGTGACGATACTGTGCGAACTCATTTTGTGCGGGATGTTCATGTCCGCAAAACCGGCCAGAATCCGGTCGGCCAGTATCAGGGCGCCATACAGGGTCGTTTCCGGCATGATCAGCAGAATTTCTTCACCTCCGTAGCGATAGAGACGGTCACAGGTCCGGATGCTCTTCTGCAGATGTCCTGAAATACGACGCAGGGCGTCGTCGCCCGCCTTATGCCCGTAACAGTCGTTGTAAAGTTTGAAATGATCGACATCGAAGAGCGCTACCGAGTATGAACGGTTATAGCGGACCGCCTGGCTGTGGGTATGCTCAAGGTCAACTTCCATGGCGCGGCGATTGCCGAGCCCTGTCAGCGGATCTACCAGAGACAGGGATTTGAGGCGTTCGTTGGCCAGCAGCAGTTCGCGGGTGCGCTGAGTATCGGTGTGTTCAATGATTTCGCGCTGCTTTTCATAGGTCTTGAAAAGAGCATTGGCGAGATCGGACAGGGTCACCAGGCCGATCAGGTGCCCGGATGCGCTCACGACAGGAAGGTGGCGAATCTTCAGGGCGGACGATAAGACCAGCGCATCGAACAGGGTTGTATCCTCGGATACGGTCGCTACCGGAGCGGACATGACGTCGGCTACCCGCACGGGGTATTGCGGCCTGTCGGAGATGAACAGACCCATCAGGCGCACGATATCCCGCTCGGTGATGATACCGGTCGGGATGTCATTTTCGACAACGACCATACAGGAAAAGCGGTTGTCGATCATGACCTGAATGACATCGGCCAGATAGGCGTTTGCCGTTGAACTGGTAACTTCGACAGTCATGAGTGACGATACTAAAATATCCGCGTGCATATCCATACTTTCCGATTCAATCCAACTTGTTACCGGCATCAGGTTACGGCATTCGTACATTTGGGACAGATGGTCGGATGTTCGGCTGCCGTACCCAACTCTTCGCTGTAATACCAGCAGCGTTCACATTTCACGCCCGGAGCCGCAGTAACCTGGACTTTCAAACCTTCCAGATTTTCCGACGTCCAGTATTCCCCCTCCAGAGCCGGTGCCAGTACCGCTTTTGACACGATAAAAATGCTGTTCAGCTCAGCCTCATACTCCTTGAGAAATGCGAACAGCTCGGGCGGTGCGGCGATCGTTACGGCGGCGTCCAGGGAATGCCCTATCGTCTTGGCGACCCGGGCCAGTTCGAGGGCTTTTGAAACATCCGAACGCACTTTTATGATGCGTTCCCAGCGGGCGGCCAGGGCGTCATTGCGCCATTCCGGATTACTGGCGGGAAACTCCGCCAGGTGTACGCTCTCCTCGCGCTCTCCCGGCATGAACTGCCAGACCTCGTCGGATGTGAACGAGAGCACGGGAGCGAGAACGCGCACCAGGGTGTCGAGAATACGGAACATGACCGTCTGGGCGCTCAGTCGCTCCAGGGAATCCTTCTTGCTGGTGTACATCCGGTCCTTGAGGATATCGAGGTAAAACGAACTCATCTCCGTCGTGCAGAACCCGTTGACTTCCTGATAGATGACATGGAATTCAAGGTCCTGGTATGCGGTGAGGACTCGCCCTTTCAGTATTTCAAGCTGGTGCAGGGCCCACCGGTCGATTTCCGGCATTTTATCAAACGGCACCGCCTGCGTTGCAGGATCGAAGTCGCTGATATTGCCGAGAATGTAGCGGCAGGTGTTGCGGATGCGGCGATACGCTTCCGCTACCCTGGTCAGGATCTCCTGTGATATGCGGGTGTCGTCCTGGTAATCCATGGCGGCGACCCAGAGGCGGAGGATGTCGGCGCCGAACTTCTTGATGACGTCTTCGGGAGCCACGACATTGCCCACGGATTTGCTCATCTTGCGCCCCTGGCCGTCCAGCACGAAGCCGTGGGTCAACACGCTTTTATACGGTGCAACCCCCCTGGTGCCGACGCTCTCCAGCAGGGAAGAATGGAACCAGCCGCGGTGCTGGTCGCTCCCCTCCAGATACATGTCGGCCGGTGAACGTAAGCCGGGATTCGGTTCCAGCACGGCTGCATGCGAAACGCCCGAATCGAACCAGACATCCAGAATGTCATTTTCCTTCTCCAGCGCCGCCGACCCGCATTTCGGGCAGGCCGTTCCGGCGGGGAGCAGTCGTTCGGGGCTCCAGTCGAACCAGACATCGGAGCTTTCCTTTTTGAAGATCTCCGCTACGTGGTCCATGATCGTGCCGTCGGCGATGTATTCGCCGCAGGCGGTACAGGAGAACGCGGTGATCGGGACGCCCCAGGAGCGCTGGCGGGAAACGCACCAGTCGGGACGGTTCTCGATCATGCCGTAGATCCTCTCCCGTCCCCATTTCGGAATCCACTCTACCTGGTCGATGGCTTTCAGCGCCTTGTCGCGCAGTTCGTTGGCCTTCATGCTGATGAACCACTGCTCGGTGGCGCGGAAGATGATCGGTTTTTTGCAGCGCCAGCAGTGCGGGTAGGAGTGGCTGATCTTCGAGGTCTGGAGCAGCGCCCCGACCTCGATCAGCTTGTCGATCACGCTCTGGTTGGCGGGAAAAACCTGCTGGCCGCCGAAGAATTCGACATTCGCCAGATATTTGCCGTGGTTGTCGACCGGATTGTAGATCTCCAGCCCCTCTTTAAGCGCCAGCTCATAATCCTCCTGGCCGTGGCCGGGGGCGGTATGAACGCAGCCGGTGCCGGCTTCCAGCGTCACATGCTCACCCAGCAGCACGATCGAATCACGATCATAAAAGGGGTGCTTGCAGCGCTTGCGCTCCAGCACGCCCGCCTTGAAGGTCGCAATGACGCTGCCTGTCAGTCCGACGGCGGACAGAAACGAGTCCTTGAGCCCTTCCGCGACGATCAGGACACCCTTTTCGGTGTCGAGCGCCACGTAATCAAACTCCGGATGGAGCGCCACGGCCAGGTTGGCCGGAATCGTCCAGGGGGTGGTGGTCCAGATGACGACGTAGGCCTGTTTGCCGGCCAACTCCGGAATAGCGCTTGAGAGGTCATCCTGCAGGGCGAAACGGACGAAGATGGAGGGGGAGGTGTGATCGGCATATTCGACCTCGGCCTCGGCCAGCGCCGTTACGCATGAGGAGCACCAGTGCACCGGCTTGCGACCCCGGTAGAGTCCGCCGTTATGGGCAAAGCGGGCCAGTTCTGCCGCGGTCAGCCCTTCGTACTCATAGTTCATCGTCAGGTAGGGTTTATCCCAGTCGCCAAGAATGCCCAGACGTTTGAATTCCTCCTTCTGGATATCGACGAACTTGGCGGCATAGTCCCGGCATTCGCGGCGCATTTCCAGCTTGCTGATCTGGTTCTTTCTCGACCCGAGGTTTTTTTCCACCTGCAGTTCGATCGGCAGGCCATGGCAGTCCCACCCCGGCACGTAGGGGGCGTGGAACCCCTCCATCCGTTTGACTTTAAGCAGAATGTCCTTGAGAGTTTTATTGAGAGCATGGCCGATATGGATATGGCCGTTGGCGTAAGGGGGGCCGTCGTGCAGGACGTAGAGGGGCTTGTCTTTGCCTGATGTTTCAAGTTTGGCATAGAGCCCGTTCTGCTCCCACTTTGCGAGCATTTCCGGTTCCCGCTGATTCAGATTGGCCTTCATCGCAAAATCGGTCTGCGGCAGGTTGAGGGTGTCTTTATATTCCATGGGATGCTGTCTCCGTTTCAGATTCGTTAAAACTGGATCAAACTACAGATTTAATGCCGGAATGTCAAGGAATCGGGCTGGACCGGGGCGGGCATCAAGGGCAAACCATGTTCCTGGATTTTGGGACGGTAACAAAAAGGGCGCAACCCGAAACCGGGGGCGCCCTTCCTTGTCAGCTGGAATTCGTATCGCGTTTATTGTCTAGTAATTTTCCTCGGCAAGCTCGAAATAGGCCTGGGGGTGCTTGCAGACCGGGCAGATCTTGAGTGCTTCGGCTCCTTCATGAGTATGACCGCAATTGCGGCATCTCCAGCGGACCGCCTCATCCTTGGCGAAGAAGGTGTTTGTTTCCAGCTCCTTAAGCAACGTCAGGTAACGCTCCTTGTGAGCCTGTTCAATCTTCCCGATGGATTCGAGCATGAAAGCGATCTCCGGGAAGCCCTCTTCCTTTGCCTCACGTGCCATGCTCGGGTACATGTCGGTGCTTTCCTCGAGTTCGCCGGCCGCAGCGGCACGCAGATTGTCGATGGTTGAGCCGATGCCGGAGAGGTGCTTGAGGTGGAGTTTGGCATGCTCCTTTTCATTTTCGGCGGTCTCCAGGAAGATGGCGGCGATCTTTTCGTACCCTTCCTTTTTCGCGACCGAGGCGAAGTAGGTATACTTGTTGCGGGCCTGGGACTCTCCGGCAAACGCCTCCATGAGATTTTTTTCTGTTTTAGTTCCTTTGATGTCGGGCATTCGATACTCCTTCTTTTTAAATGGGGTTTTGCGCTTATGTCGTGCAGGTGGTGAAAACGACGTATAAATTATTTTGTGGTAATCATAGCCGAAAAGATGCCGTTGTCAATAACGCCAGGGAAGACACGGTAAGGAATTCAAGGCAACAGATTGATGCGGTGCCGCCGCCGATCAGAGTCGTGATGGATTGCATTCTTTCTTGCATTATATGCCGCGACTCTGCTATTATTTTTGGCCGTTTTACCCACATGATTTGATAACTGAAAGGATCACACCGTAATGTTGAAAATGTTTGATTATCTGTTCGGAATGTTTTCGAATGACCTCGCCATCGATCTCGGCACAGCCAACACCCTGGTCTATCTGAAGGGGAAGGGGATCGTGGTGCGTGAACCCTCGGTTGTCGCGGTGCAGAAATTTCCCAACGGCCAGCAGAAGGTGCTTAAGGTCGGCATGGAGGCCAAACAGATGCTCGGGCGGACTCCGGGTACCATTACCGCCATCCGTCCGATGAAGGACGGCGTAATCGCCGACTTCGACATCACCGAAGAGATGCTGCGCTATTTCATCCACAAGGTACATAACCGAAAAACCCTCGTCCGTCCCCGGATTGTCATCTGTGTGCCGTCCGGCATAACCCAGGTTGAAAAGCGCGCGGTCAAGGAATCGGCCGAGTCGGCCGGAGCCCGTGAAGTGTATCTGATCGAGGAACCGATGGCGGCCGCCATCGGCGCCGGACTTCCGATTACCGAAGCTTCCGGCAACATGATTGTCGATATCGGCGGCGGCACGACCGAAGTTGCCGTCATCTCTCTGGCCGGGATCGTCTATGCCCAGTCCACCCGTATGGGGGGGGACAAGATGGATGAGGCGATCGTTCAGTACATCCGCAAAAAATACAACCTGCAGATCGGTGAGCGCTGGGCGGAAAAGATCAAGATCGATATCGGCGAAGCCTATCCCGGTCCGGAAACTCTGGAGATGGAAGTCAAGGGACGCGACCTGGTTTCCGGCATTCCCAAAACCATAAAGGTAAATTCTGACGAGATCCGCGAGGCGCTCAAGGAAGCGGTCAATGCCATCGTCGATACGGTGAGAATCTGCCTGGAAAAGACGCCGCCAGAACTGGCGGCCGATATTGTCGACCAGGGTATTTTCCTGGCCGGCGGCGGCGCCCTGCTCCGCAACCTTGATCTGCTGCTGCGCGAGGTCACCAAAGTACCGGTGCTTATCGCTGAAAACCCGCTTGATTGCGTGTGTCTCGGCTCCGGACTTGTTCTGGATGAGCTTGATCTGCTGCGCCGTGTCGCCATATCATCCTGATTTATCACTGCGGGGTCACCCGGGGAACAGAGAAAGCATATCGGTACCGGAAGCAATGAACGCGATTTATTCATTTTCTCCCTGTTTCCGGTGAAATTTCTCTGCCCTTCGTGACCCTGCGGTATCGAGCCTTTCCATACATATATGATTTCCCCGACGATTGACATACTGGTTCCTGTCTGGAACAGCCCGTTTGAAACCCGCGCCTGTATTGCGGCGATCCGTGCGCACTCATCCGGAGCGCGCCTGATTATTGTCGACAACGGCAGCAGCCGTGAGACGGAGCTGATGCTGGAGGAGTTCTCCGAGTCACTGGGCGAGCAGGGGCTGTTCATCAAGTCGGAAAAGAATATCGGACTGGTTGCCGCGATCAACCTTGGTCTGGCACGATCCGACGGCGATTACACCGTCATAGTCCGTCCCCACGTGACAGTACAGGCCGGATGGCTGCAGGCTCTGGTGAGAGTGGCTGAAACCACCGGCGCCGGAATCGTCTCGCCGCTGTTCAATGGGGCGGAGAAAGACGCCCTCCCGGAGCTTGCCCAGGGATGCACGGAAATCGAGAGCTGCACGGTCACTTTCTCGACCCTCCTGCTGCGCACCGAGGTGCGCATGGTAGCCGGTGCCTTCGATGAGAATCTCGACGGGGGCGAATGGTGTCTGAAGGATTACGTACGGCGCGTCGCGGCGCACGGGTATCGCAGCTGCATCACCGGACGCATCCGCTTGTCCGCATCATCCGCCGGACAGCAGTTCGGTTCGGAACAGCGGCGGCAGGAGATGATGCAGAGCAGCCGTTCAGCATGCATATCACGGTGGGGAATTCCCCGGCATTATTGCGTTTATTTCGGGTCGGACGTTGACGCCGGATCTCTTGGCGACACCGTTACCGCCATTCTGGACGGAGCCCGTCAGGGACACAGTTTTACGCTGCTGCTTCATCGCCACCAGTATTCCGCTTTCCGGAAGTTGGGATGGAAATGCATGCACACCGGAATAGACCTGCACCGGATATCAATACTGTTCCCGGTTCGGGATCTTCAGCGGAAGGTTAAGGAGCTCCGGAGCGCGTCACCGGATCTGCTTACGGTGCGGGGATGCAGCGGAAGCAGCTTTCCCGGCTCTGACTCCGCCATCTCCCATGACGAACTGATCCGCAGCATTCATGCCCACACCACCAACGTCACGGGATACCCACAGGAGACATAACCAATGATTGCAGAAATTTCATCTCAATTAGCGGCTCATCGGGACGTCATCACCCTGGTTGAACGGGATATGTCACCACTGATCGCTGAAATGGCGACACTGCTGGTGGAAACTTTTACGCGCGGCGGAAAGCTGCTGGTGATGGGGAACGGCGGTTCGGCTGCCGACGCCCAGCATTTTGTGGCCGAAATTGTCAGCCGTTTCAAGATGGAACGGAGGGGGTTGCCGGCAATTGCTCTCTCAACCGATACGTCTATTCTGACCGCCATCGGCAACGATTATGGCTTTGAAAAAGTTTTCCGTCGTCAGGTTGAAGCGCTTGCAGCACCGGGAGACCTGGTCGTCGGAATCTCGACCAGCGGCAATTCTCCCAATGTCCTGCAGGCGCTGGAACTGGCTCGTAACATGGGGTGCCGCACGGTTGGCCTGCTCGGCAAGGATGGCGGCACTATAAAAAATGCCTGTGACCTCGCACTGGTCGTACCGAGCGGTGATACTCCCCGGGTTCAGGAGGGGCATATCACCATCATCCACATCGTCTGCGATCTGCTGGAAAAGGCGATGTTCTCATAGTTTCCGTCCGGAAAATCCAGCTCGGAAACCGTTCAATTGCTTCAGGGAGGCCTTGTGGACCTTACCATTGTTGAAACCCTTTTTGCCCATACTGCCGAAGTTCGCTGCCTGGTCATAGGTGACCTTATGCTGGACGAGTACCTGTGGGGCAAAGCCGAGCGTATTTCTCCGGAGGCGCCGGTACAGGTGGTTGACGTTATCCGAGAGGAGCTCCGCCTTGGCGGAGCCGGCAATGTGGTGCATAATCTGGCGGCGCTTGGCGCACAGGTCTCGGTCTGTTCCGTAGTCGGCGAAGATCAGAATGGACGTGAGCTGCTGGGGCAGTTTTGTCACCATCACATCGATATCCGGGCGATATTCCCTGACCCTGACCGCCGGACCAGCCGAAAAACGAGAGTTGTTGCCGCACATCAGCAGATTGTGCGCATTGACCGGGAATCGCGGGCCGCACTGCCGAAGGCGGTGGAGCAGCAGCTCTGCGACTGGGTAGCCGCCCATGCCTGCGAATATAAGGTCATCGTGCTTTCTGATTACAACAAGGGCGTGTTGACTCCGGCCGTTATTGCCTCGGCAATTTCTACGGCTGCTGCAGTCGGCATACCGGTTCTGGTCGACCCGAAAGGGACGGATTTTACCCGTTATGGCGGGGCAACACTGCTGACGCCGAATCGCAAGGAAGCCGAGGCCGCTTCCGGAATTCCTATTACCGATGCTGCGTCTCTGGCCGAGGCCGCCGGCACCATAATGCGTGCAACCGGCTTGCAACACCTGCTCATCACCCGTAGTGAAGAGGGGATGTCGCTCTTTTCCAAAGCGGGAGATATTGTCCATATACCTACTGTAGCCCGCGAAGTCTTCGATGTCTCGGGCGCCGGGGATACCGTGCTTGCGGCACTGGCGGTCGGCATCGCTTCCGGCCTCGGCATGGCGGACGCGGCCAGGCTGGCCAACGTTGCCGCAGGTATTGCCGTCGGCAAACTTGGGACATCGATCGTTACTCCGCAGGAAATCATTGACGCCGTTTCACTTTCCCACAAAGACAGCCATGCAAAAATAAAGAGCCTGGACGTGCTTTCCCTGCTGATTGCGACCGAGAAAAGCAAGGGGAAACGGATTGTTTTCACCAACGGCTGTTTTGACCTGCTACATGCAGGCCATGTGAAATATCTGCAAAAAGCACGGAGTCTTGGCGACCTGCTGGTGCTGGGCCTCAACAGCGATGCTTCGGTGCGTCGTCTTAAAGGTCCGAAGCGGCCTCTGATCGACCAGGAGGAACGGGCCCATCTTCTGGCGGCTCTGGATTGTATCGATTATGTCGTCATTTTTGAGGAGGATACGCCGTTGGCGCTGATAACCGCGCTCAAGCCGCATATTCTGGCCAAGGGTGGCGACTATTCGCTGGATGGAGTTGTCGGAAGAGACATTGTGGAATCGTACGGCGGCCGGGTGGAACTGGTTACCTTCGTGGACGGTAAATCGACTACCAATATCATCGAACGTATTCTTGAGCTCTATTCGGCGGAACCCTGAAAAACAGGATAGGTGCTTAACGAAATTATTATCTGCAAAATGCCGCGGGAAATAATTATTACGTACTGATTGCCTTACGGATTAGTCTGGTTATTGGTCCGATTTTCTGGTAAGAGAACAAATTTCTATATCAATGCATTGCAGACAGGAGCGGCTATGGCGGAGAACAGCGAACCACGCAGGGATCTCTGGATACTGGGCATAAAACCGGGAGAAGGACGGGAAGATGTGCTCATTTCATATCTGGAAGCTGGCGGTTATGCCTGTAAACTTGGGCAGTACGATAACCTTGAGGTTGGAAGGCCATTGGGAATCGTGCTCGACATCTCGCCTTTTTCCGAAGACGGCTGGGGATTGCTGCATAAAATAAAAAGCTCTCCGGTTACCCGAAATATCCCGGTGCTGCCTGTTTTCCTGAGTGAAAAGGGAAAGGTCGGCGGCGTGTTTCCGGTTGCCGGTTTTTTTACCCTCCCGGTTGATGAACAGTACCTTCACAATCGTCTGGCGGTCTATGGTCTGACAGAAGAGGCCGAAACCTGGGATCTGCAATCAATGGTGGTTTCGAGGTCAGGCGAAGAAAAACTTTCCAAGGCGATCGAGACCTTGGGCTTTGAAGTCATCAAAGGGTATACCGGAAAAGAGGCCCTGGCTCTCTCTTCGATTCATCCGGTCTATATGGTATTCTGCACCCAGATGTTACCTGATATGTCGGCGTTTGAGCTTCTGGAGAGATTCCGCTTGTACCCTTACAGCAGCAATACCCCGATGTTCGTTCTGTTGAAAGACGGAATGAAGGATGGTGAAAAACTTGCCATGAGCAAGGAAATTGCACATCTGGTCAGAAAGAAGCAACTTTCCAGTGATGAGTTTCTGGGCTACCTGCGTCGCAGGGAATAGCGCAGGAAGCGAAACATAAGCCAAAAAAAACAGCCGTTTCCCGATGCCGGGAAACGGCTGTTTTTTTGCGAAATAGAAATGTTACAGCAAACCGTTCAGATCCCTGATTTCGACAGTGGCCTTGGCGCGCAGTTCCTTGACCCATTGGTTGAAGCGCTCTTCCGATTTATTACGGTAGAGAATTTCTTCAATATCCGCCTTGACGCTTTCAAAGGGTTTGGTTGTGCCCGGAACCCTGGCTTCAAGCTTGATAATGTGAAAACCGATCGGTGTCGTCACCAGCTCACTGACCTCTCCCGGTTTCAGGGCGAGGATGGCCTTCTCCAGTTCCGGTTGCATGTCCCCCTTTTTAAAGCTTCCCAGATCGCCGCCATCCTTACGGGCTGCCGGGTCCTCAGAGAATCTCTTTGCCAGTTCGGCAAAGTCTTTGCCCCCCTTGGCGTCAGCCAGTACGGCAAGAGCAGTGGCCTTGGAGCGTTGAATATCCTCAGGAGTCGCCTTTTCGCCGGTTTTGAAAAAAATGTGCCGGGCGCGGTAACTTTCTTCTGAAGTGTATTTTGCAAGGTTGGCTGTGTAATAGTCCCGCATCTCGGTTTCACCGACCTGTACCTTGGCACGAACTTCCATGCTCACAAGCTTCAGTTTTTCGATCTGCTCCTGGAGCTGGGCGCGATATTGGTCAAAGGTCAGGCCCTGGCCGGCCAGAGCCGCTACCAACGCCTCCTGGGAAGGAATATGGTTCTGTTTGCGCACGTCATCGATCGCCTGGCGAATTTCCTCTTCGGACACCCGGATATTCAGCTCCTTGATCTTTTGTGCGGTCAGTTTCTTTTCAATCAGACGATCAAGAGCCGTGCGGCGAATCTGGCCCCGGGCGGAATCACTCAGTGGCGCCTTCTTCTCGGCTTCACTGACGGCGGGTTGCGCTTCCAGGTTGACCTCATGCAGAGTAATGATGTCATCGTTGACCAGGGCAGCAATGGCGTTGATCACGTTTTTCGGCTTTTTTGCCTCGTCGGAAGGTGAGGAAGCCGGCTGGTCTGACTTAAGCGTAGCCGCTGTCGGGGCCTTGACGACAGCCGCGTCATTGCCGGCACAACCGCCCATCACGAGCAGGACCAGAGTAATTGCCACAATTGCCGGAGTACGTTGCTTCATAGTTGAACTCTTTTCTTCGGTTGGATGTCAAAACCGGAAGGGGGATATGCTCCCGCGCTTCCGGTTTTGTCTGTTCAGAGTGCCGCTGTGCAGGGCCTTGCGGCCGTTATTTCTTTTCGGGAGCCGCCGGTTTTGGAGCCTCGGCAGATTTCTTCTCATCCGCTTTCGGTTCTTCCTTTTTTCCACTCATACTGTTCAATACATCTTCCTTGATCGTAATCTTGGCGGTTTTTTTCAGCTCGTCCTTGATCTTCTGGAAAACTTCCTGCTGTTTTGTCGGCATGAGCGCACCCTTTATCTGCTCCTTTACCTCTTCAAAGGGGCGGATGCCGGCCGGACGCTTACCGGTAAGCTTGATTATGTGGTAGCCGAAATCGGATTTGACAATATCGGAAATCTGTCCCTCTTTAAGTGCGAGAGCCGCTTTTTCGAATGCCGGCACCATGTTTCCTTTGCCGAACCACCCCAGATCGCCTCCCTTGGCAGAGGAAGAGTCGACAGAGTTTTTCTTGGCCAGTTCCTCGAAGTTTCCGCCGGCTTTAAGCTTGGCCTGTATGTCCTTGGCCTCTTTCTCGGTTTTTACCAGAATATGGCTGGCTTTGATCTGTTCGCCGGACTTGAACTTGTCCTTGTTCTGCTCGTAGAATTTTTTCATATCCTCATCAGAGACTTTGGATTCGACCTCGACCTTTTTCTTCAGGAACGATTCCACGATCAGGCGTTTTTTAAGATCCTGCAGTTTATCCTCAATTTCGGCACCCTTGTCGAGCCCGTCTTTGGCAGCCTGCTGCAGAATCAGTTCGCGAATGATCATTGTATCAAGCATCTCTTTGCGGCCCTGAGGGGTTTCGGCCATCGCCTTGAGATACTCCGGCAGGTTTTTCAGCTCACGCTCAAAGTCACCGGTGGTGATGCTGCCGCTATTGACATCAGCCAGAACCTTACCCTCTTTTTTCCCCTCAGGTTTAGCGGTGCCCCCCTGGCAGCCGACAAGTGCAGCCATACAGAGAGTGGCCGTAAGTAATCTTGCTGTAGAAATAATTTTCACGTCATGCTCCTTTTGTTTTATGTGTAAAACTTGTAAAAGCTAGCATATCGGCCCAGGCGTTGCAACATTATTTCACGACATATACGCAGCCCTGAAAATCAGGAAAAGTGCGTTAACGAAGTATTCCCTGCTATGACGAGTGCAGAAAGCAACTTCTAACTCAACTAATGGTTTTTGCTTGCCATTAGAGCCGGGTACGCTACAATGCAAACTGCTTTTATCGGGCGGACCAGACTTGATTCGCCCTACTTCCCATTGCATGCACAGAATTGAATCGACCGTGACCCATTCATCCTTGTCCGCACTTTCCAATCTTGGCGAATTCGGCCTTATTTCCCGCATTGCTGCCGGAGCTTTTGCGGATGAGAGCGTTATTACCGGCATTGGTGACGATACCGCTGTGACCGCGCTCTCACCCGGGATGCGGTTGCTTTCTTCCGCCGACATGCTGCTGGAGAATGTGCATTTTCGCCGGGCCTGGCAGGACCCTTACACCCTGGGACGCAAATCCCTGGCCGTCAGCATTTCCGACATCGCGGCCATGGGCGGTATTCCGCGCTGGGCGCTCCTTTCTCATGCAATTCCCCGCGATCTTCCGATTGAATTTGTCGATGATTTTATGCGCGGTTTTCTGGCAATGGCGTCGGAAAACCGGGTTGCCCTGATCGGAGGCGATACCTGTTCGTCGCGTTCCGGATTGGCGATTTCCGTGACCATCATGGGTGAACAGTACCCCGACCTGATTGTGCGCCGTTCCGGTGCACTGCCGGATGACGATATCTGGGTGACCGGCACGCTGGGTGATGCGGCGCTGGCGTTGAAACTGCTCGAAAACGGGGAAGCGGTTTCAGATGAGCTGCTTTTCCGCCTGCTTGATCCGAATCCGCGGGTTTCTGCCGCTCTGGCACTGGCTGAAGCCGGGCTGGCAACCGCCATGATCGACGTCAGCGACGGCATTCTGGCTGATTACGGTCATATTGCCGAGCAATCCGGGGTCGGCGGTCGCATTATCCTTGATGAACTCCCGCTTTCCGCCGGTTTCCGCCGCCTCACGGCAGATCTTCCCGAGATTCCTTACCAACTGGCGCTTTCCGGAGGAGAAGATTACGAGCTTTGTTTCACCGCCCATGGCTCCAGCCGGGAAAAAATTGCCGATTGCATGAAAAAGTCTGGCATTGCGGTGACACGTATTGGTATAGTAACAAGTTCTCCGGGGGTGAATGCCGTCACCCCGGATGGCAGCCGCTACAACGCTCAAATAGAGGGTTTTGACCATTTTATATAGCCAGAGAAAGGAACTTACATGCATCACATCATGATTCCCGCCGACAAGGCCCGACGTTGCGCAGACGCCATCCGTATCATCTCCGCAGAGGCGGTAGACAGGGCCAATTCCGGTCACCCCGGCCTCCCGATGGGGGCCGCCGACTGTGCCGTAGCCCTGTGGGGCAATTTCCTCGAATTCAACCCGGACGATCCCCGCTGGCCCAACCGCGACCGTTTCGTTCTTTCCGCCGGTCATGGCTCGATGCTCCTCTATTCCCTGCTGCATCTGTTCGGTTTCGATCTTCCGATGGAAGAGATCAAGAACTTCCGCCAATGGGGCAGCAAGACCCCGGGGCACCCTGAATTCGGCCACACCGTCGGCGTCGAAGTCACAACCGGACCGCTGGGCCAGGGATTCGCCAATGGCGTCGGCATGGGTCTCGCCTCAAAAATGGCCGCCGAGCGTTTCAACACTGCCGATTTCAAGCCGATCAACCATCATATATACGCACTGCTTGGTGATGGCTGTCTCCAGGAAGGAATCAGCTACGAGGCGGCGGCCCTGGCCGGTCACCTCAAGCTGGGCAACCTGATCTACATCTACGACAGCAACAGCATCACCATCGAGGGAAAAACCGATCTGGCCTGGTCCGAGGATGTTGAAGGGCGCTTCACCGCCTGCGGCTGGCACGTACAGAAAATTGACGGCCACAACAACGACCAGATCGTTGCCGCCATTTCCGCCGCCAAGGCAGAGACCGGCAAGCCTTCGATCATTATCGCCACCACCCACATCGCCTACGGCAGCCCCAAGTGTCAGGATTCTTCCGGCGCGCACGGCTCGCCGCTCGGTAAGGACGAGATCGCTGCTACCCGTGCCAACCTCGGGTGGGATGCCCCGCCATTCGAGGTGCCGCAGGACGTGCGTGACACCTGCCAGATGCGGGTAGAAGAACTGAAACAACGTCATGCCGCCTGGCAGCGCGGGTTCACATCCTGGCATGCCGCCAATCCGGACAAGTCGAAACTCTGGGATCAGATGTGGCACAAGCGTCTGCCGACAAACCTGGCCGAAGAGCTGCTGGCGGCTGTTGCCGGCAAGGATGGCGCCACCCGCGCCCTTTCCGGAGCCGTGCTGCAAAAGATTGCCGAACTGATTCCCTCTGTCGTTGGCGGCTCGGCCGACCTGGCCCCATCAAACAACAGCGACATCAAGGGTTCTTCTTCTGTCCAGGCGGGGAGCTTTGCCGGTCGTAACCTGCACTTCGGCATCCGTGAACATGCCATGGGAGCGGTCATCAACGGCATGGCCCTCTATGGCTGCTTTATCCCTTACGGCGCGACGTTCCTGGTTTTTGCAGACTACTGCCGTCCTGCCGTACGGCTCTCGGCCCTGATGAGCCAGCAGGCAATCTACATTTTTACCCACGATTCCTTCTTTGTCGGCGAGGATGGCCCGACGCACCAGCCGATCGAGCATGTCGCGTCACTGCGTCTGATTCCAGGTCTGCAGGTCATCCGTCCGGCTGACGGTGTCGAAACCGCGCTGGCCTGGCAGGCCGCCCTGAAGTACAGCGGCCCGACCGCGCTGATCCTTACTCGCCAGAAACTGCCGGTGATCGCCCGGTCGGAATCTTTTACCCCTGCCGACGCGCTCAAAGGTGGGTACACCGTCTCTTCACCGGCCGGCACGCCGGATGTGGTAGTTCTGGCCAGCGGTTCCGAAGTGCATGTCGCGGCGGAAGCGGCTGTGACTCTGGCTTCACGTGGTATAAAAGCCCGGATCGTCTCGGTTCCCTGTCTGGAAACATTCCTTGCCCAGCCGGCAGAGTATCGAAGCATGGTACTTCCCGCCGGAATTCCGCGCGTGGCCTTTGAGGCCGGACGGGGTGAATCATGGGGGCGCCTGACAGGTTGTGACGGACTTTTTATCGGTATAGACCATTTCGGCGCTTCCGCCCCGGACAAGGTTCTTGCTGAACAGTTCGGTTTCACCGCGCCGCAGGTAGCGGAGAAGATTGCGGCGTTTGTGAACAAACAGGCCTAGGATTTTTATGAATCTGATCGAACTGCTGAAAAAACCGCTCCTCTTTTCCGGTATGAATGACTCCGATCTTGCCGAACTGGCTGCCATTACGGTTCGTCGCGCCTTCAGGAAGGGGGAAACCCTGTTCAGCGAAGGGGAGGATGCTACCGGTTTCTATCTGCTGGTATCCGGAAGCATCAAGCTCTGCCGGGTGTCGCCGGACGGGCGCGAGAAGGTGCTGCACTTCGTCAAGCCGCGTGAGACGTTTGCCGAAGCCGCTTTTTTCGGCGATGGCAAATACCCGGCCGAGGCCCGCGCCATGGAGGCGGGGGAGGTGCTCTACCTCCCGCGTCAGGGTTTCATGGAGCTTATGAGTAATAATCCCAACTTCGCCCTTAACCTGGTGGTGTCGCTGTCACTCATGCTGCGTCAATTTGTCCGCCAGATTGAAGAACTCTCCTTTGCCGATGTCACATCGCGCCTGGCTTCCTTTCTCGTCCGTCGTGCGGCCGAGGGCTCGACCAGCTTCGGCGGCATCACCTACATCGATCTCGGGATCAGGAAGGGTGAACTGGCCTCGCGTCTCGGGACCGCCAGCGAGACCATTTCACGCACCTTCAAGAAACTGAAGGAAGAGGGTATTATTGAAGTGCAGGGGAACCGGGTGGTCGTGCATCAGATGGACAAACTGGAGAAGTTGAGCGAACGTCATGAGTAAAGCGAGGAAAAAGGAATGCTGATCGTTATGAACCACAACGCCACCCAGGCAGATATCGATGCCATCACCGCCATTGTCGAAAAGATGGGCTTCAGGGCCGAACCGATTCCGGGAAGCGAGCGGACCGCCATCGGTGTGCTGGGCAACAAGGGGTATGTGGATGATTCAAAGATACTGGAGCTGCCGGGCGTACAGCGGGTTATCCACGTGTCCAAACCGTACAAGCTGGTGTCGCGCGATTTCCATCCCGAAGATACCATCGTCGATGTCGCCGGTGTCAAGGTCGGGCAGGGATGCCGTCCGGTCGTTGTCGGCGGCCCCTGTGCGGTGGAGAGTGAGGATCAGATCGTCAAGACCGCCCTCTTCGTCAAAAAATGCGGGGCGGACATGCTGCGGGGCGGCGCCTTCAAACCGCGTACCGGGCCGCACACCTTCCAGGGACTGCGTGAAGAGGGGCTGAGGCTCCTGGCAATTGCCGGAAAAGAGAGCGGCCTGCCGGTTGTGACCGAAGTCATGAGTCCGGACAACGTCGGCCTGATCGCCGAGTATGCCGATCTGCTTCAGATCGGTGCCCGCAACATGCAGAATTTCGACCTGCTGCGCGAGGTGGGTAAAATCCGCAAGCCGGTGCTTTTGAAGCGGGGCATGAGTGCCACGGTAGAAGAGTTTCTGGCGGCGGCCGAATATATTCTGGCGGAAGGGAACGATCAGGTGATTCTGTGCGAGCGCGGCATCCGCACTTTTGAGACCGCTACCCGCAATACGCTGGATCTGTCGATCGTGCCGCTGATCAAGGAGATGTCGCACCTGCCGATCATGGTCGATCCATCCCATGCGACCGGCAAGCGCTCGCTGGTTGCGCCGATGGCCAAGGCGGCACTGGTTGCCGGAGCGGACGGCGTGCTGGTGGAAGTTCACCCCGAACCGGAAAAGGCGCTTTCCGATGGCCCGCAGTCGCTGACCTTCCCCGGCTTCGAACGGATGATGCGTGAAATCGGACAGTTGACCGATTATCTGCGGAGCTGCTGAGAGCGTTTACAAAACGCTTGAATTGTCCGGGCCATCGGCGTAATAATTATTCGAAAGAATGTTCTCTCTACCCTGCTCGACGGTTGCAGCGCCCGGGCGGAATGCTAAATAGAACGGGGGTCGTTCCCTGCTGTGGTGTGCTGCCCTCTGTACGCGGGTCTGCCTGAAGCAGCATATTGATTCCCACAATTAAGGAACTCGCCGGAGGCCCTTTTATGCCGACGGCAGGGTGGAGAGACAATAAAAAAGGGGATACCGGAAGGTGTCCCCTTTTTTGCGTGGAATGAAAGATCTACCCTTTCAGCTTGAGTGCGATAAGCGGCATGGTGCTGGTTCCCTGGGGCCGGCGGATATTTCCGCATACTTCCGGTCTTCTTTTATGACGTGTTTAAGCAGCCACTCGCCGAGCACAATAATCAGATCCCTGGACACTTCCAGATCGTTATTATGGTAGCTCGTCCGCAACGTTTCTATTTTGTGCGTGAATTCCCTGTGCTCCTCCATATGAACGTCAATCCCCGGAATCCCCTTTTCTCTCATGTACTGTTCTTCCGCTGTAAAATGATACTTCGTATATGCCGAAAGTTCGTCAATCATCGGGAGGATGCAATCCAGTTCGCAAGAGTTCATGACGTTTTCGTATACCGAATTGAGTATGGCAAACAATTTCTGGTGGTGGCTGTCCAGCGACGCATCATGAACGGAGTATTCCGGCTTCCAGCTGAATAATGACATGTGGGCGTCCCTCATCCGTAAAGATTCCAGAAGATCCATTCCAAATATACCAGAGAAAGCCGCAGGAGCAACCTGCGGCTCATCCGCACAACGCCGTAATATTTGTCTTTCCTACCGCGCCAGAATGAACAGCTCCAGGCTGATAATGTCATGCACCAGGTGCATGCCGAGGCGTTCGAACAGTTTCCCCGAACCATAGCAGACATTCCAGTGCGTTCGGTCGATATCCAGGGTCGCATGAGCCTTGATGCTCCCGTCCTCCTGCGGAGCGACGATTGCCGGAAAGCTGACCGTCCGGGTAACATCCTTGATGGTCAGGGCGCCAGTGGCGATCCCGTTGGGTGCTCCCGGAGATACCCCATGCTGGGTCACCCATCCGGTCAAACGGAACGAGGCGGTCGGAAAGCGCTCCACCGCAAAGAAATCGTCAGATTTCAGGTGGCGGATAAGCATGTCGTGCCAGAACGGATCCTGAATGTCACTCTCGGTAATGGTGTTCATCTCCAGCACGATACTTCCCTCGGAAGGCCACCCCCCACGAATGACCAGCTCGCCTTCCCGAATGCCGATGCGGCCGTGATGACGGTTGTTGAGGTTACGGCCGATCCACTCCAGAGAGCTTTTTTCGACATCGATCCGGAATGTTCCGTCTTGCAGCGCCGGTTCAACCATGCCGCCCTCATCTTCCGCCTCTACCGGCAGACCGGCAGCGCGCCAGCCGGCCAACCCCCCCTTGAGAATGGAGACATTGACGTACCCGACCTCGATCAGCCGCTCACGAGCTACTTGAGCCGCCCGCGTGGTGCCGCTTGCGTCATACAGTACCAGCTCGGTGCCACGGTCCGGGGCGCATTCGGCAATCCGATCCAGAAAAACCATCTCATAAATGCAGGCGTTACCTGCACCGGCCACGTGACAGGCAACAAAGTCTTCAGGCGTCATCACATCGATCACCACCGCCCCGGCCGCCATCCGCTCTTTAAGTTCATTACAGGTTATCGTATTGTCCATTGCCCTCAACTCCTTTCGCCGCGCCGTAACACCGGTTCCGCGATCCGTCTCCATCCCGTTTCAGGCGCGTGAGTTTCATGAAAAAGCCACTTACCCGTTTAAGCAGACAAATACTGACCTTTATAGGTAAACAGTACCTCAAATAGCAAAAAAAATCCGCTCCCTTTTTCGTCCGGTGATCTGCCGTTTTCGGTCGATAATGCAGGACAGGGAGCGGAGTGGTGATGATTTCGAAGTGAGTCAGGAAGCCGTGCCGCAGTTTGCCGGTATTCCCCCCTCGCAGGGAACCCTGGTCTGGCAGAGGCCGCAGCCGGTCTGGGGGGTGCCGAATGTCTCTCCTACAGCCGCGACCACGGTTTGGTAGACGTATTTGCTGCAGATGCTCTTGTCATGGCCGGCCAGCGACAGGGCGCCTACCGGGCAGCGGGAGATGCAGAGGCCGCAGCTGCCGTTCCGGAAGTAGAGGCAGTTGTAGCGGTGGTCGGGGTAGGGGCGTGCGCTTGGCTCCAGCGGCAGGTCGGTGATCACGCTGCCGCAGCGATGTGCGATCCCCCTGGGGGTGATGAGGGCGTCATTGAGGCTGAAGGTTCCCAGGCCTGCGGCATATGCGGCATGCCGCTCCGACCAGGTTGAGGCGATGCCGACCGGTGTGTCGGAGAATTCCTGCCAACCCGCCGCCAGCTGGGGGGGCACCGCCTGCCGACCCTGCTCCTCCAGCCAGGCCACGAGGTGGCGGCGCAGCGCACCGTTCAACTGCTCGCCGAAAGCCCTGGTCCGGGCCCACGCCTGTGACGGATACTGTTTCTCGCGGCGGTTGCTCTCCTTTGTCGGCCTCGTGACCGGCAGAATCCAGCTGATGACGGAAGCCGCCACTCCGCCGGCGCCCAGGGCATTTTCCATAACCTCCTGCGGGGTCCGGTGAAAGTTGCCGATGATGCTCTTGTAATCGGAAAAAAGGTGATCGTCGGCCGCGGCAAAGCCGACCAGCGGCTCGTCGAAGTAGGGCTCACAGCTGTCAGGAAAACGGTTAAGCGGGCTGTCCCGGACAAACCGGGCTATCACGGTGCGGATCTGTTCTTCCATGCGTTCCTCCTCAGCCAATACTCTTGCCGATCTCCCACGCCTTGCCGATAAACGCGCCGATGCCGTAGTACCCCCGGTGGGCCGTGTCCCAGAGCAACGGTTTGATCCTGGTGATGTCGGGATACCCCTTCTCGCCGATCACCGCCGCGTCGGCCTTCACGTCCAGGATCTCCCCGACGAACTGGGTATGCAGCCCGATCTCGAAGGTATGGAGCAGGCGGCACTCCACCACCAGTGGAACCTCGCTCACATAAGGCGCATCCACCAGTTCGCTTCGCACCGGGGTCCAGTTGCAGGCGGCAAACTTGTCCGTATCGCGACCGGAAACGGTGCCGGCATAATCGGCCTGTATCGCCTGGTTTTCGGACGGGATGCTGACCGTGAAGGCATTGCGCGCCTCGATGGCGGCATAACTGTAGGTCGCCTTGCGCAGCGATACGGTGACGCATGGTGGGGTGGAACAGCAGATGCCTCCCCAAGCCGCGGTCATGATATTGGGCTTCCCTTCGGCGTCGTATGTTCCGACCAGCCAGACCGGGGTCGGGGTTGCCAGCGTCTTTGCTCCAACCGATTGCTTCATCTGTTCCTCCTTGAAAGAGTGACCATACGACAGAATATTACAAGTGCTTATAACTTGTCACCACGAAACCGTTTTAGTCTCCAGATTACTTCAAGATTACTCAAGATTTTAAGATTAAAATCCGGGTAATCACGAGGTAATCATGAAGCAGAAGATTTTCCGTTTTCAGGTTTTCCGTTAGAAGGCTAACGGGCGTGAGAGTCATTGACAGCAATATGGCGGCCATGCAATAAGTGAACTTAATCTCGGGTGAACGTCAAGCCAGTAGTTCAAACGGAGGAAGAGATGAAGATCGGCATCCTTGCAGTCGCATTGTTAACCTGGAGCATTTCAGCCCTGGCCGACGATGGCAATTTCAGTAAAAACCTGTATGCAAAATTCCAGACCAGGGGCTGTACTACTTGCCATGACTTCTTTGAAAAAGAGCGCGGGGGAATCGTCTTCGGCAGCCACAAGGGGCGTGGTCCGGACATGTGCGTGATGTGCCATACTCAGGAGGTAACCGGGTTCGGGCATGCGGACGACTGGTTTGCCCAACCGGGCCTTTACACTTCCGGGATGAATGCACAACAGACGTGTGAGGCCACAAAAACGGCGCTGCACGCGAAGTTCAAAAACAGCGGGATGGTGGCAAGACAATTGGAACTTCACCTCTTTGAAGACCCTCGCGTACTGTGGGGTATTGAAGGCGCCACTCCCAAGAGCGGCATGCTGCCCGGCGGCGGGAAAGAGAAGGATCTGGTAAAGGAAGGCCTTCCGAAATGGAAGAGCCAGGTCAGGGCCTGGATACAGGGGGGGATGAAGTGCCAATAGCATCCATGCGCTCTTCCAGGCAGAGCCGGCCGGTAAAACTTGAGGATCTGCCCAATATCGGAAAATCAATCGCGGCCGATCTTCGAGGTATCGGAATTCTATACCCGCATCAGCTTGCCGAGCGGGATCCGCTTGCGCTTTATACCGAATTGGCCGGTGCCATGGGGCCTCGTCATGATCCTTGCGTTCTGTACACCCTGATGGCGGCAAAGCACTTTCTTGAAAGCGGTGAGGCGCTTCCCTGGTGGAAATTCACCGCGCAGGGAAAGCAGCTTCTTGCGTCAAAACCGGGAAGCGGCGAGCGCGCCGGGGCGGGCGGCAGGTCGTAACCGGCTAGCGGCCTTTCAGCCGGTAGCGGTAGAACCAGATTCCGCCTCCCACCGCCGCCGTGACCAGTATCAAGGCCAGTTCGTATCTGCGGAAATCGTTGAGCAGGGCCTCGATGACGTTGCCGAAAAAGTAGCCGGCTGACGCGATCACGACCGCCCAGAGGAAGGTGCTGCACAGGTTGAGGAGCACGAACCGCCGGGTTTTAAAGCCGCTCGCGCCGATGACGATCGGCGTGATGGTCCGCATGCCGTAGACAAAGCGGTAACCCAGGACGGCGACTAGCTCGTACCTGACCAGAAAGCGGCGCACCTTGTTGATACGGGGCTTCCAGTGGGGTCTTTTATCGAGAAACTGTTTCCCCCTCCTCTTTCCCACCTGGAACACGACCTGGTCGGCGCAGAAGGCCCCGCAAAAAGCGATACCGATGACCCACGGCAGCTGAAGGTAGCCGCTGTGCGCCATGATGCCGGCGATGATGACGATGGTCTCCCCTTCCAGCAATGAGCCGACGAGGAGCGCCGGGTACCCGTATGTGGCGACGAACATTTCGAGGGTCATGTTAGATCATACCACGGAATCCGAGCGGGGGAAGGTGTCGGCGCCCGCCGGCATCCGTGCAAATGTAACAGGTGCAATTCATCATCTTCACATTCGCTCTATGGCAGGTAATCTTCCCGCACCGGAGAGAATACCTCTATCGCCACCGAATTCTCGATGATCTCGGCGCAGTGAGGCATATCTCCCGGAATGCACCAGCTATCCCCCGCTGCCACCTCATACACATCTGGCCCGATAGTCAGCCGAATCCTGCCCCTGACCAGGTATCCGGTCTGCTCGTGGGGGTGCAGGTGAAGCGGCAGGGTGGCTCCCTTTTGCAGTCGGACCTCAACCATCAACGTCTTGTCGCCGTACACCAGAGTTTTCTGCTCGATTCCCTCCAGCGCCAGTCTGTAGCCATCGTTGCTGCATTTTTCAAACATCTTTCACCTCGTTCATGGTGCTTACGCTCCGATTTCGGCAGCAGCCAGGTCTCAAAAACAGCTGTCCACGAAATACACGAAATACACGAACAAAACCATGGCAAAATGCGATTTACCGTCATACATCACGAGAGCCTTTCTTTGTGCCCGGAAAAGTTTCTTTCGCCCGATTCCGCCATTTGGCGTAGTTCGGGCAATTTTTGCGTCCGTTAATATCCCGTAATTGTTGATGTTTTGTAAAAGTGTAAAGAAACTTTACA
>Ga0134124_10000235_pt1 | contig 49907 bp, 70 predicted proteins | sample KB304_FD_96880 | JGI IMG/M metagenome (GOLD analysis project Ga0134124, IMG submission 96880) | Terrestrial soil microbial communities without Nitrogen fertilizer from Kellogg Biological Station, Michigan, USA - KB3-0-4 | ecosystem: Environmental > Terrestrial > Soil > Unclassified ...
GAAGCCACTACCGTTGCGCCGTTGAAGGCCAAGCCACGGAAGCCTACGCCAACTTCGAGTTTGGTGTCCTGGAATCGCTGCTGGGTCTGGAATTTGCTCTTGAGGTAGGAGAACCCGATAGGCGTGGTGACGATCAAGTTGGGTTCGTACTGACCGGAACCGTAGAAAGCGTTCATGTACTGCTGATCCACGGTGTCATATTGCAGAGCGCCCGAAACCGCCGTTGGAGTTGAGTTCAGCGATGGGCTGTAGGTGGCGCGAGTCAACCCACCATAGGTAGCATAGGTATTGCCATCCCACGATGCGACTAAGCCATCATTCAGCGCTTCTGCGAGTCCATTGACGTTGGATGTGTACCCGGCATTGATACCGTTCAGGTACGTCAGGATGGAGACAAACGCCCCAGCCGACATATAGCCTTCGTCAACACGCGCTTTGAGCAGTTTCACGGCCGCCAATCCGCCTTTGTTGAATACCTGAAAATCTTCCTGATAAAGCGGGACGCTTACTTGCAGCAGTTTCACGTCAAAGCGAAGCTGTTGTTCGGTCTGCCGCTGGGCGATGTTGAACTTTTTGCCCTTCTGGTAGGGTCCACCAATCAGCGATTGGTAGATAAAATCTTCATTGATCGAAGAACCGCCGTCGAAACTTTCCTTGAGGTTCTGGCGCAGGAAGTAGTTGAGCGGATCTTGGTTAAAAATGGCATCGACGAGGGCCGGAGTTGTACGGATATACCTCCGGGTCGTCACGTTAATCTGGTCAAGATTGTCAGGCATATCAATGACTTACGGGTAAAAGTTAAAGTACCCGCTTAACTCCTTTTTTGATGTATTCAATCATTGCTTCAAGCGTCCCAACATTGTCCTTGACCTTTCCCATAGCGACATTGCAGTCGTCACAGATCCAGCCCCGGAAAACGTTTTCTTCATGGCAATGATCGAGACACATCTTTCCGCCTTGCCCACATATTTCACACTTTTCGGGTTCCTTCAAAAGATCGGGAAGCCCCTTGACGTGCTTATATCTGGACTTGCGGAGGCAAGCCTTTCTACGCACCAACCTTTCGGCTGCTGAGTAGACAGTCTTTTTGCCGCTTTTCTGTCGCGGGAATGATGCCCTGATAGCATCAATAACTTCCTGTTCTTGATCGGCGGCGATATGCTTGCCAACGGAGATGTAGTAGTGCTTCCGCTTAACGGCTCTGGTCAGTTCCACATTTTCGTAGTACTTATTTTTGCCGTTAGCTTCATGCCACTTCTTGAAGGCGGCAGCCGTCTCTTGCTTGTGGTTCTTTCGGTATTCCCGGAAGTAAGCGAGTTTTGCTGCCGTCATTGCCATGTGTTAGTGTGTCCCGCTCCCTGGAGCGGAGTTCCACGTTGACAGTAATTCCATGTCCAGATCCTTCGGGATACTATCCGCTGGAGTAGGACGAAACATTTGCGATTGTTCTACTGGCACGGGATTCGTCGGCAGGTTGTTCTGGGAGCGTAGATCGCGTTCAATCTGGGCGCGAGTTTCCTTTTCCCAGTTCTTCCGGCTTTCTTCTTCCTGTGCTTTATTACGCGGTTCAATGAATTTCTCATACACGTCAACGATAGGGACGGAGCCGGGAGGCAAACCGCGTTCCTGCGCCATCTTGACAGCCAACTGGTCGAGCGCTTCGGTGTCGAGTTCTTCCTTGAATCTAACCACATGGCGCGAAGCCAGCCGCGAAACGTCCTTGACCACCGATCCCAACCGCTGACCAATCGATTGGACGCCCTTTTCCCAATCCGCCTTGGTCATGTACTGCGTCGGATCGAAGTTCGGGGCTACGCCTGTCGCCTGCGCCTGCTGAAGCTCGCCAAGCACCTTCTGGTATTCGGTCTGCAACTGCTTATAGCTGGCGTCGGCTTTGGGATACCAGTCCTTTTCGAGATAATCGTTGCGTTGCGTTAAGGTTTGAACTCTACCCACCTGCGCGTTGTAGTCCTCGGTTGCGGTCTTGAGGATTCCATTGAGTTTGGTGCCGAGTTTGTCATTGCCTGCAATTTTATCGAGGGCGGCAACGACAGCATCATCGCTCATCCCGGCCTCTTGCATTGCGGCAACTACGAAGTCTTTGAAATTGTTAGCCATATCATCCTTGTGGTAATTGCGGCGGAGGTAGTGAACTGCTCCCGGTGATCGCAGGCGGATTCGATGCGTCGGTAGGCGCAACCATTCCACCCGGACCAGCGGGGGCACTTCCAGCCCCGGCGCTCATCGCGGACGGTACTGCAACGCGGAGCTTACTGATGGCCTCCGCAGCCACGGGTGCCAGCGAAGGCATTGCCTGCGCGAGCGATTGATAACCCGTTTCAATCTGACGAATGGCGTCCATGACTGGGCTGATGCCGGATAACCCGGACGCTGGGTTTCCTTGCCCTGAACTCTTTACCGTTGTGGAAGTCTGATCCGGCAACGGCGGCAACGATGGCTGTGATCCAGTTGCCAACTATAGTTTCCCCTTGGGCGACTTCAGTTTCCCCGAATCCCCACCACCGGGGCGCGTGAACTTATTTGTTTTGGTCATGGAGCCTTCATCGGCCATCCACTTTACGCGATGCGTCATTCCGCCCACGTTCTCATCGACGGACTGCGCTAACTTGCCGTTCATCCCACCTTCGCGTTGCCCCGATGCCATTACTTCTTCCCCTTCATATGTTCCAGCTTGCCGCCCTTTTTCTTGCCGAAGTGGTGCATCTTCCCAGACATCTTGGACTTGCCGGAGTGCTCCATGCGTTCTTCCTTCATTTCGGCTTTCATGGAATCTTTCATGGTTCTCCTAGTGGTGCATCTTGGAAAGAGTTTCGGCTAGGCGTGCCCTACGCCCAAGTTTCCCGCCAGCAGAGGCAGCTTTAGTGAGTTTGGATTTTGGGATTTTTGTTCCTTCAGGAACGCCGAGTTCACGATGAAGTGCCCCCGGCTTTTTTATAGCGGATTGAATCCACTTCTCTCCCATAGGTATTGGTTAGAAAAATAACATAGTTAACTTGGTGCGTCAACTATAGTTAATGCTTCAATGTAACCTAACTCTCCTTCATAATGACTCGTGGCCCCTCTTGCCCGGTCGCTTTGCGGCCTTCCGGAGACACCGCACCGCCTAATCCATGATTCTGGCACCAGATGATCCTCTCCGGTACAGTTCGCACTCCATCCGGCAGATTGCCGATATTTGGGACGTTGAAAATCTCCCATAGCGTGTAGGTGTCGATGATCCCGCCGCGCCACATCATCAGATAAACCAGCTTTTGTTCGGTCTGCGCCGCCGATAGCAGCGATCCCGGCTGAATCTTGAAAGCGAAGCGCCGTAGGAACTCTTTGGCTCGATTGTACTTCGGCAGCGGCCCCCGCATGAGGGATTGCGGCTTCAGGTTGCCGTCTGTGTCGAAATCGTCCATGTGGACGTAATCGGGCATCATGGTTCCCGGTTCAAAGTCAAAATCATCCTGCGTCATGCCGCCTGGACCCAAAATCGTCACGCGCATCGGGAAAGTGTAGAACTCTGTGAAGTTATACGCCATTTGCTTGGCGAAAGTGCGCGTAAACGCTTCCATGATGCGGGAACGGAAGCGAATGGCAGGTGTCATGGCCCGCATGATCGATTCAACCGTCGAATTTGACGGAAGTTGGCCTAGATTCATCATTTCGGACATATCGATGATGCCCGAAAGTTCTTTCATCTCCTGTAGAATCCACTTGATCTGCTCAAAGATGCCCTGATCGAGCGGTGGAGGCGGCACAACCTGGATTCCCTTTCCAGCCATCGGGTTTTGCCAGAGTTTCATGCCAGCAGCACGGGTATTTGCCGCCGCGAAGGTCGATTTCGAGACGTTGGCCTTGTCTGCGATCAAAGCGGGCTGGGCGACTTGCGCGGCGTGGTCATCGACTACCCGCAATAGCTTGTTTAGCGACCTCTGGAGCGGCAAAAGGTCCCAAACGGGCGCTTTACCGAGCCAGGAGAAAGGCTGCGGATTTAATGTAATTTTAATGATTGGGAATTGTGCGTGCCAGTATGGGCTGGGCTGATCTACAACCTTTTTCGTCCCTACCCACTGGATCATGCGGCGGTTGGGGTATAGCGGTTCCCCTACTTTGACCACGTAAGACCAGTTGTCGGCAGGTTCGCGGCCATTTGGCCCTTCGATGAAGTTCCCCATCTCCACGTCTTTGCCCGTGAAGCGCGATCCCATGTCCTTTTGCGTGTTATTGCGGTTGTCCTTCAGGTAGGCGGTATAGAGCCAAACAGTAGGGATGCGCGGAAGATCGTTATTCGTCGCGCTGCCATTCTTCATCGAAGCCCAGACAGGGCCGATGATCTGCGAAGCAGTATCGTAAGCCCGTTCCAGCAGCGTCATATTGCTGCCGTCTGTCTCCGACTTCACTTCTATGCCGTATTTGTCGCGGATGTAGCTGGTGGGGACTTTCTTCTTGACGATGACGCCACGGCAGGATTCAAGGGATTCGTAGCCTGTAGGATCAATGGGGATAACGTTTCTAGGGTCCTCTGCAATTGCGTCAATGTCCCCAATATCCTGATTCCAGAACAGGTGAATGTAACCTGTGCCTGCGACAACGTAGTATTTGATGGCGTCGGCAAGTCGAAGGTCGATATTTCGATCTTGATACCAAAATGTCGATAGTTTCCCGTAGATTTCGGCATGTTGCTCAAACCTGCGATTCGCTACCGAATAGTCCCAGAACGGCTTGGTATCGGTCATCAGCGCCGCAATATCTTCCGCGATCTTAGCAATGCGGTTCGTGCGCGTCTGCGAGAGTTTAGTAGTGTTGATGCCGCCAGCAAACGCTCCATCGCTGTCGTCAATCGACATGATGGCGTCGATGGCACGTTGGATCTGTGACCATCCAGGTTGTGCGGCTAGGAAGGCTTCCCCTTCTTCGCGCTTCTGCATCAGCCAGTTTAGGATGTCGTCGCCAACGTTGCCGGGATCGGGCGGTAACTGCGGGGTTGGATTAGCGGGCGCTTGTGCTAGGCGGTTGATCGGTGCGTCGGTCGCAGCCATTAGCCGCAAGCATAACACCAAATCGTTAACGTTCGCTAACTCTTATTGTTAACTAGTCTAGCCTTGGCCATTTTCCTCAAAATCGTATGCAGTGCAATGTGGCATTGTCGGCACAACCAACGGACCTTTAAGGGCTTCGAGTAATTTTGGTGATGAGCTTCTATTGGTTTCTTAAGGCCACACTTATCACATTTCTTCGGCTTCTTTATGTGCCCGAAGAATAGGTGGTAATTGAGAATCTGGTTTGCATTTACCTTGAGGTTGGCTAGGTTTTTAATTCGGGCCATTGTTAGTCTGCGTGTCCAGAACCGAAGTCGAAGTTCGATGCTTCGTGCCGCAGTCCCTTCTCTTTTTCGAGTTTTCGTATTTCTTGGTGGGTTTCAAGTTCCTTATACTGCGTGAATCCTGCGGCCTGATACTTGGGATGAATGCCGCGATCCGTGCGCCCCGGAGTGCGCGTCTCGCCCGTAGCGGGGTTGTAGAGCAACTTAACGCGCTCCGTTGGATGGATGTTGGAATCCCGCGTGTAGAAGGTGCCTAGTTTGTGGTCCCCGGAGCCTTTGCAAGGGAAGTTCCAGATGCCGATGCGGTAGGGGGTAGAGCAATCGGGGCAGAAATCAGGGGTTTGTATTTTGCGAAGATCCTTCGGTAGGTAGTTTCGCGGGTGCTTCCATTTATCCCATCTAACCACAATCCTGCTATTTGTTACTTTTTCTATGGTCCCATAGCCAGGATTGTAGTTAGGGTTCGATGCTTTCCCGCACCACCAAACCCTATCGCCAATCGAAAAATTAGCAGCCTGCATAGCCAGCAAGCAGTTCCTTTACCCGCTCCCGCACGAACTTGGGGAAATACTCCGTAGGATGGCAGCGCGACTTCAGGCGGTTCAGCAGGTACGGCTCCAGCGTAATGTCACCTTCCTCCAGCCCCTTGACGGATAGCGTGGTGACGTTGCGAACGGCAAGCATGAGATCGTCCACATCTGCGATATTGCGGCCAAGGAGTTTGGTTAGTTCCGCGACATCAGCCTTGGACAGAGTTACGATAGGCTCCTGATTGGCCTTAAGCCTGTCAACTTCCGGGAAAGGGACTGGCCTATTATCCACGTATCCTTTGGGGTATATTGTTTCCTCAATCATTCTCATTGCAACCTGTTCTCCTGTTCTTTTACTATTGGGTAACGCGAGAGAAAGCGGTGATAGTACGTTCCCGCGCTCTGCCCATCCTTCATCCACCGCAGATATGAGTGGAACACAACCACGGGCACGTTGGCGTGCAGGTAGGTCTTTGGCTCTGGGGAACGCTCATGCTCAAACGTCACCGACAGGCGCTTAGAAGCGTCGTCGTAGCTCACAGCCTTTATGTGCCCTGATTTCGGGTTGTGGGTGAAGATTGCCATGTCAATGGACACTATAGGCTGGTTCTGCCGAGTAGTACCCACCTACTTGTGGATTGAATCTTAGGACGTAATCTTGATCTACCGTTACGGGAACCTTGTGAGTTCCCTTTAGTAGTATCAAAATCTTACTGCAATCCTTCTGGTTATCGATCACCTGAAGTATTTCGTATTTCTTTACCGTTGCCATGACAGGTTGACGTTCCTGATACGGTCGAGTTTAGCACGCGAACGGCGTTCATCGAGCCATCTTAACCCGAGCATTCCGCTTCCGAGCGCGGCAAAGACAACGCCCAGTTCAAATAAGAATAGTGCAGAAAATAGCATCACCACCCACCTCCTGAGATTCGATCCATCGTCCGCTCCCAACTTTCTTCCATTTCCTCCAGTGTGCAATCGCTCGCCTGCAATGACGGCGGTTCGTTCGTCATCTCCACTACTTCTTCTTCGGTTCGTTCGAGCGATAACGACCAGCCGTTAGCCATCCACAGAGCAAGGTTAAAGGCTCGCACGCGGTCATCGTGCCCACCTGGATTCTCGGCATACTGCTTATCTGGGTTCATGCGGCAATCAGCGTATTCTTCGGCCAGCCAGGGTGAACGCACAATGGCATTGCGGAGATTCAGGTGCCGCGAAGATTTCACCCACAGATCACGATTAGTGGTGGGCGTTGCGATCCAACCCAACTGCTTAGTGGGAGACACGGCGGTATCGGCGTAGCGTTCCCAGCGGAAGTGGTTCAGATAACCCAATTCGATCATTTGTCTATAGGTCATCGTGCCGGGGCCTGGGTGCACTTCACAACAGCAACCACACTGATCTTCTTCGACCCCCGCATATAATCTGCCAATGATATTTGCTGTAAACCCTAACTCGAACGCATCAACTGGAGCGGCATATTCACACACCTGTTCGTCTGGTTCGGTCAGACCTCCGTTACGTCTCCCAAGCATAACTACTTGAATACACCCATTGTCCGTTTTACCGTCCTCTTTTGTTCTGGCGTAACGATTCCACCCCGTCCTGCCTACAGTCGGGTCAATGCCCATCACATACTTTCTATGTTTCTGAGGAGCACGCCACATCCAAACGATGCCCCTTGGGTCCTGATCGAACTCAGACGCATCCATGCGCTGTATATTCCCGGAATTCCCAACCGAAAGGGCCGCAGGAAAGTTGCTCATATGTGCTTCCAACTTGCCTTTCGTCTAATAGCGTGGATGCTTACTACAGCCATTCCAAAGGCTGCGGCTATTTCACGTGCGCTACACTCAGCAGCCCGAATCGCGCGGATATGTTCTTCTGTTAGCTTTGCACCACTAGCTCTTTCGCCTTGTTTATTAAGGCGCATCCTGCCTTTGTCGGTAGCATCAATGATATTTTCTCTATGCGTTCCTTGAAAGAGATGCATAGGGTTGCAGTATGGCGGGTTATCGCAAGTATGGAGAAGTTCCAATCCAGGGACCAGTTCCTCCACTTCTAGTTGGTACACCACGCGATGCGCCTTAACGTCCCGTCCATTCAGCCAAAACTTACCATAACCGCCCTTAACGTAACGGACCCCACTGTACTCCCAGCATTGATTTGGTTCGCCGCGAGTCACAAATTTCCAGAATCTAGCGATGTCGCTATCGGATAAAATAATCTCTCGGTTAGGAGGTCTACTGCTCATAGCCGATCACCTTTGCATTGGTCTCTATGTGGTAAGGCATCCCCAGAAGAGAAGTGGATCTAAACCACTCTATCGTCTCCAGCGGCAAAGCGGCATGAGCAGAGTGTTGAAAACTCTGTTCTGGAGTAGCCGGATAATTAGTGAGGAAAATATTGAGCGTCCCCATCTTCTGCGCCTGTTTGCGCTCCGTCTCCCACCAGTACAGTTGATTCCTACCGATGCGAACTGTCTCTCCGCCCATGAACTCAGGAGATGTTCTTTCGATGAGGTCCGCATGTTCTTTACTGGCGGCATCTGGCTCCCAACCATCGGGCGCAATCAGACGATTCTTGTTGCTGTTGCAATAATGGGGCGTAAACACGTAAACCCAGCGCTCAAAGCCTTCTTCGCGCTTGCGGATGTACTCGGTGAACTGATGCCAGAAGTTGAACTGCCCTCTGCCGTTAGCGGTGCTCTCAAACGCCACAAAACTGCTCACGGCCTTGGGAACGGCGGGTAAAAAGTCGAATTGCAAGCGCCACGGGTCAGGCCAAAGCGCAACTTCGGTCATGTGGGAGATGTCGAACTGCTGTCCGGTGCCGACTCCGGCCTCCTGGTTGGCCTGCTGGTATGTAATCGAGGATTTTAGCGCCTCAAACGTCATCCCGCCGTTTTTTACGTCGAACTGGATGGCAGGCTTCAAGAACCACGGCAGATTATCGAGCCAGATGTGATCGCGGGTGTAAAGTTCGCCAACTTTGGTGTCATCAAGAGACGCGGCAATGGCGCGAGTGCCGCGAAAGAGCGTCATCCGGTGCCCGGTGATGAGGCGCATAGTGGCGGTAGCGAACTGCTGGCGCGTTTTATGCCACACGGCCATGATTCCGTCCGTAAACCCGTGCGATTTTAGCTCCCGGTAGGATTCTTCTTCACGTTTGGCGATGAGGGCCAGCGCCCGCTCCTGTGAAGGCCAAAATTCAGGGATAACGCCGTTCCCGGACTTGGATTGCACCGAAGTATCGAGTTGAATGAAGCCGTAGCGGAGCGCCCAGTAGCGGAAATCGAGTTTGCAAAGCCGCTGTTCATTGCGGATGAAGGCGGATTCGCGTTCGGTAAGCTGAGATTGCCCTTTGGAATCGTCAAATTTCTTCTGTAGACGTTCGGTAATCGAGCAAACTTCGTCTACGGAGCGCCGTTCGACTTCGATTCCACGCTGTTTGAGCGCGAAAATCTTCTGTTCAACAATTTCTGCTGAATACACTACTTGTCCTTGAACCGATCATCCCAACTCTCGGCTTCCACGTCATCCTCTGGCTGCATTCCGACAGGAACGGAATCGTAGCTGATCTCAGTTTCCATTTCCTTTTTGGTGAACTTGCGCTTGGGATCTGGGATGGTGATGCCGTGGAGTTCTTGAAGCTCGATCTTGCGAATGTGGTTCTGAAGTTCGAGCGCGTCTGCCATGCGTTCGATGGAACGCGAGAGTTTGACGGCGGAGCGGAGTTCCTTAAACATCGGGTTGGTGTTCCACAACCTGCAAATCGTCCATCTCATCGATCACGGAATCTACCGAATGATCGGACATATTGACATTCACCTGGATACCGCCCTTTTGCTTCGTCCATCCAACCTTTTCCCATATGAGTTGTTTATCGGCTGCGGAACCAATGGTAATCTTGTGGCCTTTGCCGTCGCATTCTGGGCAGGTAGCAAATTCCTGCCCATCGAAGAAGTCCCTATGCTTCTCAGGAATCTCGATACGCTTCAGACCATCGCAGCGGGGACAGGTCTTGCGGTCACCTAGCGAATCGTCCATGACCTTTTTCGCATTCTCCGGCATCCGGTCCACGATCTCAAGGAAGGCATTCGCCAGTTTGTCATCCCGCCAGATACGGGCCAGATCGGTATTGTTCAGACCGCAGCTTTTTGCGATGTAAGTGAGGGACTTGTTTTGAAGTTCGCCGCACTTCTTCAGGAACTTCGCCACTCTGGGGTCTTTGACATTCTCCTCCATTGCCTGAATGAACCCCGGCTTGCGGGCGATCTTTTCCATGAAGGGTTCAAGTTTGTCGGAGGGACGGTAAAGTTGGACATCAGGTCTATTCGGATTCCAGCGGACAGGGATTTCCGGTTCCTTCTCTGGATCAGGCAACACGATGTCCATTCCCGGAGGCGGTGTGGGCAAGCGAAACGGCGGCGGGTCTATCGCTAGTCTTTTGCGCTTGGCGGCACGGGCTTTGGCGACGATACGCATGTGTTTGGAGCGGTTCTTGCGTTCCTTGGCGGTGCGCTTCTTTTCCTTCTCGGCCTGCCGTGCGTGCATGTCAGCAACGAGTTTGGCAAGGCGTTCTTCTTTGGTGAGGTTGGAGGCAGGCACGGGCTACCGCACTTTCCCCTTCTTAACATCGGCGGCGTGTTTGCGCTCCATTTGCTTACCTTTGGCGGTGATCTTGTTGCCGTGCATGGCACCGATCTTGTTCATGGTTCCGTAGATTGCGTGCTTGTTGTTGCCGTACTCGGACTTCAGTTTATCCTCAAAGAATTTTGGCATGGCAAGGTATCGTCCTCCTCTGGGAATTCATCATCGTCAGGCGGGTCTTGATCGATTCTCATAGCGTCAAAATACCACCAAAAGAAGGGCGGCGGGTAAATGGCAACCTGCCGCCCAAGTCATGGAGGAAAACAAAACAACACGCCTGATTGTTTCATTGAAGCGACCGCTTGTCAATGGGAAAGTTTTAAGCGGCCCGTCCTCGGAGGAAAACGAGCCGCGCCCTCTGTGGTGTCAGAGTGACTGATGTGATGCAGTCATTGACACGATACCCGACTTATGGCAATATTGCAACCGTGATGCAGGAACCCACAACCGAAATCGTTCACGGATACACGCCGGATGAGCTTAACGCCATCATAGACAAGAAAGTCCTAGCCGAGAGGGAGCGATGCGCCAAGGTCTTGGAACGATGTGCCCAAAAACTCATGACACTCCAAGAGATTGTCGCAGAGATCAGGAGCGGCAAGTGACAAAGGAAGCGCCTGTGCCGACACAACCCGACTACCGCGACATCTGGAGCGTAGCGAGCGCGGACGAGATCTTCAAGACGTTGATTCCGGGATGGAAGGCGGCTGAGAAGTGAGTTTGTTCTATCGGTTTGCATACCGCCCAATCATGAGGCTGGCGCACCGATTCCATTGGCATTACGCACCCCCTTGCTATCCAGAAGGAGATACCCAACTATGGTGTCGTTGGTGCGGATTCCGCCAAACTATCAATTTTTCCATACCTGACCCTGAGAAAACTCAGGAGCCAGGGGCGCGCGAGCGCAGAGCCGTAACCCTCACGGGCAAAGCGGCCACGGTTGCAACGAAATCAAGAGCAACCTGAAGGCGCGGCTACCCGGAGGAGACTGCGCCAAATACGAGCGCAGCGGAAACCGGATGTCCACTAAATCATGCGATGGCCCACGCCGAAAGCGTGACCGCCTTGGACCCTCCTGCAAGCTCCCTGCCTCTGCCCAGAGGTAGGGCGTAAACCAATTCCTTGCGCCTGCGGCGATCCCCGGTGTTACCTGTCCTTGCTCCCAATCCCTTCCAGAAATCCACAGAACCACGCCACAACGACAACCAAAGATAATACCCACCATGCCATAGCTTCACTGTAACACGCTTCACACAAACTAGCACTTTCTAAAATTTTCACATAGCCGTATAGACTCAACGCGCCGCCCTCGCCCCCCTCCGGTGCCACCCCTTGACAATGTGGCGCTGGTCCTGGAGTCGCCGCGCAGCAGCTTGTATTGCATAGACTATTAGTCTAGTAGTTTACTAGTAAGTGTCGCAATTACAACAGTTTACGCTTCCTATAACAGCTATTATGTAAACATTGGAGTGCTGTGGAGTCCTAGCCGCATAAGCTGTGGCTAATGTGCAACATGCGCTGCTGATCGCCAGCAGCGGCACTGAAGCCGCGAAACACGCTCTGGCTAAGGGTTGGGATGTGAGCGGGGTTTAGCTTTGCCCAGTTTGGCACAGTTAGACAGTTATCTAAGTGTCGAAGTGTTTAAGTGCAAGTGTAGTGTTTTCAATGCGTGATGGCATATTAAGATGTGCGGGTATAAATGCGTAGGTATCCGAAATAGGGTGATGCGAACAAAATGAGAACTATATTTAGCTTGTAATCAGTAGTTTGGGTGGTTTATTTGGGTATGAGCGTATTTAGTACTTGACTATGATAATCACATACCTTATGATAATCACATGATGATAAGCACAGCGCAGCGTTTACGGGCGATGATAGAGGCCGCTGAAGCTAAAATAATTGAGAAAGACTCGAATTATCAGACCGCAGAAGATGGTCGGTTTCAGGTTTATCTGACCCCAGTCGAGCAGCGCACCCGCTCTATGGAGCCCCACTACCGTGTTGGATATTATCTACTGGTTGATGGAAAGTGGAAGCGCACCAATAAGGCCGCGTTCGTAGCGGAAATGGAGGAGCAAGAAATACGCAAGTATGCCGATTCACAGACCACTGATGAAGGATTCCCCCTTAATCCAAGCGCTATGGTCTGCCCGCGTTGCGGGTTAATGTGCGAGATCGGGGACCATAAACTCCCCGAGTCTTGCATACGAGCCCTCAAATCAGAGTTAATCCGCAACAACCGATAGCTAGCAGCCTAAGGAGCACCACATGGAAAGCACAAAGCAAACCGAAATCGAAATCGAGATAGAAGAAGATGAGATTGACGAAAGCAATCCGCATGGAGCGCGTTGCGCCGCTTGTGGTGAGTTGCTATTCGATGATGAGTGCCTAGACTGCGACGATGACAAGAACTTCGGTGAAGCGTGCAGGCGCTTCTACGCCTAGCCAAACCTCAGGAGGAAGCAATGACAACGAATGAGCGTGAAGCGTTGACGCCTGAAATGACCGCGATTGTGGCCGCTTATGGGTTGCGGCTGGACAAGATCACAGATAACTATGCGTTTTACTCGCTTGGTGATGCTGAAATCTCAATCTATCGGCACCAGGATAACTGGTCTTCGATGCGTCCAAATGCAGACGGCACACATCGCGTAAATCTTGGGCGCACTGCCGAATCATTGGAGCGGTTCATCCATCGCGCAGACCTAATGCGCGTAGCAGCCCAGGAGGTTCACCCGTGAAGTGTCCTGAGTGCGGAGGGGATTGCATCATCGGCGATTGCGGAATACATCCAGAGGGATGCCTATATGGTGGATTTTCCTGCGGATTCTGGGTGGTTGTCGAAGGTTGTCAGCTTGAGCATCCCGTATACCACCAACATGCAGAAAATGAGCCATGTCCCTTGGAGGCCATGAAATGACTAGCGCCGAATCCCTGCGCCTCCGCTGCTTGCGCTGCAATCACTCTTGGCTGCGCCGCACAGACGATGCGCCCAAGTGCTGCCCTGCGTGTAAGAGCCGCCGATGGTATGAAGTTACGAGAAAAGAAAGAGGAAAGAAAATGAAACCGCCAGTGTGGTCCAAGATGAGTGAGCGCCCCAGGACGATGACGGCAGAGATTTGGGCCATTCACTTCGAGGATGCCGACTGTGAAGCAGAAGTGTTTAAAGGAGAAGGCGCGGAGGAAGCGGCCCGGTTGGATCAAAGTATCTGACGCTGAGGCCGACAGACTCCGAAGGGAGAAGCGATGAAAACTCCCGCCGAGTTAGACCGCATCGTCGATGTGGTCCTGAATCACAAAGTTCCCGCTCGACCAAAACGGAAGCGGAAAAAGAAGGGGAAATAAGAAAATGAGCCGATCTGGATACAGCGACGATTTGGATGACAACTGGCAACTTATAAAATGGCGCGGAATGGTGGCGAGTGCCACGCGCGGGAGGCGTGGGCAGAAGTGTTTGATTGATCTTCTCGCGGCGCTCGATGCGATGCCAGAGAAGGCGCTCATCGCGCACGAACTCGAAACCAAAGACGGCGAGGTGTGCGCTCTCGGCGCTCTCGGTAAAGCGCGCGGAATCGATATGCAGAAGCTCGACCCGGAAGAACCGGAGTCTGTCGCTGCCGTATTTGACATTGCAACGCCGCTTGCGCAGGAAATTGTCTACATGAACGATGAGCATCTGGATTCCGTCTGGAATGAAGCCACGAAACGGTACGACGACATCACCCCGGAAGTGAGATGGGCGCGTATGCGGGCTTGGGTCGCATCGCAGATCAGGCCAGCGGTCGTAAACACTTAAGTTATGGAGCGGGGCACTCATGTATATAATTCCCAAAAATCTCAAGGACAACTGGGACTGCTATTTACTGGCAAACGCCGAGCGGGACTCCAGCGGAGGAAAGAAAGATGAAAACAAGACAAGTAGTTAGACGCGAACTAGTCAGCGCGAGGCTTGAGCGCTTCGAGGGTCATGCGGTACCGAAAGACCTGCTACCACGCAAAGAACGCCGTAAGCTCGCAAGAGCGCTGGCGGCTGGCGACTGGAAGAAAAGGCCATCCGCATGAAATACCTTAAAGCGTGGGTATGTGCTGCGTGCGGTTGCATCCAGCCTGAACTGGAAACACACGAATGTCCTACATGGGACTGTCGGTGCGGGGCCAGTGAGTTTATACGCGATGAAATCACTATCCCCGATACAGCGCAGGTGGGGACCAAGGAGAGCGAGCTATGAAAGGCCTATACCACGCCCAGCGCGGTCACGATGAGATTTTGCGTCCGCACCTCGTCTACCAGCGCAAGCAAGTCAATGACGGCGTATGGAGGCCGATAGTAGCCTTCCTGATCTGCATGGCCTTTGGCGCGATGCTGCTATCGAGCGTTTGTGATTACTTCGGGGTGAAGTGATGAAAGCCATAATTGATGGATTTGAGATCGTGAAACGCCAGTCTGAAGCATGGGCTGTGTACGACGCAACCGTGACGCCATTTTGTTTCGAGGAAGACGGAACTCCGTTGAATCGCTGTAATGACTGTGGCGTTCTAGTAATTCAGGGCGACGAACTGTGCGGACACTGCTATGAAGAGCAGCGCCGCGCGGAAGAATGGGATGCGATGCACCCAGAGCTACGATGTCCACCAAGGGAGTAACTAATGAGCAAGATCGTGACGACAGAGTTAGGGCGTTTCCGTTCGGTCCAGGATTTGGGCGGTAGAAAATCGTTCCTGTTTGAGTGCCCAGAGTGCAAGGAATGGCTTCCGCTGTCAGAACAGCATCTATCAGGCGAACTAGCGCCGGTCCACTTTGCTCGTACAGACGACATGGTGACGATGACCCATCAGCGGGTATGCTCATTCGCAAAGAAGGACAATTACGGAGCGGCTCTAATAGCGACACTACAGGCCAGAATCCTGATGGGCGAAGCGCCTCACGATACGGATCACGCCAGCCTGAATCTTGGAGAGTGAATGATGCTAACCGGCTGGCGCTACTGGTGGAACCGCTACCTCGGCTGGATTCCGTTTCAACCATGCCGGATCTGCTGGCGCTGGTATTGGGGCGGCTTGCCGATGGAAGGCTGGCAGGCGTCCTACCGGGAATATTGCTCGAAACGCTGCTATGACGATGCAGGCGGAGGATTGTACTAAATGAAAGTGCCCAAAGACTTAGACACGATAACTGACGTGATCCTTGCCTACAAACCGCCCGAAAAGGCAAAAGCCACGAAACGGCGAGAAAAACGGAGAGCCAAACGTGCTCAAAAGAAACGGTAACTATACTCATGTATATAATTCCCTAAAATAGCGGCATCCAGTTTTTTTACGGTTTCTTTGGAGCTTTGACTTTGGTGAACATAAAGCCGGTCTCTGGCTATCATGCAAGCCTCATACAGAGCCATGAAAGATTCCCAATTATCGTCCTGCATTCTTCCTCTCCCTTCGCGCATAGCGCAACTTCAAACAACACTGATCTTTGGGATCTTAAGAGCCTCGATCCCTGCGCCCAACTTCAGCGACTTCTCCAAAGCATCCGCTCTCCGCAAGTTCCGCCGCTCCCCATCCCATTTAGGAAGCTTGCTCAGGCTCTTTACCCTGCGGCGCCACCGCAGGAGGCCCCGCTCAGGCTGAATCAGCCCTGGGTTCCCTGCGTGCTGCGAATGCAACTATGGAGCGCATTAAGCTATTGCCTTCTGGCTTGCCTTGTAATACTGGGGACGCTCCACCGGCGCAAGGAACTCCATACACCGGCCCTATCTGCGTGGCCGATGCGTGTGAATTTTTGAAATCGAATTGTTGAGGTAAATGCATTCTGCAACCAATCCGGGGGCGGTGTTGCAGTACCGCCCCTCGTCCAGTGACATCCAATCCCTCGGCCGAGGGAACAGCATGGCGTCACGGTTACTCTAACACAAGTTGCTCAGGCGCTTCAATAGCTGGCGCATTGAAAGGGAGAACTTCTTGGCTCAGGCGCTTGGCCGCGGTCTCGCAATAGCGCTCCTCGATCTCGATGCCTATTGCTGCGATTCCTGCGGCCTTAGCAGCGATTAGCGTGCTTCCGCTACCTGCGTAAGGGTCCAGGACCGAACAGGCCACCGTAGCGCGAATAAGGCGCTTTAGGATGCTGGTCGGTTTTTGGGTTGGATGTAACTCATTTCCAGTGCGGTCGCCATAAAGCACATCGGGAATACGCTCCCTGAAGGCGTGCATGGGTCCGGGATAGAAGCATATGGCCTCCCACTGGCGTCCATGTTCGTGCTGCAGGTCGCCCATTGACCAGTTATTCTTCACCCAAACCAGTACCGATTTAGGGGGTGGCATATCCCGTAAATTGTCCCATCTACAGAACACGTAAGCCGCTACAGAAGCATGACTTATTACTCTGTGAACCATACCAACATCGAGAGCGCCGTCGCCAACTATAGGGTCGTGCTTTTCGGCCCTATGGTTGGATTGGAAGGACATCCCATAGGGCGGATCGGTGATAACCAAGTCAGGCTGCTGATCTTCACGGAGTGTCGGCATAATCTCCCGGCAGTCACCGTGGTAAATCGTGATTCCCGCGTGCTGGTAGTATGGCTTCACTCACCCTCCGTGTCTCCACATAGCTGCAATTCTGGCAGCACCGCGCCGTCTCAGCGCCTTCCTTCGACCACAACGGCATCTGCGCTTCACCGCACTTGCAACAGTTGTCGCCCTTCGCTATTCCCGGTTGTTGTTGTTCTAGTACCATGAACTATTAGAGTAGCTTATTTGTGTTACGTTTCAACTCATCCTCGAACACTGCAAGCAAGTATGCCTCACGGTTCAATATCCCCTCACGCCGCTGCTTGTCCCGGAAGTCAGGGCGCGTTAGCAGATTGTAGTAGCAATCAGCAAATAGCCGCCCAGCGCGTTGAGATGTTGCCTGTGCCGCTATCGCCCTGTCGATGGCCCATGACAGTACATGCGGCGGGATCGCTGTTAGATCACGCTCTAGCGCCCCCTGAACGAAACCATCACGGTAAGAGAGAGCGCCGGGGGTAGGATAATCCGGTTCAAATGCTGGTTGCGGCGCGGTCATACCTTCACCACCCTGTAATCAGCATTCGGATACAGCGCCTTGAACAGCTTTAACTTTATCTTGTACTCCGGTGTTTCCCAACCCTTTACCTCGTGGTATTGGAGATCACCATCAAGCAGGCTAACCTCGAAATCCACCACCATCACGCACACCCTTACGCCCTGAACCCACAATGGAATCTTAACCTGCCGATTCCATCCTAAAATCTCGCCAGCGGCCTTCAGCCCATCCAGCCTAAAAGCGTATAGAGCCTCCGCCTTGCTATCGTAAACGACGCCATTGTACGTGCGATCCGAACGCGGCGCTACGTTCCGCACCCTGCCCTTGGGACGCGCCAGCAGCGCCTTAACCTCAGCGGCGGTATAGCGGCCAGCATTAGGCATCGTCGCTCGATTCCATTGGATGCGTTGGGTTGATCTTTAGTAGCTTGCCGATGTGCTTATAGAAACATTGTTCCCCGCATAAGTCCAGCACCCGATAGGCCTCTGTATATTCCTTGAGAGAATGCGGCCCCGCTAAAGATCCTAATTCAATCCACGGTCCCCCCACTGTAGATGGGATTACGCCAATCTGGTGCCAGTGGTTGCTTTCGCCCTTAATCCTGCCGCATTCGTCGCACTTGGTTCCAGAGAAGTTCATTTGATTGGCCTTGCGTCCACCAACCCACGCCTTACCAACTCAGCAATGTAACCGGGCAGGTAATAGGAAGAATGCTTTGCGCGTTCCTTGATGACTCTGGATGTGTGCCAGTCTATCTCGAATGTCATTCTTACCGTTTCTTTAGTGAAGGGCTGCTTCAACTTATTCCGCCGTGGTCCATTTTGTGCCATGCCAAAGACTACCATAGCAAAAAACAAATTGCAAATAATTCTTGATTTTTGCAAAAACAGGCAGTACTATGGGTCATGCTCAACATAGAACGAAAAGCCGCTCTCGAAGCTAAAGAGTTCTGCCGCGATTGCCACAAGTTCTGCACTTGGGATGAGTGCGAGAACTGCTACAATCCTCTGTGCGAGGATTGCCAACTACTGTACGAAGGCAAAACTCGCTGCCATAAGTGCCATACGGCGGTGATAGCTGATGATGGGCACATCGATGACTGCCCCGCATGGGCCGGAGAGCCTTGTAAGTGCTGGGTTTATGCGGAGGAATTATGACGGAGGAGTTGACCATCATACCATCCGCCACGCTCATGCCTGTTATGAGCATCCAGCAGGCGGCGGAACGCCATAACATGCTGGTAGAGTACACCAAGTCTGTGATGGTGAAAGATCAGGACTTTGGCGTAATCCCTGGCGTAGCTAAGCCATGCCTCTATAAGGCTGGCGCAGAGAAGTTGCTTTCATTATTCGGATTCAGCCCTTCATTTTCTCTAATCCAGCGCACCGAAGATTGGATTGGCGTGGATCACGGCGGCGAACCGTTCTTCTACTATTTCTACAAGTGTCAACTGCTGCGCGGTGGAGGGATTCTAGGAGAAGGCGATGGCTCTTGTAATTCATGGGAAAAGAAGTACCGCTATCGTAATGGGGATCGCAAGTGCCCTCAGTGTGGCAAGCCCACCATCATCGTCGGCAAGCAGGAATATGGTGGCGGGTTCATCTGCTTTTCCAAGAAAGGAGGTTGCGGGGCTAAGTTTGGATCGAAAGATCCGTTAATCACCGGACAGGATACCGGGCAAGTCCCAAACCCAGATATAGCAGAGCAAGTTAATACGCTTCAGAAGATGGCTCAGAAGCGTGCTCTAGTGGCTGCTGTTTTGATAGCCTGCAATGCTTCCGCGTTCTATACGCAAGACGTTGAGGATATGCAGACCATCGAAGTGACGCCCACGGAAACGCGGGATGAGGTCGTGGAACGCCGCATAGTAGAAGAAAAGGCCAAGGCGTCAACCGTTTCCAAAGCTACCATTGTGGAGTTAGCAGACTTCCTGGATACGCCGCCCGATATGCCAGAGCCGCCGCTAATGGCTCCTGCTGTCAAGAAGTCGCCTAAGTCATCGGCTTATGAAATGCGCGAAGCGGCCAAGCAGCAAGAGGCAGCCGAAGCACTAAAGGGCGATGGTGCGCCCAAGGAAACGCGCAAGCGGGGCGCTATCAGCTTCGCGGCACTCAAATGGTGGGGCGCTATGAAGTCTGAAATCAAAGACCTAACCGGGACAACGGAACTATACTACAAGCGCCTTGATGAATACGGGTTTAAGCACGCCGATGAGATTGCTACAAAAGAACAGGCCTTGGCTATCGGCAACAACCTGAAGGCCGATGTTGCAGAACTGAAGCGGTCCAAAGATGACAAGGCTTTGCTACTCGAAGCGCAGACGCATGCGCTCCGCATCGGCCCTTACGCAACGCAAGCCGTTCTCAAGCGCAAAGGCTTGGAAACTGTTGAGGAAATCCTAAACCTTGGCGGCGACGATCTTACGGACTTGCTAAAGGAGTTGAAATCCACAGCATGAGTCAAATGAAAGAGCAAGTAAACCGCGAAGTGTGCGTGACCATCCTCGATAGTCCCTACGCGACCAACATTGAAAAGAAGATGGCTGGTATCTGTTTATTGCTCCTGGACGAATGCGAGAGCCTGCGGAAGCGGCTTGCAAATACAGAGCGTAGCATTGAAATACTTTCAGACACCGAGACAGTTCAGGCCATTGCATCCGGCGAGTCGGTTCCAGGAGCAGGGGAATGAGCAAGCATACGCCGGGTCCGTGGCAGAGGGACGGATCACACATCTATGGTCCTGATCCAAAACGAAAACTGATATGCCAGTTGCACTATGACGGCGCACTATCAGAGGAAGCCGGAAACGAAAGCCTAATCGCAGCCGCGCCCGAACTGTACGCAGGATGCGCTGCCGCTCTGAACATGGTGGACGGCAACGGCGCACCGCCCGATTGGGACTGGCTACGCAGAATAATTGCCAAGGCAGAAGGCCAATCCATCGGCAGCAAAGATCCCGCATCGGAAAGGGGGAAGTGAGTAGATGTTCCCTGTGATGAACAAAGTAAACGGCAGCTATGGAGAGGCGCTGAAGGACTGCCCTAGCGCCGTTCCGTGGGGACTGCTTGGCCCAGACGAAGAACGGCAAGCCCAGCATAACCACGGTCAAACGCTTCGGAGATTGGCAGAGCGGGGCGGGTTGTCGCCGCGTGAGTTGTATGCGGTGCTCCGCCATGAGGATTTCAACTACTCCAGCACGAACGAACATGCCATCAAGTACATCAATGGCCGCGTGAAGCTGCATTACGATGCGAGTGAAAGGGGAAAGTGAGTAGTGAATATTCCAAGGATGGCGTTTGTGAGATTGCGTCCCGGACGGACCAAAGAAAGAAGGGAATGTGGAACGCAGGAGCCAGAAATGAGCCAGTATAGCGACGAGGACTACACTTTAACGGAAACGCAGTGCGAAGAACGCTGCGATGAGTTGCGGAGCCAGTTGGATGAAGCAAACAAAATCATCGAGTCTTTGGGCCAAGAGTCCGATCACTTTTGCAAGCAAGCCGATAAGTTGCGGATCCAAGTAGCGCGGCTAGAGGGGGAGTTGGCGGAAGCGCAATGGCGTCCGATTGAGACAGTTCCGAAAAATGGCGATGAAATCATTTTGGTGTGGACAGGAACCCGTGTCCTGCCAATCGGGATTGGTCTGCTAAAGACCGCGACCGACGAATCGACGCCGGAGCATTTGCGATTAATGCCGACTTACTGGCGACCGCTTCCCGATCCACCACGGTCTGCACCTGAAACCGACGCGGCATCCTCCCGCGACGATGTATAGGGGGTGTGAATGAGCGAGGATATGAGGACGCAGCTTGAGCGAGAGCGTGAACTCTCGGATCAGCTTGTGGACGTGCTAAGACGAACACAAGGCGCATTGTACGAGTGTGGTTGCGAATCATGCGAGGCTACGCTACAGAAACTTTGCGCCGTACTCACTAAGCACGCGGCAATAAGGGCTACTGCTGTCCGTAGTTCGGGAACAGACCCCGCATAGCTGCCCCGCCCTCATTCTGATAGTGGTAGCCGATCACGTCCAACCGCTGCGCTGGCGTTAGGGACTTCCATACGAACTTCGGTAGGCAGATGTATGTCCAGCGCGGGACACCAGCCTTGGTGCGATAGCCAATGGCATCAATCACACGGATCGTAATGGCAACTGGATCTCCCAGTAACTTCGCCGTTAACAGAGTAGATGGCGCAGGGAACGGATCACCCGCAACGTAGTCAGTACCTAGCACCAGACCCGCTTGCTTGGCTATGTCCGTGGTGAACGCGGCTGGATTGTTATTATTGTCGGTTCTCACGGTATCGGTTTGAAATCCGGCAACCCTTTATAGATTTCGTCCGCCGTCTTGCCAGTAGCGGCCATCTGCGCCTTAAGAAGCCCTGAAAGCATGTTCTCGATTATCATTGCGGGAGCCGCGAACGCCGCAACCGGAGTAGGTGTTGCTGCCGCGACTGCGGTGATAATCTCAGCCCACTTCAGAATATTGGCGGCATCAGCCTCGAATTGTGGAAGTGTCATGGCTTATGGTAGAGCGCTTGCAACCCAGTTAAGGATGTAAGGACCTGTTGTATTTGTGCTTGAACTTGCGTAGGATCTGGGTTACCGCCGCTCAGGACCGCCGTGTGATAGACAAGCCCCGCCGCCTTTGCGGTTTCATAGATACCAATAGCTTGATTTAGTGGATCTTTCAGGCCGGGATAGGTTGGGACTAGCGGTATAAGCCCTTGGATTATAGCTGCTGCATCCGAGAGGCCAGTGGCTATCTTTTTATCAATAGCGGCTGGGGTAGATACCGCCACCGGAGGCGGCGTATTTGGCGCGGTAGCTGTGCCTCCGCAGGACGCAAGAAGGAGCGATAGAGTTAGTACGGCGTGTTTCAAAGGATTGTTCCCGGAGGTGCAGTGCTCTGACCCGTATCAGGATGCAATCCAGTATCAGGCGGCGTAGGTGCGTGGCCGCCGTAGTTCTGCCCGGTACCAGCAGCCCATGAATCAAACAGGTTATTGGACTGTTCATCCCCGCGATTGCAGGGAATCTGCTTGATGGTCTTGAAAACGATGTTCGCGTATTGCAGCCCCGACGCCATTGGCTCCCAACCTTCCGGTTTGTGGTACTTAGGGTTTCCTTTAAGCGTCTCCGCGTATGCGACTAAGTTTTTGGCATAAGCAAGCGGATCGTGGTACTGAGCATCCAGAGCTGGGTTGTTGTTGAACTTGTTGTTCGGGTCCTTTAGGTCGCCGTCAATGGCGAGGCCCATGCCATAATCCACGGAGAAGCGAACATCCACGGAGTAGCCATTCAGAAAATACTCTGGCATCGGTGCAGGGACTTGATAATACGGAGGGTTTAGCCATTCGCTCATGGCGCGATTATACTACTTAATCACGCGGGTTGCACGTACTTCATCTTCTGTACGCTGAATCCTACGTTCAATTTCATCTTGCTTCACTTGGAGCGTCTGGATGTCCCCGATCTTCGCAACAGCAGCGTCAATACTCGTTAGATGTGCTTCTATGGCCAAGATGCGGTTATACGTCGCCCCGGCCCAGAACACCATTCCTAACAGGAATGATGTCCCTACAGATCCTATGATTACTTTCAAGGATTGCCCAATCTCCGGTATAGGGGATTCCTGAACTTCCGCCACTGTTTCAGTTACCCGGAGTTTCCTTGGGCACGATTGGTTCGACGTGCTTTTCCTGGACCGTGGTAATGGTCTTAGGTTCACTTATCGTTGCAGGAGTTAACGTCTGAACCGTGGTCGTTATTTCCTTGTAATCTGGCAATGGCTGGCCTACAAGAAACTTGGAAATGCTCACCAACGCGCTTGCACAAAACAGCGCACCCAAGGCTACATAGTATTTGCTGGTAAAGACGTTGAAATCATGACTATCTAAGGATGGAAGAACAATGGCTCCGGCGATGACGGAGGCTCCGCCGCTGATCCCTGCGGACATCAGGCCGCGAAACCATCCTTGTATGTCTAAGGCGCGTGCTCCGGCTAGACTTACCATCGGCCCTCCAACGGGCGGACAACGCCGCCCTATTGGGGCTTATGTTATCACGATTTTACCAATGGAGTGTTGAGCCTAGCGAAATCCCCGAATAATTCATAGGCCACTAGATTGTATGCCAGGGCCGCGTCCACCTCATCTCGAAACCTGCCAAGATGGTGGGTATGGCCGTCTTTCTTAACCTTCGCCTCCCATTTTTTCTTATCTTTAGACCAACTTACTCCTTTGTATTTTGAGGACCCGCGCGTTTTACGTTGGTTAGCCATATTCTGAGACTGGTTACTGCGCCTCAAGTTGTACCTTTGGTTGTTTAGGGCATCAGCATCATGATGATCTATTCCCTTTTGCCCCATGATGGCATTGTGCATGAAAATCTTTTGGGATTTCCCGATGGTCCGAACAGCACATATGCGCGTGGTATTGGGGGTGGATTGCACGCGCGCGTGCCATTTGAAGGAATTTATGAAAATCAAAATCCTCCGAGTCTACTAGAGCAACATACCCATTCGTAAGTTGTATAATTTTGGCAGCCACAATCGCCTCCCTAAAGGCTATTTGGTTAGGATCTCGCGCAACGCCAATAACGCTGCGCGAGTCCGTAATTAATTAAAGCGTAGGCGGGGGAGGGGGCGGAGGAACTGAAGGAGCGCCCTTGGCGGCGATAGCCTGAAGTACGGCAACCTGAGCGTCGGAGGCATCGCTAGTGGCCTGAGCCTTATCCGCGATGGCCTGAAGCTGCGCTACCTGTGCATCCGTCAGGGTGGTGCCTACAGGAACTGCTGCAAGGAAAGCGTCAATCTCATCGCTGATCTTCTGATCGGTGTCTGCGATGGTCTGGATATTGGCTGCGAGTTTGTTGGTCGTGGTGTCGATCTTGCCCAGAAGGGCGTCCATTTCTTGTTGGGTCACTTTGATTTCTCCTAAGGTGGTTTGGTTTTGGGTAACGAGTGTTAGAACCTGGGTCAATAGGCTCTTAAGGTCGGGAGATGCGTCCGTTCCATCGTGGTGGATGGTAAGCGTCACATTGACGTTCAGTGGTCGATTATCGTTCTGGCCGTGTGGGTCCATTACGGATGCCTATATGGGAAGAATCCAGGAGTAGCAGGCAGCATCCCGATAAGCCAGTAAATCACAAAGATCACCACCATGACAATCATGACGATGCGGACGATGTTTTGTGGAGGCTCCGGGATGTACCGCAAGAGGTAGAATATGAGGCCTATGATCAGGCCGAAGATCAGAACGTATACCAATGCGTAAAGTAATCCTGGCATCGGGACACTCCTTTCAGGTACCGATAATACTACGTTGCACGCCGAACGCCAATGCTATGAAGGGTTAGCCTTCTCCTCCGCTATCCCCGCTAGCTTTCCTTCGGCAATGGCAGCAGTCTTGATTATCTCTTGCATGTGCTCCATCTTACCGTTGACATCATTCCGAACAACCTCAATGGCCTTAGTAGTCTCCCTGTGGTTTTCGTTCTGACGGTCTGACCATATTTTGACGAAAGCGGCCAAGATCGCCAATAGAAGGCTATTGACGCTACTTACCACCACAACTATGGTCGCATCGCTCATTTAGTAGCGAGGCAAGCCCCGCCTGCTGCCGCTACGTCAATCAGTACAACGTCTTGCACGTTGGTCTTGGTGTCGCCATTGCGGTCAGCCGCCGTTCCATTAAGAACCGCCGTGACTTCGATAGCAACATCGGCGCTATTGACTGCGCCATCCGCATTCAGGTCACAGAAATTACTTACGGATACGGCAAGCGTAGGGTTTATCGTCACGGCAATAGCCGCACCTCCAATCGTTGACCCTACCGCGTTGCTGGGATTGAACACCAGACACGGAGAGTTTCCAGGGCAACTGGCGCTCAAGGGAACTTGATAGGTGACAACCGCCAGCACTCCATCCGCGATGAGGGTCTGATTGATCCCGCTCACCAGAATCAGGCCGCTGGAGTTGCTGGATACCGACTTCCCCGCTGCTATTGCCGCCGCCCCTGCCGTTGCCGCTGGCGTCCCCATAGCCTGTGACGGCGTAAACTGCCATTGGACGCCAGCAGGACCCGTGGTTGATGTGTTACCGCCGCTCATGGTGTCCGTACAGGTCAGCGTGGCCCCCGGCTTTACCACAGAAGGGAGACAGGTGCGCGTGATGGTGATAGCTGCCTGTGCCCAAGAGACTGAAGCAATGGAGATTACGAGAAGTAGTTTCATTGACTCTCCTAGTGAAGATTAGCCCGGACGGTTGTAAGGTGGATTCCATTTGTTCCACGACTCGTTGATACCCGATACATGCGAAGATCGGTAACACTTGCTGGAAGCGTGGTCAGCGGTACTTGGTGCGCTGCGCGGGTCTGCGCCAGCATTGATGTAACAAAGGTTGTTCCATTGCTACCAGCATTGGCAGTTGGAATAGAACTAGTTCCAGGAACCGTGGTGGTGCATTCACGATGGATCAGCAACCCGCTAACTCCTGCGGGAGAAGTGTTGTCTATGAAATACGGATTTATGACCGTGCAATCCTGATTGCCACCAGATTGCATAACTTGCGTATTTGTACCGTTCCCGGAAATTACAGTACGATCTTGCGGATTACTGGTTAGGATCGATACCTTACCAATCAAGTTAGAGATCGCTATTCCTGGCGTGGCTTGCCCGATGTTGTTTGCAAGATTGGCATGGACTCCATCGAATGTAACCAAGGCACGTCCAGAGATATTTGCAAAGGCTGGCCCCCCTGTCTCGCTCCACCCATCCCGCACTAGAAGCGTTCCGCCATTGCTTACCCTATATGGGACAGACTCTCCGTTATCCGTTGTCGAGAAGAAGCGTACCATCCCTGGAACAGCAGTACCTATTGAGGCAAGCGGCCCTCCAGTAACATTTACCCCAGTCCCAGAAGTAGATGCGTGCGAGGTATCTTCAATATCCAGAACGGCATTATCCAGGCCGTCATAGAACAGATTTGCGTTGGCTGCTAGATTATCCGCGCCCATTTGTACGCCATGCAGGAACACCCGCGATCCTGACTGGTCGATGCCATACGCTCCGATACCATCCGCTTGTAGTACAGCGTTCACCCTAAAATCGCGCAATGTCGCATGGGAAGGACCACCGATCAGAACAACTGGCCCTGTTCCTGCTGTTCCGGTCCAATTCAGCATTGTTGCAAAGAATCCATCTCCGGTCAGTTGAAGATCAGAGTTAGCGGGGATAGAAAGCGGCACATTGATGCTATAGGTTCCCTCTGGTAAGTGAACTACGGGACGCGATCCATTCAATGCCACAGCACTATTGATGGCGGTCTGGATAACCGATGCGCTTGCCCCAGCCGCTACCTCAAACACCATCCGATTGAGGTTTGGCTGAAATCCCGGTAATGTCGGCTCAGTTGTATTGATTGAACTTGGAGAAACAATCTGTGTCCCAGTTTCAAACAATCGGTTTCCTGCTGCGATAGGGCTTGGCCCTAATGTGAACTGATTACTAACCGCAATGCCATCGGAGGAAATAAGCGCAGAAGGCAATGTGGCGCTGGCTTGGAGAGTAGCATTATCCACAAACAGCACAGGGCCTTGATTCCCTATACTCATCGCCTGAGAAGTCTGATTGATGAATGTATTGCTGCCAATGGTCATTGGGGCTGGATTGCCAGTGCCAGCCGTTTGAATCGCATACGGAGAACTCGTAAAGTAGTTGTCGCGGAAGCTGAAGGGTAGAGTATTCCCAATGTTTATATCGGAGATAGTGGATGATCGGAAGATCGAATTATAGGAGTGGAAATTACCAGCCCCCACATTGGTCCCATCGTAGTTACCAATCGCAATGTTGCAGTGGTCGAAAACCGAGTATCGTACCCAGATGTCGAGTGCATTGTAGTTACCGACGAACACTCCGGCCCCGGTTATATTCGAGAATTGATCTCTAAGAATACTGACCTCAGAACAACCATTCACAAGCCAGCCGCATTGAATACCTGTCCAGGCATTGCGGAACACATCATCCGTGTACTCATTCCCGGTATCGAAGAAAGCACCACTGTTGTTAGACTGCTGGACTAGGATAGCGCTTGGATTGCCCCCGCCATCAAATGTTATGCGGTCGAACTTGCTGTAACTGACTCCATTCACATGCAGCAGCGGACCAACTCCAGATAATTGGAAGGTTACGCATGTGGGATCTGCCCCCAGAACCGAAATTCCTTCCTTGGATGTGATCGTAAGCCCAGTTATCGTGTATGTTCCACATGGAACATATAAGACATGGCTATGCCCTACCGTCCCAAGATCATTCAGAGCGGATTGGATCGCGGCGTTGCTGGTGCCATAGGACGTAACTAAGTTTGTCCACGATGGGAACGGACCAACGAACTCATCATCACTGGTAGCAGGAGTAGGCCCGATCACGCAAGCCTGCCCTAGCGCAGCGTTTACCACTCGCTGCACATCGACCACGGTACAGGTTCCGGTTTGAGTAAGGCTGTTCGTGCAAGCCACCGTCCCCAAGGCCATATTGGTCTGGAGTTGAATATCCGTTACGTTCGGCGGCGTTGTCCCGGTCTTAGGAGAACAAGTAGGCGTACTCAGTAAGCGCCACGCCAGCGCGTTGTCTATCCCCGGTGCTCCGAATGCTTCTCCATAGTTCTTACCCAGGTTCCCGTAAAGGAAGCTGCCGTGAACGCATGGCGTTGGTTGAGTATTGCAATCCGCCGCCGCCGCTACAGTATCGGTCACCAGCCCATCGCACGCTGAACCGGAACATGGCAGCGTCTTGAAGCCAATAACCGCCGCACTAGTCAAACCTGCCGTGGGACCACCCAACTGAGAAGATATACACTCATCCGTCCAGGTCTTATAGGTGGCATTGAGCGTCACGGAGTAGAGCCAAGCTATCCCACCGCAGACCGTGCGCGTCAAGTTACGGTCACCCGTTCCGTCACCGCAATAGGTGGCGGAGGAGTTACAGACAGCAACCGCAGACGGCGCGTAAGCTACTGCGCTCCCGCTAAGATTACCCACTTCCCCATACAGTCCATACGCTTGTGTCAGTGTCGCGTGCGTATTGTCTGAGCATGAGGAAAACTTATAGATAGTACGAGTACTATTAAGCCCGATGAATGGATTGGCTGTGCATTGCGCCAGGAAGTCAGTTCCGATTCCGACTACGCTGGTCGAACCGTTGGTAATTGATACGGTGCCCGATCCAGGGTATACCGTCGCCTGCTCGTTCGACTGGGAATTGACCTCATAGTAAACTCCGCGATTCGCAGTATCGCGCCCGTAGTTGTTCTGCCATTGTACGGCGGTGGTGATGGCCGTAAGTGTGGACGCTGCTAGCGTAGTGCTGTTGCAACCCTGCGTTGTCGTATCGTTCAGCGACTCATACGCCGCTTCCATCGCCTTGATATTGATGGCTTCTCTCCAAGGCGAAGCCCCATAGATGAATGGTGCGGTGAATGACTTCGGAGCGTTCACAAAGCTGGGGTTCAGCATGTACTCCGCCTGCCCCCAAGATCCATCTGCGGATTGCTTCGAGTTCCAGATCGGGACGTAGGTAGTCAGCCATGAGCAATACTGAGCGTGCCGCGTTGGGTCGGTGTCTGTCTTGGCTCCTAGCGCCACGTCCCAGAGCGTGTATCCGGCTTCCCGGTTGTCGATGGCGGGGCTATTGGACGGATCACCAAACAGTTGAACGAGTTTGGTAACTTCGGCATATAGGCCGGGGAACCGCTCAGAATGACCTTCCCCGGCACGGAAGAACTGCGAAATCATCGAAGCCGCACGGGGGTAAGGATAGGTATAACCGTGGTCAATCACCCATTGCCATTGAATATCAGCATAGGCTCTGGCCTGCGTCAGATATGTGGCGTTCAGCGTCCGGTAGTACAGGCGGTAAAGCGCAATCCCCACGTCATAGTAGTTCCAAGTGACTATTGGGTTGGTCTGCGTCCAGGAAAGGAAATTCCAACCGTGGGAATCCGGCCCCGGCATCAGATACGCCGTGATCCCAGAGAAAGCACCAGTGAAAATGTTGCTCTCGCAGACAATCGAGTTCACGGTAACGCTGATAATGGCGCAGATTTGCCGCCCAGTTCCAGCGCCGTCCACCGTGTTCCAGGCGAAAGTAACATAGCCTTGGCCGGAAAGAGGTGTGCGAAGGTCTGCTGTAGTGGTGACGGTTGAACCAGAACCGGAGAATGACACGGTACCGGATAGCGCCGCTCCTAGCGTTGGCGTCTCCGCCAGCGCTGCCGGAGCCATGTTATCGGCGGTGCCCTTCTCGGCCAAGTCGCCATAGACCCAAGGGGACGCGCCGTAAGGGATTAGCGGACCTAACAGGCTGTTCTGGATGGAGGATAACCCGGTGTTGCACCAGTTATTTGCCCCAGTGGTGCATTGAGCAGACAACGAAACTGCCAACAGCATCCCTAATATCAGCAGTTTCTTCATTGGTGCAAGTATACCCGAATTTTGTCTTGCTTCATTGAACCAGTATGTGCTTCAATGTAACAGTAGCTCCATGTTAGCCTTTTGGGGCGGAGGTGGAATGTCCACAAAAACGAAGGAATCAATGATTATCTGGCTGGCGAACAATCGCGGCGTCCTAAGCAAGATCGCGGAGGAGATGCGGCCCAAGGTAACGCCGCAGTTCGTGGGGCAGGTTTGCAGGGGAACGCGAAAAAGCAAGGACGGAAAAATCGAGCGGATTCTACGTGCTGCTGGAGCGCCACTTTGAGCCGTTTCGATGTAACTAAACCCGTACCAATTTTGATTTTGGGCGACAGCCCGGATGGGGTAACTGGCCTTTCTCGCATCTGCCATGACGTTGCTTGGATCATATCCACCATGCCAGAGTTCAGGCTAGGCGTATTAGGACGCCAAGGGCTTGGCCGATCCTACTTCCCGTGGACTTCCTACCAGTTCAGCGCCCATCAGCAATGGGGAGAGGGACAGATCAAGGAAGCATGGGATGACCTGTCGCAAGGGCAGAGCGGCATCATATTCACCATCTGGGACGCCACTAGATTGCTCTGGTTCGCAGATCCGATGGGGATGCCGGAGAACATTCAGCAATGGCTGGCAACAGGGGCAGTCGACCGCTGGGGATTGTTCATGCAGGACTCTGAAGGCGTTCAGCGCGGCAAATTGCCGCTAACAGCAGCCCATGTGATGTCCAAGTTCGACCGCGTAATGCTGGCTTCTAAGTGGGCTTATGGCATCACCAAGGCAACGCTAGAAGGCCATCCAGAGGTTGACTGGCTACCACATCCTCTGAATACTGACCGCTTTTTGCCGCAGGACCGCATGGCTTCGCGTTCGCACTGGGGCGTAGGAGAAAAGGAAATCCTGATAGGCTGCGCTATGGCGAATCAGGCGCGGAAGTATTGGCCTGTGGTGTTTGAGTCGCTATCTCTCATGCGGCCTACCACTGCGGGACTCCCTAAACTGTGGTGCAAGGTCGATAAGATCAGCCCAGAACCAGGATGGGGTTACTGGAATCTCGAAGCGCTAGCCTATGAGTACGGCCTTGGCAATCGCGTAATCCTTGACGTTAACAAACTCAGTGACCGCGATATGGCGCTGCGTTATTCGGCCTGTGATGCAACGGTGCTTATATCAGGGGCGGAAGGGTTCGGCTACCCGATAGTAGAATCGCTTGGCTGTGGTGTGCCTTGCGTCACTGGGCAGTATGGTGCTGGCGGAGAGTTAGCAAGCCACGCTGTTGTGCCAACGGGATTCCGTATAGAGACGCAGCACAATGCGCGTTGGGCTACATATGAAGCGGAGCATGTAGCTAGGGCGCTGGAGACGGCTACAGATCAAGTGCGAAGCGGGGACTGGGAACGTGAGTGGGGACAGGAACAGGTGGCTCATTTGAATGGGGCTAAGATTGGCAAGCTATACCAGCGATGGCTTAGGAAGGGGCTGCAATGATCGTCTGCACCATCACCACCGATGCCAATAAGAACACGGAGCGTTTCAGGAGTTTCTTTGCAGACAACCCACTAGCCTCCGAAGTATGGAAAAACGATCCCAACATAGGCGTGGTCCCAGCGATGCAAAAGCTATACGAAAACAATGCCGATGAGGATTATATCTGTCTGGTACACGACGATGTTACGGTCTACGATACCAACTGGGCAGAGCGTGTCCGCGCCGAGTTCGATGATCCAAAGGTTGCCATCGTTGGCTTCGGGGGTGCCACTGGCATTGGTGTGGATGACATCTACAAGACGCGCTACCAGATAGAGCAGCTTCAGAGGATCAACTACGCGAGCAACCAACGCGATTGGGAGACGCATGGATCGTATGAGGCTGGCAGCAAGGATGTGGCGGTAGTGGACGGCTTCTTCATGGCTGTGCGTACCTCATTCCTGCGGGAGATTGGCGGGTTTAAGTGGTTTCCGCATCGCTTCCACTGCTATGACACTGCGCTATGTGTAATGGCGCACCGCAAGGGCTATCGTGTTCGCATGGTGGGCGTCGAGTGCCAGCATCACGGCGGCGGCACTTCTACCACTTCGGAGTACAAGAAGTGGTGCCTTGAGAACGGCACTACGATGGAGCGCGAGCACGAAGAACCGCATCGTTGGATGTACGAGTTTTTCCGCGATGAATTGCCCCTGAGGATCAAATGACAGACAAGGATCTAGAAAAACTAGCAGACGCAAGCCTTAAGGCAAGCATTGAGTATTACGATCAAGATAAACTTAGGTCCTCTTTCGAGAAGCAGGCGCTAGTGGCGCTTTGGACCGCTAACGCATTGCTTGCCGACATTGCCTTATCCCTCCGATACTCTCATGACTAACATTTGTCTCATAACTAACGGTTCCCGGCCCCGACTGCTGGAGCAAACGCTGCGGACGCTGTACGAGAACACGCCAGCGGATCAGTTCAACCTTACGATGGCGTGTGATGGTATCGCCATAGATATGATTGCTGCGATGCGACAGTATATAGACGACAACTTAAGCGTGATAGCCTCTATCCCCGGACCACACATTATCGGACGCCTCAAGAACCTAGGTGCCTACTGGTCAGAGAAGCAGTTCAGGCGCGGCGAGTGGCTGTGCTTCATCGATGATGATGTGGCGTTCATGTCGGGATGGTTGAAGCGAATGCAGCAGGCGTTTGCGGAGCGCAACCAACTGCGATTACTTGGTGGAGTTAGGCATCCCTACCATCAAGTGAATGAAGAATGGGCTGCTGTTGTATCTCATGGAGGCATGAACTCTTGGCCTTCTGATGACGCGCAGGAAGTTGAGATAACCGACGCTGTGGCAGGCTACTGTCACTTCATGCGCTGGTCAACGTGGGCTCGTTTCGGCCCGTATGACGCCACAGCCAAGGGCACGGGGCAATCGGAGGACTACGCTATCTGCCGCAAGATCGTGGACGCTGGCGGTAAGGTTGGCTATATCTACCCACCTGTGATGGCCCACTGTGGTCTGACTGATAGCAGCGGCAAGCCGATACTGGGCGCGGAACTGATCGAGAAGCAGGAAGGCATCCTATACCTATGAGGCTCTACAAAGAAGCGATGGAGATGACTAGCAAGATTTCGGTTGACCTGATCCTAAGCGAAGAAGAATGTTCCGGCTTCTGGGATCTCATGGCGCAGATACCTCCAGGCGGAACGGCTGTAGAGATCGGTTGCTATCGCGGACGCAGTTCATCGCTGATGCTTCAGGCAGCGCAAGACAACCACTTCCTGTCTATCCACATTGATCCTTGGACTACAGGCGAGGCGCATGAATGGATGGGTATGGCGCAGAAGATTTCAGTTCCGTTTGTGGTGCTTAAGATGACCAGCGAACAAGCTCTGGCGCTGCCTTGGCTTGCCAATGTCCCACTGGATCTGGTTTACATCGACGGCGACCATGAAACGCCTGCCGTTGAGATTGACGTGAAGTGGGGAGAACGAATCAAGCCGGGAGGCATCCTTTGCGCCCATGACTATGGCCGCGACTTCCTGTCAGGCGTGGAGATTACGCTAAAGAACTACGTCAGAGATCCCAAGTGGCAGATGCTTGGCGTGTGGGGAACGTTAGCGGCATGGAGGAAGGTGCTGTGAAACTGGCCTACCTAGCCACCTGTTTCTTCGGATCGACCGATGACATTTGGATGCTACGGGACTCTGCCATAAAGTTTGGCGTTGACCTGAAACTGTACGGCCTAGGGAAAGCGTTCCTGCCAGGGTTCATCGACATCAAAGTTACGGCCATGCTGCCAGAGCTAGAGGCACTTTTAGCGCAGGGCTACAGTCATGTTCTCTACACTGATGGCCCTGATACATTCTTCGTCAAGGGACCGCGAGAGATAGAGGCGGCATACGCGGCGTTAGGGCATCCAGCATGGCTCATCAGCGCTGAGACAAGCTGCTATCCGCACACTGCCCTTGGTCCCGTTCTCCCGATGGACAAGCGCTGCCCTAATACGGGGCAGTACATGGGCGAGATTGGCGTAATCCTGGAAGGCTGGAAGAAACTTAAGTCTCTCTACGATGATGGCACTGACAACGAGCAAGGCTGGGTGATTCGCGGCATCGTGGATGGCATGCTGCCAGAAGTCACGATAGACATGGGCAGGTACATCTTTCGCAGCGAAGCCGACAACTACTTTCCCGGCATGAGCGGCTGTGTGCTGCACTTCAACGGCGGCTATTGGAATCCAAGCGAAGGCAAGCGGGACAGGATGCTGCCAGTTTGGGAGCGCGTCAATGGTTAGACTTTGCGTTGGCAGCGGGCAACGTCCATTCGCCAAGCCATTTATCAATGTCGATTTGAACCCTCGATGGAAACCAGATGTGGTAGCCGATGGTGCCTCCATGCCGATGTTCAAGGATGATAGCGCGGATATAATAGTGCTCCACCACGTAGCCGAACATGCAGGGTGTGGCGAATCCCATCCAATGCTGGTTGAATGCCGCCGAATCCTCTGCAAGAAAGGTTCCCTATTAGTATTCGTTCCTGATATGAAGGCATTGGCAAAGTGCTGGCTGAAAGGGAATATCAGTACTCAGATTTATCTGACTAATGTATACGGGGCCTATATGAATGACGAAGCCGACAGGCATCGTTGGGGGTTCACGAAAGAGACACTAACTGACACACTGCTATGCGCTGGGTACACCGATGTCAAGCCTTTCGATTGGCGCAAGATTCCAGGCGCAGACATAGCTGGACCTGACTTTTGGATTCTTGCGATGGAAGGTATCAAGTGAGTGACCTAGCCGATGCCCGTTACCAGTTGATCGCGCCGCTGCTACGCCGCTACAAGCGCCGTTTCACTGTCTTAGACCTTGGCGCTGGCATCAACCCCTACATGGCGCAGCGGATCAGCCGCGAGTTCGACGCTGTGGTTGTGGCTTTGGAGCAGGATGAGATTGCGCCAGAGGAGTTGGCGAAGTTCGGACCCCGTGCGCTGTGGCTGCGGAAGAAGATGAGCTTTGAGGATATGTTGCGGTTAGTGCGCTGCGAAAGATTCGACGTTGTTTTGGCACTTAATATCCTGCACCACTTTGGAGAGGAGTGGGATTTAATAGCAGGAACGCTTCAATTGCTTGGGCATGAAGTGATTGTGCAAACTCCAGATGCTTCTGATGAAGGAACCTGTGGTCGGGACATCACTCCTGCCATCCAGAAGTGGCTAGATGGAGAAAGGATAGGCGACAGCATCCAGTTCCCAAGCCATAACCCAAGACCGATCTATCGCCTAGATGGTTCCGTCCTTTCGACTATTACGATGTCATCATGGACATCTCCAGTGAACTGCATTGAAGCTGACATATGGGCTACTCATTCTTCTTGTGAGATTAGACTACGTCATAAAGGAATTGGCTATCGCCCCTACATCCACGGCCTAAACCTCTGGAACTTCGCGCAACTCAACGGGCAGTGGCCGCGCAAAGAGCAAGTGCTGAAGCTAATCCATGAGTTCCCGCTAAGACAAGAGCGGCATGGTGACATCACGCCGCACAACTTCCTGTTCGACGGCGCTGAGTTGCATCTGATCGACGGCTATGAGGGCTGGGAGTTTGACGACAAGGAGAACTTGGCAAAGACGGAGCGGATGATGGCAGAGGTGCTTCAATGAATCAGAATGGCCTCATTATCCTTTTGGCGAGGAACAACGTCGCACTATCCCGCGAGTGCCTGAAATCTCTAAGATCGCAGACGGTGCCAGTCACGATCCTAGCCGTCGATAACGCCTCTACCGATGGCACAAAGCAGTGGCTACGGGCAGAGCGCGGCATCCGCGTGATGAGCTTTGAGCAGCAGGTATCTGTCGCTGAAGCATGGAACACGGCGCTGCGCTGGGGATGGTCGCAGGGGCACGATGAAGCGCTAGTGGTAAACAATGATACTTGGCTGCTACCTGAGACATACCAGACGCTATCGGACTGGGCCGCTGCTGACGATGGGCGCACAACGGGGATGGTGACGTGTGTTAGCCGGAGAGAACGGAGCGAGTTGGTGTACGATAAGCCGTTTAGCCATCGCCCCAACCCCGACTACAGTTGCTATATGATTCAGCGATGGGCGCATGAGCGAGTGCCGTTCGATGAGAACATACTTATCGCATTCGGTGAGGACTCCATGCACCACGTCACCTGCCATCGCCAAGGCATACGCTGTGAGTGTATTGACCTGCCATTCCTGCACCACGGCAGTCAGACCGTGAAGCGTGCCGATGAGATTGAGCGTAGGCGCATCGGTAGGCAGGCCGACAAGAACCGCGAATACTTCTTCCAGAAGTGTGGCAAGCGGATCGGGACTGAGGGCTATGATGAACTGTTCACCGATGCGACGTTTGGCATCGACTACTGAACAGGTGGCTGCGGAGGCCAAGTGGGTGGCGGGAAGAAGCCTCTTGGCGCTGGCGGCGCTGCAATCATCGTAGGAATCGTTGGTGCTGGTAGTGGCTGCATGGCTCTCATAGCATTCACAACATCGGCACGCGCTTGTTCTGGCGTGCGGTGGTAATTACGTCCTGTGGACGGTTGGTACGGATTTCCACTGGCGTTCTTAACGTTGCGGATATGGGCGTTGAACTGCGCTTCAGGCATTGCCGATACTTGTTCTGGCGTCATGCCTTTACTGGTGAAGTACTGCCCAATCTCCAAGTTCTTACGCGTCGTGTTCCCGCGAAGCATGTTTACTAGGTTCGTCTCATTATCGGCAGGATTCACGCCGCCAAGGGGCTTGGAGATAGAAGACGCTGGAGTTACGACTCTTCCATTCATCGGATACTCAGCTACAGGCAGTGATATTCCGCCTGCATTTACGATTGGGACCATATCTCCAGTTACGGGGTCCTTGCGTATTTCTGTTACTATTGCTCGCTGTGGCTTACCGCCGTGAACCCCCAATGATTGAGTGAACTCAATTTCATCGCCAATATTAGGTAATGCAGGAGCGGGAGCGGTGGTCGGGATAGTGGGCGACGGGAGCGGTGAAGGAGCAGCTTTCTTAGGTGCCGTCAATCCAGGAGTAGGAGCGGCTTGCGTTTTGCCTGCCGCAATCTTATCCCTAAGTTGCTGCTGAAGATTAGGAGTTAAACGATCCCACCATGCCTGTTGAACGCCTTCGGGCGGAGCGTTAGGCGCTACCGATACTGGCGCTGCTGCCGTGGGAGAAGGAGAAGGAGGCCCAACCGGAGTAGGTGTGGTTGCCTGTGCCGCTGCTGGCGGATTCTTCTTCGCTAGGTAACGGGCATTGGCTTCGCGCCAACGCTTAGGCATCATGTACTCTTTGGCGGTGCCTATGGTTTCCTCAGAGGGAAGAATTTTAGCCCTTACCTCTGGGGTTCTAGCCGCGAATGGTGCCAGTAGCTCAGTAGCATGCGCGGTCCCCTGCCCCGGTTGACCCCCACCTAGTTCTTCTCCAGCCTGTGCTGCCGCTGGACCTACGAACGGCATCATAGAAGCCAGCCCATACCCAGCGGCCCCCATATAGTTGCCTTCCTTGAGGGCTTGTGCGGCTTTAGGGCGCAGCGCAAGGCGTGCTTGGGTAGCATTCCTTAATGTATCTCCGGGGTTCATTGCGGCGCTTATTACGCCACCCGGAAGGGCCATTAAATCACTACCGATGGTCGAGAGGAAGCCCTTATCCTCTGGTTGGCTCGCGGATGAGTCGGTAGCGGGATGCAGGCTAGCGGCACTCTGGTATAAGACGGTTCCTTGATCCTTGGCTGGCAATGCCGCAAAGTTAGGGTCCACCGTCCGCATGACCTTAAGGCGTTCGCCAAGCGGTAGCGCGTGGAAATTAGGGTCAGCCAGTATCTCTTGTGGCGACGGCATTTAGCGTCCTAGTGAACGTAAGTATTCTTCGGCATTCTTGGGAGGAGCGGGCGCAGGAGGAGCCATGCCCGGAGGAGTAACTGAACTACCACCACGAATCAACAGCGCCAGCCGTGGATCAACCACGCCGGGGTTGGTGCGCTCCAGATTCTTGATAGCAGTCAATGGTTCATCGCCAAGCGCCTGCATCTTCTTTTTAAATGTGGCGGAACTGGTTACGCCAGATAGCCCGATCATGGGAAGTTCGCGCTCTAGCCCCTGCTGGCTCCAGCGGAAAGCCCCGCCGCTGGTTAGTTTGCGGAATCCGGTCACCGTTGGGATCGCGTTCATTAGAGCATTGAAGTAGTCCACTTCCTCTGGCTTCATCTGCTCAAAGATAGTGCGTAGCGCCTTGGCTTTTTCGTCCGCCGCAGCCTGCGGAATGCCGAGTTTATAGGAAAGCGTGGTGCCTAGATTGCCAGCGCTAAAGCTAACCGGACCCGCGCTAGCGCCCAAATGTTCTGCGCCTGAGTCGCCGCCAGCATCGAGAACCATTCTGAGAGCTTGTCCGAGGCGTTGCTTGGCTCCGGTATCGTCGGCTAGATTGGCATACGATGATAGTGGGCGAAAGGTCGGATTATCGGGATCACCCCAAAGTTGATGGCTGGCAACCTCAATAGAGTTCTTCATGGGAAGAACCTGTGATGGGCCAAGGGCCTTGGTCCCTATTACGCGGCTACCACGTGGCGCAGGCGCTATGGGAGTTAGTGGCGCTGCGGGCATAGCAGAGGGAGGTCCAGATGCCGTAGGCGCACCCGCTGGAGGATTGGGCGGAGGCAAAGACGGAGCAGCAGCCCCGGAACCAAGCCTCTGAGTGACACTGCCGCTACTCATTGGGGCGGTTATGATTCTATCGCCCAAGTTAAACGCCTGATCCCGCGTAGAAGTACGCACTACTTTTGCAAACGCGGCATTCGGAGCATATGGTTCACGGTAAACCTCTTGTCCTAACCGATCCCGTGCCACTATATCCCGCTTTTCTGGATGCGCTGGATCGGGAGTTTCCACCCGAACGATAGGCGGAACTGAGGTAGGCATGACCTCAGGATCCCCACCAGCGCGTACGAAGGACCTAAGATCATAGAACTTCAGGGGGTCAACTGGCTTACCGAACTTATCGGTCATCCCCGGATTGGATTCAAGCAAGTCTTTTCCTGCTACTGGGCGCGAACTTAAAACACCGGGATCGATCTTTAGAGATGGTGACCCATTCGCGCCAATCTCCGAATATACGTGACCGCTTCCGCCCTCTTGCCTCATGCGCTTCATTAGGGCTTCATTCTCTTTTCGATTGAAGTCCGATATGGCCTTCATTCTTTCCAGTTCGGCAGCGTTCTTGGCCTTCAGTTCTTCGATGGTGGCTGGCAGTCTGCCGCTAGCTTCTGCGCCAACTTTCAAGCCAGCCCCGCGTGCCGCAAACTCCTGCTGTTCTTCTGGGGATCGTAGATTAAGCGGTGCACCTCCCGTATCCACGATAGGAGATTGGAAGCGATTACGATGCGGCGGAGTAGCCCAAGCGCCATTGTCAGTTGGCGTGTTTGTAGGCGCTACTGTGTTGAACCCCGGAGATGGCAGGCCACTGACAGGAGGAGGAGCGCCAGCCTGAGACTGAGGAGCAGGAGTCGGAGACGCTGCCGCAGGAGAAGGTGCGCCTGCGGCACTAGTAGGGTTTGGCGGTGCTAGCCCCTGTAATCCCGTAGGAACCTGCGGACCTTGCGACATGCCGCCTGCTGGACCTTGCACATTGTCAGGACCGGGAGGAGTCAGTCCCGTACCTTGCGCTACCTGTTGCTGTGCGATCTGGTTCTTTTGGTCCTGTTGCTGTTGCTGCTGCGCCTTGGCCTGATTCGCTTGCTGTGTTCCTTGAGAAATCTGCTGTTGCCAATACTGAAGCTGGGCGGCAGGGATAGCCTTAGCCCCTTTGGTGCGGGCAGTATAGGCCATTTGATGCAGGCGAAATTGATCTTCTGGACTACGCCCTTGCTCCGTAGCCATCTTATCGAAGGCTTCCGCCATCTCTTGATTGGCTTTGTCTTGAGCGAAATTCTTGATAGTGTTCTGTTGCGCGGCGTGTTGCCCAAGCCCCTGAATGATTCCCGCTAAGATTGCGCCCATGTTATATCCCCGCGATCAAGGCACCGATAGCCTGCCCGATGCCATTCCCTGCGTTGTAATCAAACTTGTGTTGGTCCAAAGCTAATCCTCCAGAAGAACCAGCCGCCCCCGCGCTAATCCCTAACAGGCTAGAACCAATTCCGCCTTCTGTGCCTGCGATGTTCGATAGCCCCTGTGCCGCGTTCTGGCGTGCCTGCGAGATCATGTTAGTGACGGCACTAGCTTTCTGATATGGGAGTTGTGCTGAAAGCGCAGCACGCCCACCACCCATAGGCGCAAACTGATCCACTTGCTGCCTTGCCTGCTGGTAAGCACCCTGTAGTTGATTGATTTGTGGAGACAAAGCCCCCGCTACATCAGATGGATTACCAGATAGAATCGAAGAATAGTAGCTAGTAGGGGCCTTAAAGCTAGTGGATGAATCCCCAAGAAACCCCATGCCTGTATTAGAGGCATTCTGCGAAGCCGCGTTTAGCTGGTTGTACGCAGTCTTTTGGTAGTTATCGGGTCCCGCACCAAATAGCTTTCCAAGGAAGGACATGCGTGCTCCTTGGCGCAAGTATACCCTAAGTCAGGACTTTCATGTAAACAGACACATCCATCTTAGCCATCCCCATGTTTTCCGCAATTCCATTAGTGACTTCGGATGCCGTAAAGGAATAGTAAGTCGCAGGGATCGCTTCCTTGGCGGAAAGTTCATCTTCTAGTGTACGGAATAGCCCCCGGATGCAGTACGGTGTATGCGCCACCAACGGTTCAAAGTGCATCTGTAACTGGCACACCAGGAAACCAACGATAGCCTGCGGGTCGTCGTCGGTGAAAGCCGCTGCTATCATGGCAAACTTGGGATCAGGCAGCGCGTAGCCGCGAGACGTGAACTCATGTTCCAGCAGCGGCCATTCTTCAACGGTCAATAGGCGGTAGGTCATGCTTCATTGTAACACCACAGTCAATGGATGCTTTTAGGTCCCCTGCCAGAAGGCACTCAGGGTCGAGTTCAGCGGATCAACCGTCGAAGTTCCCGCTGCTGCTAGTGGCTTGCGGATTACCAGCGTGCATACCTCATTGCCCAACTTCGCTGCTACCTGCCATGATTGGTGCATCATTACGGAGCCATCGGTGGCCTGATTGACTACCGCGAAGTGTTCGATGGTTGTGTTATTGACCGTTAGCCCTAATGTGAAGTCAACGCTGGGATCACCAGCAATGATGAGCGATACAGCAGCAGTAAGCATCCATGTTCCCTGCCTATTGAGTTGCAGTGACACACTGAAAGCGTTTCCAGGTGGCGTGTCTGTGTTGATGACGGTCACTGGGACGCCTGATCCCTTAGAGAACAGACTTGTCGGCCCATAGTTAGCGCGTAGACTATCCACAGCGTCGAACATCTGCCGATGCGCGTTGTCTATTACCGTGTCGCCAGTCGAGATCGGGCGGTACTGGCGCACCTGTGGCGTCTTGGCAGTGGTCTGCGATGAGGAGCGCCCTGTTAGCTTTTCAAATGGCGTCATGTGCCTTGATTCTCCAATGGCTCATTGACCAGCGCAAGTTGCTCCTGCCCTGTGGCTGGAGGAAGGATGCAGAACGGCGGAGGCGGTGGACCAAATGGCAATACGGTGATGATGCATCCGCTAGGCGGCGGAGGGGTCGCCACCGAAGACTTCCAGTTACCTGCGCCAATTTGTTCCTGCCATACCATTGCTACATCGCCAGATCCTAATAGGAGCGGCTGGAAGGCGAGCGCAGCAGAATTGAAATCGGCGGCGAACGGGAAAGCTACTGGAGATCCGAACGTCCCAGTCCCGGTGAGATCCACTGTAACGATATTCGTGCTAGTGTCGGACGCTGTGGTCTGATATGCGACAATCGCGTTCGTTCCGGTGCCGGGGTAATGTACCGCCGCTGCGTCCTGATTAGTAGTAGGACCAACGCCGCCGCGAGTCCATGTAAGCCCGTCATCATCACTGAAGTAAATGACAAGATTCGTGTTGCTAATCGCGCTCGCAGCCTCTTGGCAGATAAGCCACCAACGGGTGCTAATCTTGAATTGCCCAATGATTCCGAAGGGGGCATACTGGATTATCGGATAAGCTATTGGTGCGATAAATACCGGCGTTACGGGCACTATTCCAAGACCTCAATACCATGCGCTTTCGCGAATGCTAGGGCATCTGCATGTTTGCCCATAAATTTTATTTTCCCATCCACCCGAAGCATCCACTTACGTACTATGGAGACTGAGTTTGTGCGCTTCACCACATCACCGCAACATTCGTGCTCAGCGCACATATGCTCGAAATATGTTAGTGTGGCTTTCATGTGTGTGCCGTATTCCCCAATGAGTCAGTGACCTGAATCACATAAGCAAACGTACCAGCCGCATCTGGTACTCCACTAACAACACCTGTAGAGGAATCAATACCCATCCATATTGGCCCTGATAGCAGGGAGAATGTATAGGGCGAAACGCCGCCAGTAACTACTGGAGCATCGCTCACATAAGGTACACCAACCGTGGCTGTGAGCGGGGCTACGGGGCAGAGGATGGAGAGAGCCGTACCAAGCGGTCCCTGAAGAAATATCTGGATCGCACAGAAGCCATCTCCAAGAATGTCATTACCGAAGTATCCTGTAGTGAGCGCCATAGCCAATGGGCTATCGGACACAATTACGGAAATTGGGGCATCGTCATCGTATATTGTCTGCGGAGGCGTCGGGGGATCTGTTACCTCATCCCATAGCAAAGTGGGGCTGGCATCCCAAGCCCCCGGCGGTTGTGGTTGCGAGTACCACTGAATCGTTGCATGGTTGAACGGGTTGGGATCTACGAGGTAGACAACCAAATAAAGCACGGACTCATCAGGGCGCACTGCAATTTGCGTAGACCTGCAAACTAGGGCTGGATTCGCCGCTGGTTCAATCGTAAATACCGGGGCGCTCGAAGGTGTCCCACGCAGTACATTTACAAAGGTCCCAGAAATAGTCCCTTGAAGCGGAACTACAACCTCATCCTGCGCTGTGAGGTACAGCCCATAGTTGAACACCACCCCTGGACCGATCCCAGCTATGATCGTATCGCTCCCAAGCGCCCCCGCTACAAACTGGCAATACTTAATCTGGTTTGTTCGGTCGTCCCTCCGCCAAATGTGAACCCGATCAGAAGCATCTGCAAGGACAGTCAAGAGCGACACAGTGTTGCCGCCAGTGCTCGCCTGAATCGTAATCGGAGTTTGCCAAGCTCCGTTGTAAAGCACTACCTTTAAGGCGTCGTTTCCACCTCCGGTTGGGGCTTCCCAAACGACAACACGGTCTCCGTTTGAGAGCATCGCGTGTTGCAATGGGTATAGGACGCCTGCGCCGAAGATCGAACCGGAAGGCCCACCTGTTACGGGAGCGCTCCATGTATCGGTTGCCGTATTGAAGGTTTTTAGCCTTAGTTCGTTGGGGGATATATTGTTGAATACGAAAGAAATTAAAGGCCCATGTGCGTTATCTTCCGCTACGTCACAGTTTGAACCAAACCGACTTTCGTTAGCCTGATCCTGCATTGTCCAGGTAACGCCATCATCCGTGCTCTTGGAAACTCCGGCAAACTTTTGACCAAACGGAACGATTGTGAAATCTTCGATTGCCGCATACCAATTAGATCCACGCTTAAATGGCCCTTGGAACCGCGATAGAGGCTGGCCGAGATTCGTAGCGGTGGATTCAATGAGGTAAGGAGTCGCCATCAGGAAACCTCATAGCCCTTTGATACAGCGAACTCCCGCGCTTCCGCTTCTGTATCGAAACCCCATGCGGCTATGCCGTATGTCAGTTTGTAGCGCCGGATCTTCTTAGCTTCACCGCGCACTTCGATAACTTCGGCTTTACATTCACCATCCGTACACCAGTGTTCTAGCGGCGTTATGGTAGCTGTCATGTTCCCACCTGTTCCACTGGTTCATTCAACAGCAATAGCGGCGATGCGTAAGACGGCGGCGGCACAAGGATGCATTGCGGAGGAGCAGGATGCGATGCCTTTACTATTGTCACTACCTCTGTAACCCCAATATCATCGGATACTGTGAAACTTAAGTTACCACCACCTCCTCCGCTTACCAAGGCGATGCTTATGGACTCGCTGACAGAGGATGAATCGCTGGGAGCAACGGAGGATCGGAGCGGGGTTATAGTAACGGACTCTGTACCTGTGGCCGTATCGTTGACAGCAATGAAAGCCACATTGCTGACAAGGGACAGTGATACGTTTTCCGCGACGGTTGACGAATCAAAGATCGAGAATACCTGTGCCGCTGCTGCCAGCACCGATTCCGTGACTGTAGACGAATCACTGACGCTGATGTTGTAACCACTAGCGGTAGTGGTTGTGGACTCGATAACAGTAGAGGCATCGAATACCGAAACCTGAATGGAGTTGGTCGCAATGCTGACGGACTCCGCGATCGTGGATGTGTCGCTGACCGACAAGAATTCCACTGAGGCAGTCTGGGTAGAGAAGAACTCGGAAACGGTAACGGAATCGAAAACGCTGGGGTTGTACCCACTCAAGCTAAGACTGAAGGACTCGGTAACAGCAGGGGAATCGGAAACCGAAATCCTCTTGGTAATGAACTGGCTGGTGGATTCCGTAACGGTGGCCGTGTCATTGACCGATACAGTACTGCTGAATTGAACAGGATCGGACTCCGTGACTGTGGAGGTATCGCTTACGGAAAGCGTGATGCTGCTGAGTGTTAGCGTGACCGATTCGCTAACGGACGCAGCATCGCTTGTGGTCAGGAACGAGATACCGCTGACCAGCGATAGCGACACGTTTTCAGCCACCGTCGATGAATCGAATATCGAAAAGGTGTTGGTTACGACCTCATTGATGCTTATGCTTTCCGTGATGGTTGAACTGTTAAAGACGCTGAACTGTGGGGTTGTCTGTTCCGTTACGGACTCGGAAACAGTAACGGTGTTATTGGTACTGAGGGATGTGATCGTTTTCTCAGTGACGCTCTCAGTAACTGTGGCTGTATTGTTTACGCTGACCTGAAGTGCCTTAGCCAGCGTTACCGACTCTGTTACCGTAGCCGAATCGCTCACCGACAGCGGAAGGTTTACAAGCAGCGCCCCAAATGTAGCCGTAGTTGGTATGGAGTTAGCCGAAGCATCTGACGCTGTAACCCCATTCAAATCAATAGGGATTGGGTTGGCGGCAGGATTCGCCGCTATCTGAAACGTAGCTACAGCCAAGACACCATCGGGGATGACGTTGCTGTTCAGCCCACTGACAATACACAGCGAACCGCTCTGGCTGAGAGTCTTGGATGCCGCAGTCCCAGCCGCACCAATCACTACCGATGTCAGCGTTACGTCTGCCGTGTTGCTGAACGTCCATTGAACCGCTGTAGGCGCTGCCCCACCCGTAGAGGCGATAGTGAGGTTAAGTACCACGCTCGATCCAGGCGTGCCGCTGCCGGAAGCGAGAGTGAGCGCGACATTAGCGGCCATTAGTCCTTAGGATACCCGCATTTGGGGGTATTGCAACGCAATGGACGGGTTGTAATAGTTAAGGGATGAAGAAAACCTTGGTTCCAGACCCCAAAGTTTTAACAGTAGATGAGCAGGGCAACCCTTGCAGTGCGGCTGTATTGGATGAAAACGATATAGCCTACGACCCCACCCAAATGACCATGGATCTTACTAAGGCGGAGAAGCGGCGCACGACTGCTCTTATGCTAGCTATCCAGGCATACGAGAAACTCATCATCAAGGATGCCGAATACCTCAAGGAAATGCACAATGAGGCGCGGCGCGAAGGCGGTCCAATCATCCAACCAGCCACTATGAATGCTATGGTTGAGGCCGCTATAAACTTCGACGCCTTTATTTCTGGTCGATTTGAACATCCCAAAATTGAACCGCCAAGCGAAGAAACTCCCGCCGCATAACTCACCCCTGCCGACTCAGCGGACGCGCGGGTTCACTTCAATGTGGACGGCAGGATCAAATCTTAGCTTTAGTATCCCGTGAGTAGTCACCCATCGGCTGCTTCGACAGGAACTTACCAGTCGATCCAAACTGCTTCACGCGCACTTCTAGGTCACGTTCAAAGACGCGGAATCCTGCTTCGCCCGTCATGGAATAGCTAACCGCACGGCACTTCATAGCCTGAAGTTGCTGGTAAATCTTGTCGTATAGGCTAGCGGTTGACGGCAGCGCGTAGGTAAATGGCGACAGAGGGTTGCCAATAGCATTGACTGTCAGCGTAACTGGAGCGCTGGAGATCAGCGGGAGGTAGGCGTCCCGGTGGGTCAGCCAACCCTCAAAGTCATGCGTGGTTTCTTGCGTTGTCCAAGTGGTCACAAGCTCCGGCGCAATGTTGAATATCCACTCTATCCCTTCGATGCGCCAGAAGTTAGGATCGGTCGGAGCGAAGCGCACTAGATGGCTGATGAATGGCGTGTTGAACGAATAGGCTACGGTGCGCTCCCCATTGTGGAGAACGGTGGATGGCGTGTATAAGTGGGCTGTATTGGTATCATCCAACACTTGAACTGTACGCGCCACATTCAAGGTATCAGCGCGTAACTTAAAGCCTTGGATGAACTTCGCACCAGGGTATCCGCAGTCGGTCCAATCCGTGACACGCAGGGCACTGACTTCGGGCTTTGGTAACCATGTCGGACCCCATTGATAGAGAATCGTCTGCCCTGAAGTCGATGAGCCATAGATGTATAAGCCCATGTTGTAGGCGTACTGGCCGCGCCCTGAGTTGATGTCGCCAATAACGCGGTGCCTGCCCGTCAGGTTCAAACTGCCTGTAGCTAGCGTGGAGAATGACGTGAAGTTATCGAAGCCAACCTGCGCCGTGATGGTGTTGCAGCGGGAGTCTAGGTCAATCTCGATGTCGCCCCAGTGTTTGCGTGGACGTGGATCACCGGAGTCAAAGGCGCTGGTGAGTAATACCCAGTTGATCGGATTGCCAAAGTCGGTGTCGATCCCGAAGTTGGTTTCAGCATAGGCCGCTAGGAATCCCGTAACGGTCCCCATCAGGAGCCGCGTAGCTGAAATGTTTGGCGTCACGAAGTCCTGCATCGTCTCGAAGTAGATAGTGCTGCATTGCGGGGTGTAGTCGTCGCGGCTCTGCCAGCCCATGAACTTTCCTGTGGACGTGTCGAACTGGCCTACCAACGTGCGGTAAACGTCTGATTGATCCAGGTAAAGGAAGTATATGAATCCATCGCCATAGGTTAGGCGGAAGGTATCCGGCTGCTGGAAATCAGGCGGCGAGAATCCGCCTACTACTGTCAGCCCATCAATCACAGGGAAGCTATTAGAACCACCATTGATGCCAGCGACTTCATGTGGAAATATCGGGTATAAATCCTCATCGGTCAATGATATAGGAGCGCCACCGCTGGTTATGTAAATGCCATCCTTCGCCACAAAAGCGATGCCGAAAGGCGTTACACACAGAGCATAGCGGGCAAACATCCCCTTGGAGTTTGGAACTTCGAGAGCCACGAAGTTAGAAATCTGTCCCAGCGACGGATATAGTGCCCACATGCGATTTGTCGAGAACACAAACGAATTTCCGCTATAGAGACAGCCATTCATCAGCGGTTCAGAGGCGTTCGTAATGTCGAGCACGTTAGCGCCGGGGCTGGACTCAGGATGGTTCCCCTTCGACCAATAGATTGCACCTGGACGCAGCGGATCGCCCACCGCGAAGTTGAAGATTCCGGTTAAGCCTCCACCGAACGGCCCCCAGATGCAGGGCAACGCCTGACACATCTTCTCCGGGTTGGTCATAATCCACGTCGCGCCAGTTATCGACGGGGTGTCCTCAAGGATTTCGACCGAAGTAGCGCTATCAGGAGAACGATAAAAGGTAAATAGTGTGCCGTTAATTGCAATCTGGTTTCCTAGTGGGTAGAACGCTGCCGATCCGGGAGCGTTATATGGTAGTAGACTGTCGCCGCCCGTGATTGTTACAGTAGCTCCCAACCCTGTTCCGGCAGATACCACATCGCATGTTCCGTTCTTGCTTGTGTCCAGCGTATCCCAAGGCTGGTTGTCATCGAACTCCGCAATTTCATTTGAGGCAATCGCTAGATCGTTGAAGCCGTCATAGAAAGTAGCAGTAGCCGAGTTCGGCATAGTCCCGATATAGGTCCAGTTGGTAATGGAACCACCATAGCGGTAGACATCCAACCATAGAACCTGTGAGTCAGGATGGGCGGAAGGAGCCGTCACAATAATACTAGATGGAGGAGTTACTGCCCCAGGAGCGGATGATGGAGATAGTCCGTTTACGTCCCGAATCGGCGGTCCCAAGTTGGAGACACAGCCTGTATTGGTCTTTGAATCTACCCGCGCCCTGAAGCGGTAAACATAAGGGTTCCCCGTAGTCCCAATGTCGGGGCCATTCGCCAGAGGCGCATTGATAGCAGCCGTAGGAGCAAAGTTCGGGGGCGCAATGCCAGCCGTGAATACTTGCTGTCCGCTAGAAGCCTTGCGGAACTGGTTAATGTCGGCCACGAAAGCCCACGGGCGCGGGTTAAACTGATTACCCACCACTGCAAAGGTCAGCGGATTGCCAGAGTATCCAGCGTCCAGAACCGACAGAAAGCTAGGTTCTAGCGTTCCCGCAGCGACTACCCCCGTAGCTATCTCCAGGCTCGTAGAAACTCCCACAAGCCGCGTATGGGGCTGGTAGACACCAGGATTTGAGGATGGCGAAGGAATTGGGTCATTCCAAGAGAAAATCGAGTGGATCGGGGAAGCTACTGGGTTATTGGCGCTAGCGGCCTGTATTCCCTGACGCTGTTGAACTCGCCCGCCGTACCGCCTGAAGTTAAACATAAGCCGCGCAGAGTTGGGCGGCATCTCATCCACCGGATTGGAGAGATTGAACTTATGCGGGAATTGGAAGGCTGTTCGCTGATAGTCGGCCATTAGTTATAGTTTTTCACGAAGTTAGCCCAACAGTTAGTACCGTCATAGCTGAAGTAAAGCACGTCTACCGCATTCGCTCCCACCGATGGAGTGATTGCGCCCGCACTACCACCCGATACCTTCCATGTACATCCAGTGCCTAGCGTCAACCCCTCACCTCCGGTTCCGTCCTGCTTGATCCATAGCGTATAGATTCCGCCGTTGACCAGTCCCGTGAGATTGAGGGTCCGTGAACCTGAGTGAACTGTGAATGTAATATCAGCGTTTGCCACAACCACCGTCCCAATAGCCCAAGTCACAGTGGCAGCATCAGTCAGCGTGGAATAAGAGGTGGTGATGTCTTTTAACAATCCCCCATTAGTCGCATCCCATCCTGCTAAGTGTCCAGCCACAGTAGTAGCTGGGCCTTGAGCCAAGCGCAAAGTCGGACCCGTTGAACTGCTTGTATATGGTTCCGTTGAATTTACCGTAGTACCGTTATCCGTGATGCTTGAGTTGGTATACCCCGTAGTGCCAACTCCCTTTGGCAAAATGTTTGCCGTGATGCTTGAGAAAGTTGGAACCGCCAAGCAATTCAAGCCGCTGGCCTGTCCAGAATCCCCAATGATGGCCTGATTGTCAGCGCATTTGGCGAAGCGAATGTTATTCGTACCATTGTGAGTGATGATGTCACCCTTGGTCGTTAGAGGGGATAGATTATTAAAACAACTTGTCTGCGAAGAAGCGTTGCATCCCCCATTGGCTAGACCCAAAACCCCTATAACTCCCGTGGTTAGTGGTAACGCCGTAGCATTAGCCAAGTTTATAGCCGAAGGGACCCCAAGATCCGGTGTAATCAGGGCAGGGGAAACATTGTAAACCTGTGCCCCCGTACCAGTCGCGCCCGTGCTGGTTACTCCCTCAAAAGTGGTATGGCC
>Ga0134124_10000239_pt1 | contig 49294 bp, 62 predicted proteins | sample KB304_FD_96880 | JGI IMG/M metagenome (GOLD analysis project Ga0134124, IMG submission 96880) | Terrestrial soil microbial communities without Nitrogen fertilizer from Kellogg Biological Station, Michigan, USA - KB3-0-4 | ecosystem: Environmental > Terrestrial > Soil > Unclassified ...
ATTGTGGACATGGAGGGCTCCGCCATTCATGTAATGGAAGAAGTTAAACTGGTGTATGAATACATCATCGCGTAACATTTAAACACACACTTAGGAGCAATATATCATGGCATTCGAAAAAGCAGCATACGACACCAGCTTTAAATCTTCCATCAAGGAACTGGCTAAAGCCGAGAAAATCACCCGAGCAGTTTTGCTTGACCTGTCCCGTAGTGTACTGGAAGCATTCCACGCTACACAAGACGTCTACTACCTGAACGAAATCACTAAGGTTCTCACACCTGTCAATCGTAAGGTGGCAGTGCTGTATTTCAAAGCATTCTCTGGCTTCATGTATAATGAAGAAGAACAAATCTTCACTAAAAAAGACAAGAAGAATTACGATGCCGTTCAGATTAAGGCAATGGAATTCTTGGAAGATCCCTTGAATAACATTTGGTCTTGGGCGCAGCGTAATGTTGAAATCGAGCCTAAAGAATTCACCATTGAGCGTATGAAGAAGCAATTTGAATCTACTCTCAAGAAAGCTCAAGACAATGGCATTAATGAGCTTCAAGTTATTGAGACGATGATGGAAGCTGGTCTCAAAATGGACACGCTTATTGCCCTCATGGCTAAAATTGCAGGGGAACCTGCGGTTGATAACAATGAACCAGAAGCCGATAAGGTGGCGTAAGTATGGCTGGTGTAGCTCTTGCAATCGTAAGGGCTACGCCTCTAAGTGCGAGCAATGCACTATCACGATAAGTCTAGACAGGAGAGAGCCAGTATGAACATCCGTTCCATAACAGATTATTATGCTGCTCTCAATGAGCTTGCAGCTATGCTACAGGACAATCAAATTACCAATGAGGATTGGACAATCCAATCTTCCATCTTGCATTTCTTAAAAGGAGAAACACCATAAACCGCTTCCACAAACCATTCAGCAATTCCATCATTCGTCATGCCTTTTCCAATGCTTCCGTTTCCCCTCGTCTTGTCGGCTCTAAGCTGGTGCAAGATTGTGTTAATGCTCTCCATAACAAACACAAAGAGACGGAAGATGAGAAACGTGGCTGGAGTGCTACGCTCTCTTTCCGTACCTACCAAGAACTGAAAGCACAGGAGATTGTACAATAATGGACACTGGAGAAATCCTCTCACAAGTGGCAGCCTATACACAGAAATTTGTAGATGCTGCCATTCCTGTGGCTAAACAAGCGTATGAGATTGGCCTGTTGACATTGCGGATTGATGCTCTGCAAACAATCATCCCCTCTCTTTTGGTAATGATTTTCAGTATTGTAATCTTCTGCAAATGTAAGAAGACGTACAAGAATGCCATGGCAATTGCCAAGGAAAAGAAAATCATGTCTCGATGGGAAGACAGCTATGATTGGGCTAAAGCTGGATGTATTCCCCTAGATGGTGGAGCAGTTGGCATCCCATGGATTTTTAGTTTAGCGGGGATAGTAGTTCCCCTAATCCTGCTGTGCAATATCTGGCTCTGGGTTCAACTTTTTAAACCTGAGCTGTGGCTAGCTAAGCAAGCTATCACGGCTGTTCTTAACGCTACTGGAGCTAAATAGGAAGACAAGCTTCCTGAAAGGAAAATTATGTGCCAAGAAAACAAACGCCACAAACATGCAGATTTGATCATTGCATGGGCCAATGGGGCTGAGATTGAGACAAAAACCGGTCTCAGTGAGTGGTCTCGGGTAGTTTCTCCGGCTTGGTCGTTAGACCAAGACTATCGCATCAAACCTAAGCCACCTGTCAAGAAATATCGGGTTGTCTTTCATAAAAAAGGGACGTTTAGTCCTCAAGTTACAGAAGGTTATTATGAATCTGTAGGAGATTATCTGCACACGTATAATAAAACGCTAGATAACTACCACTGGATTCAAATTGTAGAATCCTCTATGAAGGAATTCCAAGCTTAACAACAATGCCTCTAGGAGCTCATTAGAGCCTCTTAGGGGTGTTTTTTATTGTTGTTTGGCATCTACCTACAGACATTAATAGAAAACGCCTGTAAAGCTGTTTAAATCAATCTGCAATTATTTGAGAGTATACGTAAGGGTCATTCGAGAATTTCATTCTCTCATTCCCTCTTACGATGTTTCTAGTATTAATACTGTTACAGTAATTATCCCTTACATGCTAAGCGCCCGCATTCGCTTATGTAAGCTAGTATCTATTTTTTAACCGTTTTGTTACATTTAGGAGCTAAAATTATGGCTAAATACGCTGTTGGTGATGTCTTGCGTTGCACGTACGATAAGTACGGAAAGATCAAGAAAGATCAAATTGTAACCGTTGATGAGGTACGTCCTAATAAAGAGGGTTACAAATTCAAGGAAATTATCAATCTCGGCTATTGGTATGTAGGTGAATTCTTTGAGCCGGTAGAAGCTGATGTTGTACGTCTTCGTGTTCTTGAGGGTATTGGTGTACTGCGTAAAGGTTCTATTGTCACCGTCAAGAAGGAACATGCTACAACGTTCCTGTTGAATGAGCATCCTGGTAAGCTGTACAAGAAAGAACGGTTTGAACGTATTGGGGCCAAAGCGGCTGAGGCAAAAGCCGAAGACGCTATCACGAACAATGAGCCAATTAGAGTTGGTGACAAAGTTTATGTGATTAAGAAAGAGGGCGATAATTGGGTTCCTGATATGGATAATAGTGTTAATGATGGGGTTGCTTATGAGGTGTTAGAAGTACTTCAAGCGGTTCATGGTAAAGTCATCAGAATTAAAACCCCAATTAATCGTTGGTATCTTGAATCGTGTCTCTCTAAGGTAGCTCCAATTCCAGCCCCTCGTCCATTGAAAGTGGGGGATAAGGTTATTGCTGTTTCAACAGAGGTGTCTTTTAAAAAGCATGGCCCATCTGAACACATGGTTGCTGCCGTTAAAAATAAGGTGGTTCTCACCGTCCAATGTTTGAATAGAAAATCCATTGGACATGTCCAGATGGAAACTGATGGTGCCAATGATCTTTGGTGGAATTCTAATTGGGACATTAGTGATTTGGTATTTGCTGATGGCTCTCCAATTGAGGGAGGTGCTCCTGTTAAAGGGGCTACCAAGGCCCCTAATAAGCCCATAGAGCCTCCAAAGAAGAAAGAACTACCCGATATCTACAAAGAGCTTAACAAAGCCTCTGGGGACTCTCTAAACGATTGGATTGTGCTTCACAAGGATAAGGAAGAATACACAAAGTATTTCAATGCTCCTTGCTTTGCTCAATTTAATTACATGAAGGGTCCAATTGAGCGTCTTGTTGTTAGTTTGAAGAATGCACGTAACGGTTATAAAGTGTCCTCTAACAATCAAGAAGCATTTGAGCAATATGTGGATTACATCTACAACCGTTCCCCTTGGGCAGATTGTTTCATTAACAAGAAAGATATTAAGCAAGTGCTGGATGAAGGCTATGAGCTCAATCCTGAATTTGGTATCTCCCGTCTCGTAGGAGCAGCTATTGCCATCCGTGACGGTTATGAATATCAATCCCGTCTCGTTGTGTTCAAGCATTTCGTAGAAGAAGGATTCTCTGAGGATGTTGCTCATCTTCTGGCTTTCTGCCTAACGTCCAATAATGGTGATGGATTTACCATTAGTGGTATGAGTAATGGGCATACAATCTTTGATGGGGGTTTTGTAGCAGAGGAGATATTCAAGTTCTATCGTGAAGGATATTTCCTTGACGTAGCTCTGAATGAATCCCCTATTAAAGATGGCATTAAGGGTAATTATCTTGTTAGCAAGGCCATTGCAAGTTGGAATGGTAAGAGCATGTATCAAGCTGATTCCACTGATCCATCTAGCCTGAAAACTTTCATTACAAATAATGTAGAGAAAACTGTTAAAGGTGCTGGCTTTAATCGTGTAGAGCTGGTGTCCATTGAAGCAGCAAATAAGCTCGCTGCTATTATTCAAAAGAAACTGGAGAAATAAATGAAAAAAGTATTTATCATTAATGGCAGTATGGCTTATGTTCAGCTGTTCCAAGAGTTGGGATATGCTATTACGAAAGATATTAACCAAGCTGATCTGGCTGTATTCACTGGGGGTGAAGATGTAACCCCAGCTTACTACGGTGATAAAGCCCACCACTACACCTACAACAATCCTCGCCGGGATGGTGAGGAAAAGAATCTGTTTGACCTGTTGAAGAAGAATGGTGTTCCTTGTGTAGGCATCTGCCGAGGTGGTCAGTTCCTGAATGTAATGTCTGGTGGTCGTATGTATCAGCACGTAGACAAGCATGCTACAGCACGTGGTCATAGTATCACTGACTTGGAAACTGGTGATGTAATTCATGTCTCCAGCACACACCACCAGATGATGCTCCCTGTAGGCAATTACAAATTGATTGCTACAGCTTCTCTTGGTGGTTTCCGTGAATGGTTTGATGGAAATGTGGCTAAGAAAGACATTTCCAAAGAAGACATTGAAGTGGTTTATTATCCGGAAACTAATTGTCTGTGCTTCCAGCCCCATCCAGAATTTAATGGGGCTGAATATGAGCAGATGAAAGTTTATTTCAAACATCTGCTGAATAAATACCTGAACGTTTAAAGAACACCCTCACCGTAGCTCAGTGGATAGAGCAGTAGCCTTCTAAGCTATTGGTCGCTGGTTCGAATCCAGCCGGTGAGGCCATTAATAATTGGAGAATGAAATGACTCTCTATATTGTCTACCCAAAAGCCTGTGCTGAATCAGCAGCAATGCTGGCTAGTGCTTTGAAGGCTAAGAAACAATTGTGTTATGGTAATTACATGTTGCTGAATGAGAAAGCAACAGTGTTCAACTATGGTGTTGGGGGCTATCCTTCTCTGTGTGCTAAGGTTGTTGTGAATGACGGTCAAGCTGTTAATCGTTGTATTGATAAACTCACAACCTTTGATCTGTTAAAGAAGGCAGGAGTTTCTATCCCTAAGTATTCCACAAAATCCAATGTAGCAGCTAAGTGGGACACCGTAGTGTGTCGTGAGACAGTCAATGGTAAGGGAAATGAAGGACTGTCTTACTGGTATAAAGGTGATAAGGGAAGTCCAAAAGGACAGCTGTTCACTGAGCATTTTGAGCATGAGCATGAATGGCGTATTGTTGTATTCAAAGGAGTTGTTGTAGCTCGTTATCTGAAGGTGCGAGATGCTAATGATAAATGGCACTTCCAATTATACACCAAGCAAGGCTTCAAGGATATCGATTCTGCTTGTCTAAAGGCTTCACAGGCCCTTCAAATTGATTTTGTGGGGTTTGATGTGCTTGAGAATAAAAAGGGCGTATACGTCGTTCTAGAGGCTAATAGTGGCCCTGTTATGACGGAAGAAGTTCTTGAATACATCAAGAATTATTTTAAACAATTGAAAAAGGAGAAGTAAGGATGTGTGGACTAGTGGGCATGGCTGGTGACTTGAATGCGTCACATGAAAAAATTATGAAAGACTTGCTGGTATTTGACACTGTGCGCGGTGTTGATTCTACTGGTGTATGTTATGTAAGCAAGCATAATGATGAAGTGAAGATTGCTAAACAGATTGGCAATCCTTTTGAACTGTTTGATCAAAAGAGTTTTGACAAGGCTTCTAATGGCTTGCAGAAGGTGATGATTGGTCACAATCGTTATGCCACTAGCGGGGCTATTAGCCGCTCCAATGCACATCCTTTTGATGTAGGTAAGATTGTTGGTGTACATAACGGCACCATCAAGAACAAATGGAATCTCCACAATCATATGGATTTTAAAGTGGACAGTGAAAATTTGTATCACCACATCCAAGAGAAGGGCCTCACTGATATGCTCGACAAGGCAGATGGTGCTTGGGCTTTAGTGTGGTGGAACAAAGAAGATAAAACTGTTAACTTCCTACGTAATAAGGAACGTCCTTTGTTCTTTAGCTCCTCCACCGATGCTAAGGGTGAAGCCGATGGTAAGACAATCTTCTGGGCTTCTGAAGCTTGGATGCTAACTGTTGCGCTATCACGAGCTAATATTGCCCATTCCAAACCAGAAGAACTGGAAGTGAATGTTCATTTTTCTGTACCTGTAGAGAATGGAGGTAAGCTGGGCAAGGTTGTTGCCAAGAAAGCTGTCCCCACCTTTCGTGACCCCTATGAAGGCCACTGGGCAAATGCATACCACCAAAGGTCTCAGCAAACAGGAACGCAGGGAAGCCAAAGCACTACGACGTCTACAGCATCTAATGTCACGGTGATTAAGTCTGATTCTCAGTCTTCTGGCTTTGATCGTTTTTATTTGAAGCGTTGCAATATTCTCTTTGAATTGCTTGATGAGAAAACCGATGAATATGGGAAGAAATTCATTCCATGCTTTGACGGTAAAGAGCCATTCAAAGAAATCCGTCTCTATCCAACCTACGATGCTTCTCCTCTGTGGGGCTTTATTGGTGGTGAGGTGCAAGGAGACATTGAGCTGTGGAGTCCTCACAAAGAAGTTGGTAAGGGGCATTATACCGTTAGGCCTTCTTCTGTCCGTTGTCTTGTAATGCCAGAGCATAGCGGAGCAGCTAAAGAAGAAGAAGCTTGGACAGACAATCACGGTGTAACATACACCAAATCTGAATTTGATAAGAAGTGGAAAGCTTGTGGCTATTGTTCTAGCCCTCTTATCTTTGGGGATAAGAACAAGGCTTCTACTAGTGGTGAATGTTTCTGTCCAGATTGCTGTAATCATCCAGAAGTAAAATCTTTTGTTAAATTTTAGGAGAATTTAAAATGAATATCCTCGTTGGTGCTGATCCTGAATGCTTTGTTAAGCAAAATGGTAAATTTGTTTCGGCCTTTGGTATGATTAAAGGTGATAAGAAGAATCCACAGAAAGTTGCTCGTGGAGCAGTTCAAGTGGACGGTATGGCTCTGGAATTTAACATTGATCCAGCAGCTACGGAAGAAGAATTCTGCATTAATATTCAATCTGTATATAATCAGCTTAAAGCTATGGTGCCGGGCTATGAAGTTGTAGCCACTCCTGTTGCTGATTTCTCTTTTGAATATCTGAAGGGACAACCTAAGGAAGCTCTTGAGCTGGGTTGCGATCCCGATTTTAATGCATGGACTGGTGATATTAATCCTCGTCCCGATGGCAATCGTCCTATGCGTACCGCTTCTGGTCATGTTCATATTGGCTTCACTAACGGGGTTAATCCGGCTGATGGTAATCATCAATACCAATGTAATATGATTGGTAAGCAGATGGACTTCTATTTGGGATTGGCTTCTTTGTTCTACGACACAGATGTACGCCGTCGTGAAATGTATGGCAAGGGTGGTGCCATTCGCTATAAACCATATGGCGTTGAATATCGTACGCTGTCTAATGTTTGGCTGAACAGTGAAAAACTGATGGCTTGGGTGTTCCGTAATGTACAACGCGGCATGAAAGACTTGCTGGAAGGTAAGGAACTGTGCCAGAAGTATGGCGATATTCAAGCTATCATCAATACCAGCAATAAAGATGCTGCAATGAAGATTATTAAAGCAGAGAAACTGGAGATTCCACATGCCTATTGCTAATGCTTCTTTGGATGATTTGGCTCAAATGTTTAACAATAGCCTTGTTATCCATAAGAATAAGCCTATTAAAATTAATCGTTTTAATAGCAAAACTAATGTGAAAGTGTTTGATTTGGTGTCTCAACGTAATATTGACATTGATGTAGACACTCTTGATTTGAAAGCTCCAGGTCGTTGCTTTGGCTTTGTAAATTTCATGGATTATGTTATTTATGTTTCTCGTAATCCAGTACGTCGTTATAAAGTTGGTATTTGTCAAGAGAGTGCTAACTTCCAAGCTCCCCAGAAGTATATTGATATCCTGCATTCTCCTGATGCCAAACGTGTATATGATTTTACTTGCCCTGAAATTGTAGACACAATTTACAATCGTTACCCTTCCATTCCAGAAATGCATAAGCAGATTAAGAATGGCGCTAAGATTGTGGCATTTGATCGTCAGTTTGCTGTTGATCAATTTAATAATGTTTATTACAAAATGAATAGAGTGGGTAAGCTCAAAGGTTTTGAGTCTATTAATGACATTCAATTTGACAAGGGCTGGGAACATCTAACCGTTTTGCTGGACAACAATCATGAAAAAAGTATTCCAATTTTTAAATAAAGCCAAACCTCTGGAAGGTGACGTAGGTATTGAGATTGAATGTGAGGGTAAGAATCTCGGAATTGTTAATGATAAATATTGGAAAACTGAAGATGATGGCTCTCTGAGGGGTCATTACCCTAATGAACGGGCTGAATTCGTCTTGAAGAAACCAATTGGAATTGAGAAGGTTAAAGAAGCTGTAGAGAGTTTGAAAGAAGGCTTGCCAGAAGCAAAGCTAAACTTCTCTTATCGCACTTCAGTACACGTTCATGTAAATGTACAAGACCTAACCAATGAAGAATTGTTGAATTTCATGTACATCTATCTGCTTCTGGAAGAACCGCTGGTTAATTTCTGTGGCCGTGATCGTAAGGGCAATCGCTTCTGTATGCGTATTCAAGATGCTGAAGGTTTTGTATTCACCTTAGCTCGGGTATTTGAGGGGGGTATTCCTGTAGCTCTGAATGGCTTTAATGAGAACGATATTCGTTATTCCTCTATGAATATTGCGTCTTTGCGTAAATATGGCTCTATTGAATTCCGTGCTATGCGTGGTAATATGGATTCGGATTTGATTGAATCTTGGGCACAAACACTGGTGAATCTGCGGGAATTTTCTAAGAAGTTTAAATCCCCTAAGGAAATTGCTCAGCACTACCAGAAGAAAGAAGCTAAGGAATTCATGCAAGAAGCCGTAGGCCATACGTACAATCTCCTAACCTATCCACGTATGGTGAAAGAGATTCAGCGTAGCTTCTCTTTGTCTCTCGATTTGCCATTCTGTTATAAGGAATATAAAGAACCTGAGAAGGCTGCTCCATTGGAGGAAGATGCTCTTGATGCTACATTTAAAGAGTTTAATCGTTGGAAGATGTGGACTGCTCATAAATTCCGTGACATGCGTATTAAAGAACGGAAGGTAGATGGTGTGTATATCCAAATGCGTTGGCCAGAAGGACGAGGTGATGATTGGGCAGATGCTGGATGGGTTATGGATGACTCTCCATATTATGACTTTGTAAATCAATGGGATGCTCGTCGATTGGCTCGTGAAGCCGGTGATGGTCGTGTTCCTATTGCACGTCCTCGTGCTCCTCGTCGTCCTGCCTAATGGAGAATATATGAAAATTTATGCATACAACAATGGCAGTAAATCTGCTAAAGCTCTGGCTGAAAAGCTTAACATCAAAATTCTGAAACATGAAGGAAAGCCAATCCGTTTTAAAGGCCCTCTTATTAATTGGGGTAATAGTGGTGACATTAAGCGTCATATTGAATGTGGGGGTTGTCTCAACCCACCCAATGCCGTTAGGAACGCTGTAAACAAGCTACAGGCGTTTAAATTGATGGAGGCAGGGGTGAGTATCCCCTCCTTTACTGATGAGCACCAAGAGGCTGTAAAGTGGCTTAATGAAGGTTCTACAATTATTGTTCGTCACAAGCTTAATGGACATAGTGCAGAAGGTTTGGAGATTGTAAATCCAAATGAGGCAGGTGAACATGATGATTTACCAGAAGCTCCCCTTTACACTAAATATATTAAGAAAGACCAAGAGTGGCGTATTCACGTCTTCCAAGGCAAGGTGTTCTTTGAACAGCGTAAAGCACGTAAGAAGGACGTTCCTGATGACAAGGTGAATTGGCAAGTACGTAATTTGAATGGTGGATTTATTTATTCTCATGTCAACGTAGATGCTCCTAAGAACGTTAAAGAGGAAGCAATCAAAGCTGTAGAAGCTCTTGGTCTAGACTTCGGAGCTGTTGACATTCTCACAACTAAACGAGGAGAAGCATATGTTCTCGAAGTTAACACAGCCTGTGGTCTCGAAGGAACAACCTTGGAGAAATACGCTGAACAGTTTGCCAATCTGGCAGCCTAAAAGTCTATGGAAGTCTAGCCGTAATCATCAAAGAGAAGCTTATGCAGAAGGGCTTTTCTTTGCCTTAGAATTGTTTAAACAATTGGAGAACAAAGATGACATTTATGCAGCAATTTATGAAAAAATCCTCCGAGTGGATTCGCAGTATGAAGTGTGAAGAAGATTGTGAGGTGTGTGAAAAACCTTCTGGATTTATTGTAGAACGTCTTAAGGACGGTGAATGGACTCGGTTTGGTAAATCCTATCCCAAGCATGAATATGCTGTTAATGCCCTGATTGATTGGCAAGCATTGTTCCAAGGAGTTCAATTCCGTGTGGGAGAAATCTATGGCGATTAAAGCTCGCAATGCTATTCACCTCCTACGTGAAGCTCTTGAACACATGAAAGAAGATATGGAGAAGGGGGTTGTTTCAGCTGCCGCTATCATGGAAGCAGAACGTGTTCTAGAACAAACTAAAACAATCTCCTATGAACTCTCTCAAACACAGATGGCTTATTTGCTGGGAGGTAAATGAGTAAGTCTAAATGTATTGAGAAAATCGGGAGTGTACAAATCTTTCAGCAAGAAGATGGCTCTTATGATGCTTTTGACTTTGCTACTGGTAAATACATTCCCGACCCATATAAGGACAAACCTCCAGGCTATAAACCAGTTGTTATTAAGAAGACACATGAGCAGATTGAAGCAGAGCTGAAAGAAATTCAAACATATTCAGTATTTGATTTGCCAGAAAGAAAACTGCGAAAAGAATCGTTAGACTATTTCAATGTTAAAATTGGTGTCTCCGAAGAAGATGGTAAAACCCCAAAAGTTCATTACTATCCCTATTTCCGTGAGGGAGAGCTGGTCTCATATAAGGTTAGAATTATTGAAGGTAAACGGATGTGGGTTTTGGGGAGTTTCAAAGATGTAGATTTGTTTGGCTGGGAACAAGCCAAAGCCACAGGGGGTAAACGTTTATACGTTACAGAAGGTGAAATTGATGCGATTTCGCTCTATCAAATATTCAAGGATCAGAATAAAAACACTCCGTATGCTGATTACAATCCAGCTATTGTTTCGCTTCCTAATGGTTGCTCTAGTGCTGTTGGTGTTCTTACCAAGAAGCTGAAAGAGATTAAGGAACATTTCAAAGAGATTGTCCTAGTATTTGATATGGATGATCCGGGTAAGAAAGCAGCAGAGGATGTTGTAAGACTAATCCCTGAATGTATAGTAGCTGCTCTCCCCTCTAAGGATGTTAATGATTGTCTAGTGGAAGGTAGGTCAAAAGCCTGCTATAACGCTGTTCAATTTAATGCTAAACGTCCTAAGAATTCTCGTATTGTCTCAGCATTCGACCTACATGAAGCAGCAAAGGAAATTGCCAAATATGGCTATAATTGGCCATGGCCTTGGGTAACTGAGAAGACACGAGGAATCCGTACTGGTGAAACAATTTATATTGGTGCTGGTCAGAAACAAGGCAAGAGTGAAATTGTAAATACTCTAGCAGCTTGGCTCATGAAGGAATACGGGTGGAAAGTGTTTCTGTGTAAGCCAGAAGAAGCTAATAAAAAATCATACAAGCTTGTAGCTGGTAAACTGGAGGGTAAATTCTTCCACGATCCTACTAAAGAGTTTGATGAAGAAGCTTATGAACGAGCTGGTGAGATTATGAAGGATAAGCTCTATCTTCTGAATCTCTATCAACACGTAGGATGGGAAAGCTTAAAAGCAGATATCCGTGAAGCAGCGGCAGATGGATGTAAAGCTATTATGATTGACCCAATCACCAACCTAACTAACGGTATGGAATCTGGAGCAGCTAATGTCAAATTACAGGAAATTGCACAGGAGTTGTCCGCAATGGCTCTTGATTTGGATGTCGTTATATTTATTTTCTGCCACCTTAGAAATCCTGATGCTGGCCCTCCCCATGAAAGAGGTGGAGAAGTTCTTAGCAGTCAATTTGCTGGCTCTCGTGCTATGGCCCGTAGCTGCAATTATATGTTTGGTTTGGAAGGTAATCGTGATCCGAATCTAGACCCCGATCAACGTAATATGCGTACACTAGTTCTCCTAGAAGATAGGGAATTTGGTGAGGTAGGTAGAATTCCTCTTTATTGGGATAGAGCTACCGGATTGTTTAATCAAGTTAATTAAGAGAATAATATGCCAGAAGTTTTTAATTATGTAGTACAAGGACAGGCAGCTCTAGCTAGAAATGCTGAACAGTTTCTAGGAATTCGAGATGGTAATGGTAATCTAAGACGGATTCCTGTTGATATGGGACAGCCTCATATTCCAGAGCCTATTCCCCAACCAGATTTTATCCATGAAATTGATGGAGTACAAGTAGTGATTCCGGGTTGGGCTAAATATATTGCTCAAGAAAAGACTGGTGAAGTTTGGGCTTTTGAGTACGAGCCAGTTAAAGCTGGGAAGGTTTACAGTGGGCGGGGTGGTAGAGAAAAACTTATTCTGAATCCTGAGGAATATGAGATGTGGGTGAAATTGATTTGATTGAAGAACACTACCAAAAAAACAAGCTCCAATATATGAAATCTTTAACATTCCGTGCTGGTACAGAATGGGATGCTGAAGATGTTCTCCATGACGCTTATGAACGAGCCATTAAATACTATGGCTCATACGATGGCATACAGGAGTTTGGAGCTTGGTTTCGTACAATTCTTAATAATGCCCTACGAGCCCATTTAAATGCCTCTAAGGGCCATTTCGTAAGCTTAGATGAGGTTGAGGAGGAGAGCATCCCTTGTTCTCAATTCTCCTCTGAAATGTTGAAGGAGATTTACCAATTCATTAAAACTAAAAACTCAGTTCAACAGGAAGTGTTGATGCTCCACTTGAAACATGGTTATAGAGCCATTGATATTAGTCAAATCACAGAGCATTCTTATCCAAATTGTAGACAGATTATTAGTAGATTTATGGAAGAATTGAAGGAGAAATACAGCTGAAAATAGGATTCTTCGATCTTGAAGCAAATGGATTCCTAAGACAAGCTACTCATGTTCATTGTGGTGTTGTAAAAGAACAGAAGACAGGTGAAATTAAGAAGTTCCGTCCACATCAGGTTGAAGAGCTTCTAACCTATCTAGAATCGTTTGATGTTCTCATTGCACACAACTGCCTAGGTTATGACTTTCCTCTTCTTAAACGCCTATATAATTGGGAGTATAAGGGAAAGAAAGTTGATACACTTGTAATGTCGAGGCTTTATAATCCTAAGAGACAATCCCCTTTCAATTGCCCTAATAAGAAAGCCCCTCACAGTATTGAGGCTTGGGGTTATCGTGTAGGGCGAGGAAAGCCTGAGCATAATGATTGGGAGAATTTCTCTGAGGATATGCTACACCGTTGTACTGAGGACGTAGAGATTCTAGAGCTTGTTTATAATGAGCTTCTAAAAGAAATGCGTAGTGGTAATTGGAAACCAGCCACTATGCTTACAATGCGTTTATTTGAAAATCTAGCTGAGCAAGAAGAATATGGATGGCTTGTAGACAGAGCACATATGGAATTCTGTATTAGCCAATTGACAAACTGGATTAGACGAATTGACGCCGTACTAACCCCAAATCTTCCATTAATTCTGGAGGTACAAGAACTTAAGAAAGATGGACAATATCTATATGTTAAAAAACCATTCCTCAAATCAGGTAAAGCATCCGAAAGCCATAGTAACTGGCTTATTCATTCTGGTATTGAGCCTAACAATTCTCCCGTTTGCGGCCCTTTTAGCCGTGTATTTTTCCGCCCGGTAGATTTAAATAGTAATGAGGAAACTAAGAACTATCTTCTTGAACAAGGATGGGAACCATTAGAATGGAATACGAATGATGAAGGAGAACGCACCTCCCCTAAGATGTCTAAGGACGATCCTTTCGAGGGAATTAATGGTAAGATTGGTAAGCTTGTTGCCAAACGAGTTCAATGTCGTCAACGTAGAAGCATCATTGAAGGTCTTATTGGTCTTATCCGAGAAGATGGAAGAATCGCGTCAGTTGTTAACAGCCTTGCAGACACTGGCCGGGCAACGCACAGAAACATTGTAAACATCCCTAAAGCAGGAAGTTTCTACGGGAAACAGATGAGGAAAATCTTCACTAGCCGTGAGGGCTATGTCCTCGTAGGAACCGATTCCGATTCTTGTCAGCTACGAATGCTAGGTGGTCGCATGGGCTCTCAAGCCTATATTGATGCATTGTGTAATGGAGACAAGGCTAAGGGAACTGATCTTCACTCCCTCACAAAGAAGATTGGAGAGATTGAATCCAGAGATATTGCTAAGAACGTAATGTATTGCCTCTTATTTGGAGGAGGTGATGTTAAGCTTGGCAAGACAGCCAAACAACCCGGTAATGGAGCAGAGCTACGAGCTAGACTCTATAAAGGATTTGATGGTCTTGGGGATTTGATGGAGAAGCTTACGTCTGAATGGAAACAAACAGCTAAGCGTAGGTTTAACGCTAAGTTCAATCGTATGGAATATTATGATGGACTTATTACTGGCCTAGATGGACGCCCTATTAAAGTTCCTTATGAGCACCAGCTTCTTGTGTATTTGCTTCAGAGTGATGAGGCGATTATGATGAGTGCTGCGTACAATAAAATTGCTAAAGATTTACGCAAGGAATTTGTATGGGGAGTAGATTACGGAATCGTATGCTTTTATCACGATGAAGTTTCTGTGGAATGTAGGAAAGAAATTGCAGAACGGGTAAAGGAAATTACAGAAGCTGCAATTGCTTGGGCAGGTAAATTCTTTAATATTAAATGTCCACATGTTGGACAAGGAGCTATTGGTGACAACTGGTATTCCATCCATTGAGGATATCGAACAACAGAAGGAATATGTAGCCACATTACAATATTTGCGGAATGAAAGAGAAACCGAATTCAATGCCGCAAGTAATAATTATGACCGAGCTTATAAGCGTTGGTCTGAAGAATATTTGAAACTAAGACTAATGAAAGAGAAATATGATCAAAATTAATTTTAAAAACCTCACTACCGTAGATGGTATTGTAAAGCAATTCACAGATATTGTATCTCAACTGGATGAAGTCAGTAATTATCATAAGGAAAAGATTGAAGCTAACATCTACCAAATTGATAAACTAAATGAAGATAATAAAGCTCGTGAATCTGAAGTGAAACGGGCTCTGTCTGTACGTAATAAAATTGAATCTCTGATTAAGGAATAATTTATGGGCTTGGTAGCTAATAAAAAACAAGGTAATAAACAATTCGTAGAACAAGCAAACATCACTCCAGGCAACTATCCTGCTCGATTGGTACAACTGATTGACTTGGGCTTGCAAGCTCAACGTGCATTCCAAGGCAAGGATAAGCCACCTGCTCAAGAGATTATGCTCACCTACGAACTGGTAGATGAATATATGAAGGATGATGCAGGTAATGATATTGAGGATAAGCCTCGATGGATTAGTGAAACCCTGCCATTCTTTGGCTTGCATGCTGACAAGGCTAAGAGCACACAGCGCTATCATGCTTTTGATCCTAATGAAGATTGGGGTGGTGATTTTGCACAAGCTGTAGGTTTGCCTATTAATGTAACGGTGGTAAACAATCCAGCAGCTAATGGTAAGGTGTATGACAATGTAGCAGGCATTTCCCCTATGCGTCCACGAGATGCACAACAATGTCCTGAATTGAAAAACCCTATCCGTGTATTCGATTTGGACAATCCAGATGTAGCTGTGTTTAATGGTTTCCCTGAATGGATTCAGACTAAGATTAAGAACAATCTGAATTATGCAGGCAGTAAGCTGGAGAAAGCTCTAACTGGCTCTCCAGTAGGGCAGAAAGAAGCCGATAAACCTAAGGAGATTAAGAAGGCTAAAGAAGCTCCTAAGGCTGTAGATAATGACGATGATGACAATCCATACTAAGGAATAATATGAAGAATTGGCAATTTGGTGTAATGATGAGTGCTGTTTGGATTGCTCCTGTACATCCTGATGGTTTTAATGTATTTGCGAGTATTGTGTTTATTCTGTTGTCTGCATTTAGCTTTAGCAAGGATTGACTCCTCTAATTGATGCAGATGTTCTAGCTTATGAATGTTCATTTGCAGCAGAAGCAGCTTGGAAATATGAAGGGCAGGAAGGAATTCCTCCCTTCGACAAAGTGGCAGAGCTATTAGACAAGCGTATAGAAACCATATGTCTACGTGTAAATGCTACACAATCTCCAATTCTGTTCTTAACTGGTAAAAAGAATTTTCGTAATGACATAGCTAAACGTCAGAAATATAAAGACAGGGCTAGTAACAAGCCATGGCATTTCAAGAATATTATAGCTTACATGGAGGGAAAATATGATTGTAGGCGCATCGAAGGGCTGGAGGCGGACGACCTCATTTCAATTGAACAAACATCCAGACGGGAAGAAACCATTACCTGCACAAGAGACAAAGACTTACGACAGGTGGAAGGCTGGCATTATGGATGGGAGCTTGGCAACCAACCTGAATTCGGTCCGGAATATGTCACCAGATTGGGTAAAATCTCATTATCGAAAGATCGAAAGAAGCTCAGTGGCACCGGCCTTCTATTTTTCTACTCCCAATGCCTCACTGGAGACAAAGTGGACTCAATCCCAGGCTTGCCCAACTGTGGAGCAGTTACAGCATATGAAACTATTGAAGGTGCGGAGACAGAAGAAGAAGCGTTCTCAAGAGTATATGCGGCTTATCAGATGGTATTCGGGGAAAGAGCAGGTGAAGAACTTCTTGAGCAAGGGAGATTGCTGTGGATGACAAGAGAGCTTCAATCGAACGGGCAACCGGTATTGTGGGAATTTCCATTGCACATTATGAACACGGATATTCCTATGGAAGATGTGGTATTGGGTGCTGGAACGATCATCCCTATTACCATGGAACCAACGAAGCCGAATCATGGGAAACAGGATGGATAGATGGTGACAAGAAACGGAGGGGAGTGGACAGAAGCTAGATTTAATAGCTTTGTTAAGAGTGCGCTAAGAGCGGCTAGCCGTAGATGGCCTCCTAAGTATAAATGCCTCTCAGATGCGTTTATAGGCTCTCAGATCAATTTAAAATCAGGGAGAATGGCTAAGCATTACAAATGTGCTAAATGCCTTGGAGCCTTTCCTAGTAAGGATGTGCAGGTGGATCATATAATCCCTATTATTGATCCGGAAGTAGGATTTGTAGATTGGAATACAGTTGTGGAAAACATGTTCTGCGAGAAACATAATCTCCAAGTGTTGTGTAAGCCCTGCCATAAATTAAAATCAGATGCTGAAAAAGCAATTGCTAAAGAAAGAAAGAATGAACGAAAATCAAAATGAAAACTATCGAGGCTTTAACCTTTTCAATGACATTGGTGATGTTGTCCTTCGCAACCGTAATCGGGCCGTTGTGCTATCTAATTTGGCTATTGATCACATGAGTAAGAAAACTAAGGCAATTAGTCCTAAAGGTGCTTCATTGGTTCTAGGATATTTCTCTAATATTCCAGAAGAAGACAGGGCTGATGTGCAAGAACGCTTTAAACAACGTATGATTGAAAATGGCTTCCAATTGTCCTGAATGGATTTTCTATTCTCTAATGAGACGACTTATGCAATTTAATAAACAAGTAGCCCCAATCAAGAATACAGAGCCCGAAGTTTGGGCTCTTGTTCAGAAGGATATGGACGCTAGAAATCAATTTGGTAAAGAGAAATATGGGGTTGGATTGCAGCCTCATAATGGACGGGATGCTCTTCAAGATGCTTATGAAGAAGCTCTTGATTTGTGTGTATATTTGAGACAGGCTATTTATGAACGTAACGGAGTTTAAAGACAGATTTGTTGATGGTCTTTACGGAGATTTTCGAGATTATGATGAAGCTCTAAATTTGATTGAAAGTTTCCCAACCACAATTGATGATCATATTGAAACAGATGTTGCAGTTTATTCTGTTAAAGATCAAGAAGGTTATTTCAAAGTTATTCGATCCATGTGGCATGGTAGTTATGATCAACAAAACCTAATTATTGAAAAAGTAGAACCTATTATCGTCAAGAAGACGGATTGGAGGGTGATTGAGTGAGTTATAAACCATATAGCCAATGTCAAACTTGTGGTGAACAATATATCTACTGTAAATGTGGGAGCCATTCATCTTGAAGCTAGCTAATATTCAAGTGAGCCTGATTGATCATATGGGCTCTGATCTGTCGGTAGTGAATGCTGCGAGGGTGAGCTTTGATAAGGAGAGTGATTGGGTTGGGGATCATACAACCGGAAATATTCTGGCAGATAAGGATATGAAACTGATCAACTATCTCGCCAAGCATAAACACTTCTCCCCGTTCAATCATGCATTCCTTAGCTTCCGTGTTAAGGCTCCAATCTTCGTAGCAAGGCAACTGGTTAAACACAAATTTCTTCCGTGGAATGAAGTGTCTAGGCGGTATGTAGATGATGAGCCTGAGTTTTATATTCCTGAATTTAGAGATAAGGCTGAGAATGTAAAACAGGGAAGTGGTGGTGTTATCGAAAACCCATACGTTCAACAGGATTATCAAGACTCTCTGGCACAAGCTAACGAGAAGGCTCTGGGGGTTTATAAAGTAATGTTGGAGGAGGGTATTTGCCCTGAACAAGCCCGCATGGTGTTGCCTCAGAATATGATAACTCAATGGATGTGGTCCGGTAGCTTGGGCGCATTCCTAGATATGCTTGTTCTCCGTCTAGACCCACACACTCAGAAGGAAACACAGGAAGTGGCTAAGCTAATTGCTAAACATGTACAGGGATTGTTCCCTGTCTCTTATAAGGCTCGTATCTCTTGAAAATTCTAACTCTCGATATTGAAACCGCTCCAACAGCAGCTTATGTTTGGGGAATGTGGCAACAAGACGTTGCTATGAATCAAATTATTAAACCTGGTTACATCCTTTCCTATGCAGCTAAATGGATTGGAAAGGATGAAATTATCTTCAACAGCATCAATCGTACAGATAAGAAAACTTTCCTTCAAAGTCTTCATGACTTGCTAAGTGAAGCAGATGTTGTAATTCATTATAATGGTAAGAAGTTTGACATTCCTACTGCCAATCGTGAATTCCTGTTGGTAGGTTTGAAACCACCTTCTTCTTATAAACAAATTGACTTGCTCCAAGTGGTGCGTAAGAATTTCAAATTCCCTCATAATAAGCTGGATTATGTAGCTCAAGCTCTAGGCATTGGTGGTAAAGTTAAACATGCTGGCTTTGAAATGTGGGAAGGCTGTATGAAAGGAGACCAAAACGCTTGGGCTAAAATGCAGGAATATAATATGGAAGATGTGCTCCTAGAAGAGCGTCTGTATTATGTTCTCCTTCCTTGGATTAACAATCATCCCAATCATGGCCTTTATAACGATGTGGCAGATGTCTGTCCTAATTGTGGTGGACATCATCTTGAACGACGTGGCTTTGCTTACACAGCAGCTGGTAAATATCAACGCTACCAATGTAAAGACTGCTTCTCTTGGAGCAGAGCAAAGAAAACTGTAGCTGTTAAACCAATTCTAGCAGGTGCATAATGGATTTGAATAGTTATCAAGAACGGGCTATGTCCACACGAATGGCTACAGCAGATGAACGCTATGCTCTTGAGAATCTGGCAGGTGAGGTGGGAGAGCTTTTCTCCCTCCTTGCTAAAGCTAGACGTAAGGGAGTGGAGGCTGATAAAGAACTGGTGAAGAAAGAGCTGGGGGATATTCTCTGGCAAGTAGCAGCAGTATCTAGTGATTTTGGATTTACTCTTGGTGATGTAGCTTACACTAATATTGACAAACTACGTTCTCGAAAGGAGCGTAAAGTGATTGATGGGGATGGGGATTTGCGATGAAGAAGTTTGATATCTACGACTTGGTTGGGAGTTACCATTATAAACAAGTTGTAAAGAATCCCAAATATCGGGAATATTTCTCTCCTGCGTCACGAAAATGGACAGAAGAAGATACTATTAAGTTCCAGCAATTCTTGAAGAATCTGGAAGACATGTCTGAAGATAAGAATACACCAAAGGAATAAATGAATAAAGAACAATCTCTGCGTAGTAAACTAATTACCCGTCGCACCTATAATCGTCCATTAGATGAAGACGGAAAGAAATTTGAAACATTTGATCAAACTGTTGATCGTGTAATTGGTCATCAGAAATGGTTGTGGGAACGGGCTGCTAAAGCTCCTGTATTTGCAGGAGAGATTGATAAGGAATTGTATGAGCTTCGACAACTTATGCTTGAGCGGAAAGTGCTCATGTCAGGAAGAACTCTTTGGCTTGGCGGAACAGATGTTGCTAAACGTCGAGAAGCAAGTCAATTTAACTGCTCGTTCACAAATGTGGAAACAGTTTATGACGTTGTGGATGTCCTCTGGCTGCTCATGCAAGGATGCGGGGTGGGATTTAGACCCGTTATTGGACAGCTTACCGGTTTCCAAAAACCAATTAAAGAAGTAGAGATTATTCGTTCTACACGAAAGGAAAAGGGTGGAGAACAACATAACACAGAAGTTTTTGATGAAGCAACAAAAACATGGACAATTCGAGTTGGAGATTCAGCAGAAGCATGGGCAAAATCCATCGGTAAGCTGGCCTCTCATAAGTTTCCCGCCAATAAACTTATTCTCGATTTCTCCCAGATTAGACCAGCAGGAGAAAGGCTAAAAGGCTATGGATGGATTTCTAGCGGAGATGAATCAATTGCTAAGGCATACAGTGCCATTGTTAGCATTCTTAATAAGCGTTCCGGTAGCCTGCTTACAAGGATTGATATTCTCGATATTGTTAATTGGCTTGGCACTATTCTTAGCTCCCGTCGCTCTGCTGAAATTGCTCTATTCGAGTATGGTGAAGCAGAATGGGAAGAATTTGCCGTAGCAAAGGATAAATGGTGGGAGAATAATGTACAACGTTCCCAGAGCAACAACTCTCTTCTTTTTAAACAAAAGCCAACACGAGAAGCTCTTTCCAGTATCTTCGAGCTTATGGTGGCTTCCGGAGGTAGTGAACCCGGATTTATCAACGGTGAGGCGGCGAGTAAGAGAGCGCCATGGTTTAAAGGTGTTAATCCCTGTGCAGAAATCCTACTCGGTAATAAATCGTTCTGTAACCTAACGGAGGTAGATGTTGCAAAATTCAAAGGGGATAGTGCAGGATTGCGAAGAGCAGTTGAATTGGCTGCTAGAGCAAACTACCGGCAAACTTGTGTCAATCTCCGTGACGGAGTTCTCCAAGAAGCCTGGCACCTCAACAACGAATTCCTACGTTTGTGTGGAGTGGGGCTTACTGGTATTGTCCGGCGTCCAGATTTATCACCATACGATTATTCCGATCTTCAACGAACAGCAGTTTCAGGAGCTTATGGAATGGCTGATGAGCTTGGACTTCCGCGTCCCAAGAATGTCACCACAATTAAACCCTCTGGAACCCTCAGTAAGGTTATGGACACTACAGAGGGAGTACATAAACCTCTGGGACGCTACATCTTCAACAACGTCAACTTTGGGAAGTACGATCCTCTCGTTCCCCTCTGCCGTCAAGCGGGCTACAAGGTGGTTGAAAACCCATCTGATCCAGAAGCTGTTCTAATTACATTCCCTGTTAAATGGGAGGATGTTCCATTTGATAAGTGGAACGGTATGGAAGTAAATCTGGAATCTGCTGTTAGTCAATTAGAACGTTATAAGATGTTGATGACTAATTGGTGTCAACAGAATGTCTCTGCTACAATTAGTTATTCTGTAGATGAAGTGCCAGCTATTGTAGATTGGCTGTATGACAATTGGGATGTATACGTAGGTGTATCCTTCCTATTCCGTACCGACCCTACCAAAACTGCTAAGGACTTAGGCTATCTCTATCTACCTCAAGAAGTAGTTACTAAAGAAGTATATGACTCTTATGTAGCAAATCTTCAACCAATCGAATTGGAAGAAGCTAATGACATTGATGCTCCTATTGAGGATGAATGTGCTTCTGGTGCTTGTCCTATTCGTTAAACAAAAAAAAGCCCCTCCTAGATTTCTCTGGGAAGGGCTTTCTCTCCTAGACCGTTCTGGTCATTATGTTGGATTATTCTTTTTCAACACTCCCAACCAAGCCCCTGTAACATCAACAGCAGCAGATTGAGCATTACATCTCAAGAAGAAGCTTTGTTTCTCTTGTGTAATAATTCCGGGAACAGCATCATGCCTATAAGGCTGTCCTGAGGAGAATGTAAATTCTAACGGAAGACGGACATTTCCTGTAGAACTCCTTTGTCCAGTAGCCATTGTAACATAGTTAATCTGTCCTCCAGCAGCAATACGATTGATACATCCAAATGTAGAAATATCAGAGAGAGTATATCCAGCAGGTACGGTGTATACAGAGCTACGAGTATTCCCATATCCTGCTTTGATAATCTGCCTAACAGTTCCTCCTCCACTATCCCTAATATTAATATCTCCAGCATTTGTAAATCCAGAACCAGAAGTTAGAACAAACGCAGAATTAATGGCAATATATGTGGTGGCACTCATTGCTGCTGATGCACCATTCAATGTAATTACTTCTGATTTCTCGTTATAATCCTGATCTAGTCCATTAACTTGTATTGTCCAAGCCCCTGTCCCTCCATTAGTATCTGCTGCGTTAACAGAGAACACTTCCATTGTTGTAGCTGTAGTTTTAAAGGGATATAGACTTGCCCCCGGCCAAACATCAACCCCAGCAGCAGACACAGGAATATTCCCCAATGCTGCTACACGCCTGTATAATGGAGCTTCTAATCCAAATCCAACAGAATCTGAATTAGCATTCTCCATATATTTTTTCATTACGTCATTAAATGCGCTCATTGTGCTATTGCCGCTATGTGAATGTAGGCTTGGGGGTTAGAGGTAATCTGTAAGAGATTAATCCCCAATAATGAAGTGGCTGTCTGCTTCCCAAGCTGAACACTAACAGCACTATTTGTCAATGATGTAATACGATGATTCCATGAAGCATCAGCAGAATCCTCCACCGTCACTTCAATAACTGGAACAGATTGGAATTGTATTGGAAACGTCCAAGTGTATGCTCCTGAAATATCCGTCTGAACCCTAATCTTCTGAATTAGAGGACTAGGTTGATATGTCTCCCAGAATTTCTTCTCAGCGTCATTAGCTGCTCCCATACAATTCACCTCCTTTAGTTTGTTCTTTTTAGCATCATCTTGTGAAAGAATAGGTTTCTCCTTTTAACGTTTAATAATTCTCAAGCAGTTGTCATAAGTTTTCTTGTATTGCCAGCAGCGTCTCGGATTGTAATATATCCGTTACTTGCAACATCTCCTCCACTAGTATATGTCCCAAAGCGAACAAGTCCAGTGCCTTTTCCTCCAATCAACAGATCAATATCTGTATCAACACCTTCTGCTCGTAATTGAGGGGCAGTTCCAGAATTCTGTGCATTTACACGTACGTAGTTCTGTCGATTATTTCCTAAGAAAACAAATCCATTTCCTTTTCCTTTGAAAGAAACATCAACATCTGTTCCTGTACCAGAAGCAGAATAAGAAACATTTGTGGTAGAAGACCCTGTAAGGAGTGGGTAGTTTACAGAACCTGCGGTATGTCCAATCTGAGTTTGTGGGCCACCAGAGGTGTTGAAATAGATTTGATTGGCATTGTTTACGTCTAAGCGTAAATCACCATTACCTGCTAACCTAGCTCCTAAAGAACCACTATTATCCAAATAGGCATATCCATTAGAAGCAGCAAGAGTATTTCCTGTAAGAGTAACTCCACTGCCTCTAATCATTCCATCAGCAATTCTTTCCTCACCATAACGTGTATTATTATTCGCTACAGCACTGTGGTTTTCAATTGTACCACCGTCTCTCGATAAGAATCCACTTCCAACATTAGAACTAGAAACACAGGAGAGAGCCCTAACTGTTCCTCCAGATAAGGCAGCAATACCAGCAATATTACATCCAGAAGCAGAAGAACCAGAGCAATCCATAGACGATCCATATTCTGCTTGGAATCCAAATCCAAATCCATTGGCTACGTCAGAAGCATTATTAGAAACAGCATTACGAGCTTGTACAGAAGAGCCTACGAAAGACCAAATACCTACATCACCAGCATTGTTTACAACAGCAGAATCGGCTAGGATGAAAGAACCATTACGAGCAGCAATGCCGTAATACCAGTTATTCGTTTTCATCTTAGTACCACAGATGATTGTTGCTCCATTATTAGCTAATACGGCAGTGTAATTATTTACTAATGTAGCTTTAACAGACAGATCAACCATGAACCCATTCAACAGTCCGAATCGATTACCATTTGTACAAGTGATTGCATCAAAGGTTGGGGGATTCGGGCCACGGAGAATACAGTTGTCTGGTGTTGTCGTATTCCCTAGCAGTTGAATTTTATCCCCGTATAAATGATTTAAATTAATTCCGCTGGAAAGATTGTATGTTCCATCAGCAACCTGAATAATTACAGTTCCGTGGATAATCCAATTCTGAATTGCGGAGAATGCTGATTGAATTGTGGAAAATTGAGAAGGAACATTTAACGTAATTGTTTGTCCTGGAACCACAACCAATCGTTTACCAGTTGCTGCTGTTACGGCATTAGCTACAGAATTGAATTGAGAAGTGTAATATTCCCTACGAAGTTCTGTCTGAACATCTGAAAGAATAGCTCCAGATTCCGCTTGTGTAAATCCAACAAGAGAGGAGCCATCTCCTACAGCTAAATCTGGAAGAATGGCATCTGTTAAATCACTTAATCGAGCCGGCTCGTTAGGAGAAATGGGGGCTGGTAAATTAAGGACACGTTTACCATTCATGTCCAGATTTGTAATCATACCGTTAGGCTCTCCTACCGGATTATCCCGGTAGAGAACCTTGTTCTGTAATTCATCTTCAATCTTTTGGAAATTGGTATTAATCTTATTTAGATTAAATCCTCCTGCCACATTGTCTAAAACTAATTTAGTCATTTAAATCCTTAGTTAATCTAATTTAGATTCCAACTCTTTCACTTTAGCACTAAGCTCTTGAACTGCTTTGATTAATGGAGAAATGAATTGATCATAACGAAGAGCTTGTTGACTGTCCTCATTATCTTTATCAGATAACACCCACCCCCCAAAATCTACCCCGGCAGCATCAGAAGCTTCTTTTACTTCTTGGGCAATTAATCCCCAATGTGTTCGTTCCCCTGCTATTTCTTTTGTAATAATTTCCGAAGCAACAGCGCCCTCATCTTCCGCTTTACACTCTTCTCCTTCTGAATTACGATAGACTTGCCGTATTACCTCTTTTCCTCCAACTTTCCAAGTGTAAGAGACAGGTCTTAAAGATTCGATAAAATTAAGACCTAATTCAGAATCTTTAATATTATCTTTTGTACGCGCATCCGAAGTTTGAATGGTTCCATTGGCTGCCCAAATCGCGGACCAACGATTGGAAGAAGAGCCAAACTGATAAGCGTTATCTGTTAGTGGGTAGAGATATCCGGTATTATGTAGAGCAATTCTATCTACCAATCCCGCCCCTTGACTTGTGCTAAAAAGAAACATTCCAGGCATAAATCCAGAAGCAGGTGTTCCTTGAGTCTGGGTACGCCACTGGGTCATCGCTTGCCACCCAGTTCCATCCCAAGCTTGATGTGTAGAGGTATAAGACACATCATTAGCCAGAGCAATAGTAGGGGCAGCGGCAGTGCCTCGTGCCTTTCTTGTGGCTAGTTGATAACCTGCGCTCGTTCCAGTATATACGACTTCAAATCTACTAGCAGGCTGATTATCCACCACATATCGTCTACCAATACTTGTATCGGTAGCAACATTGAATAAGTTACCATCCACCACTACATTATCCTGATTTACAAAAGAATAAGGGGTGACAATTTCTTGGAAAATGCAATTGGTTACATTAACAGATTTGGCGGTAGAGTCTGTCTTAACCCCGGTGGCCCCATCAAACATGGCTACACCACCAGTAATAATGGCATTACCGTTCTTAACGTAAACGTGTACTCCGGTGCTTGTAGAACAAGCCCACAGATTACCTCCTGTAATTTTGACACATTGAGAATTACCACCTCCGGATAAATCAATCAACACACTGGTATTCTTAGCTGCAGATTTACATCCAATAAGGTTTAGATTTTTAGTCGTACCTCTTGCGTAATATCCCGTAGAATATGTATTATTATTCTTAAATCCATCCGCCCCACAATTTAGAAGAACTACATTATCAGAACCATTAATATCAAATCCAACATCATATCCATAGCTAAAACATTCTAAAGCTTGTCCCCAGTCTACTCCTGTGCCGAAAGTATAAGCAGTTCCTTGACGACGCCATCCTGCATCCCCATCAAATGTCCAAGAATTATGAGTAGTGATGTATGGCCAAAAATGACATCCCACTAAGTGATTCATATCAAATACTTGGTTCAGATAGATACCGTTGGTACAGTCTCCTGAGATATACTCAACATGGGGTCGTTCATTATTATCATTGTAATATGCATATTGAAATCCAAGCACCAAACAATAACCTGCATATGTATCACTGGCATCCTTCGGAGCACCTGTCCCTACGGTGATTGCTTTGCCTGCAAAATTACCCACTTCAATCACAGCTTCGGCCAGAGAGGAGGGGTTGGTTAAGCCTTTTCTGAAGATGCCAACACCCTTAATCCCAGCAAACTCTTGAGAGAGACGGATGGTGTATAAGGGATTTAAGATAAAAGTGGAGGAAATGCTGGTCCAGTCAGTTCCATCAGTCTCCCCAAGATTGTGCCATGGACCTTGTAAAATGACCCCCTGCTTTACATTTAAATCCCCAGAGTCGATTAACCACCTGCCCCCTGTACAATCAACAATACCCCCTCCTGCCGCAAAAACAGCATCAATTGCCTTCTGTGCGTTTGCTCTATCATCAGTTATGCCATCCCCAACACATCCGTACTCACGTAGGTGAATGGTCATCAGTCTGAGTTTTTGTTGGACAGTGTTCGATATCCCACCAACACCAGATTGAATAAATCCAACTAGAGAAGAGCCGGAAGGGTCAGCTAATGGACCAAAAACATCTGGATTATCTACAGCTACGGTTACATCATTTCCAACATGTGTGGCAGTAACACCATTTCCCGTAAAATTAATAGAGGCTGTCTGTAAAGTGAGATTAGAGCCCTCATCTTTAATTTGGATATTTTGGCCACCTGGAATCATCACTCCCACTAAATCTTGGAGGCGTACTGGCTCATTAGGAGAAGTTGGAGCAGGAAGATTTAAAATCCTATTACTATTCATATCAAGATTGTTTTCCATTTGGTTTGGCTCACCAACTGGATTATCCCGATACAACACTTTATTTTGGAGCTCATCCTCAATCTTAGTGAAATTGGAATTGATTAGAGCCAGATTATATGTGTTTACAATATCATTAAGAACGAGTTTAGCCATTACTTACCACGCACTTTCTTTAAACGAGGATTTGCTTTCTTAGCTTTCTTAGAAGCTCCACGACTAGCAGCAGCAAGAATAGCTCCTGCACGATCATTACTGATCCCTTCTTTCTTTGCAATTTTAGCTTGTACAGCTTGGAAGCCAGGGTGACGAGTTTTCTTAGCCATTATTTCTTTACTTTCTTAGTTGGTGGTTTAATCTTACCTTTAGCTTCCATTCCGTAATATACTTTCTTACCGGTTTTAGCTCCGTATTCTTTCTTCAGAGCCTTCATAACTTTCTGGTTTATAGGCATCATTTCCTCTTACGTTTGTCGTATTGGTTCATAGCACGATTCTTAGAACGGGAGATAGTTTGCAAATTCTTACTAGATTGATCTTTCGTATTGTGGTTTTTATGATCCACATCCTTCCCATCCCCTTTGCTAGCTTTACCTGCCTTTACCATCTTAGCACGGGAAGCATTACGTTCTGCCCTACGCTTCTTTTGAGCTGGTTGGGAATTATATTTACGCTGCCTTACAGAATCTGGCTTAGCATTCTTTTTGAATTGTCCTTTTTGAGGCATTATTTATTTCCTAAAATCTTATTAACATACTTCTGAGTTTCTTTAGGAGTATAAGACAACCAATCCTCTCCCCCTTTCGTGATAGCTTTCTTCACGTTACCAACCCCATTATTATAGGCAGCTAAAGCCTTTTGATAATCCCCTCCAAATTCTTTAAGCATTGCTTGAAGATAGTCTCTTCCAAATCTTAAATATTCTTGTTCGGAATTGTTCTGTAATGGCTGTACACCAAAACCTGGGTCTTTACCTACTTTAGGCAACACTTGTGTAATTCCTTGTGCTCCCTTATTAGATGTTATCAAATTACCTTGAGCATCCGTATGTTGTCCTTGACTCTCTACGTTCGTAAGCTTTGAGAAAATGGAATTGAATACGCTATTAGAACTCTGCTTAGGGGCTGCTTCATTCGTATAATTCTTAGCAGGAGGGGTCATCCAATCAACCAGCCAAGGAGCTTTATCAACAACAGTTTTAGCCACTTCAGCCCCAGCTTTATTAACACTAGCCACTGCCTCATTCCAAACCCCTTTCCAAGGCTCTACAACGCTCTTGGAGAGCCCTTCTCCCACCCCCCTATAGGCACTAGCTGCTTGCTCTAAAGAAGGCTCAGAACGGCTATTAGTGAGTCCTAGAGCCTTTGCTCCTTGGTAGACAGGAATGGCAGCCAACAGAGGAGCTGCCATAAGGGGATTATCTGCTGTAGATTCTCTTGCAAAAGCTTGATGCTCTGCATTAGCAATGCTATTCTGTTCAGCTTGGCTTGTAGCATTCTGTCTAGCAATATAGAGCTTAGAATGGCTCCAATCCTCTTTCCAAGGCTCATTGTCCTGTGGAGACGGGTTCCCAGTTGTTTCGGTCGCCATAGGCTCCTCCAATGTATTTATACCCATTGACAACTTGACCGGGCTTAAGTTTGTTAGGATCAGGGTAAACAGAAGGCAAAAGCTTGTGTTTATTATCTTCCCAGTATTTAGCATAATTCGTAGTTCCCTCTAAATGAGCTCCCATACGAATTAATGTATTCAACCCATCAGCAGCTTCTTTCAAAGACTGTCGTGTGGAATTGGCCCAATATGTGTCTGTAGCATTTGGCTTAGCAACAAAGTCTACCCCACGAGCATTGAAGATAATATTAACATCATCTAACACTTTATGAGGGGTTGCACTAGCAGGAGCGGACATTCCTCCTTTAGCAGCAGCAAATCCAACAGGTTGTGTTGTAGAAATAGTAGAATTAAGGCGATTCTCTACGGCTTGAACAACAGAGGGAACATAGCTTACTGCCATTACGTTAGCTACATTCTGCTGACTCTCTGTATCAAGTGTTGGAGAGATTTTACCAAATTCTGTAGAACTATAGAAACTAGAAAGCTCTTTCAATGCTTGAGGAGGAATGCTCTTGTCCATCGTGGAGTTTTGACGCAATACCTCATTAACAGCATTAACAGCTTCTTTAGTGTTCTGTTCCTTATCTCCTTTAGCTCCTCCCTTTTGTAAGAGATTGAGAGCTCCTTTTAATCCAGATAACACTTGTTTCTCATCGGAAGTCCCTACGACCTTAGGCGTTGCCCCAGAATCAGGGCCAAGACCGAGTTTAGCAAGAGTCCCAGTAAGTACGCCATTACCGGCCAAGGAGAGAGAGATTTGGAGGTTATTCCCGAATAGAGAAGATACAGCGACAGCATTTCGAGATGTAGGGTCAGAGATAACTAACAATTTAGCCTTAGTCATCTGGGTTTCATATTCATCTTTCAGCAATTGAAGCTGTGTAGCTGATTGATTCTTCGGGTCTGCGAGCTTAGCAGTTGTTTGGGAAATATCATCCAAAATCCTATTGAACGGAGTAGCAAGCTCAGGATTAAATACAGAAATAGAAGCTAGTCCAGATTTCAATGTTCTAATCTGTGTATCTAAGATATTCTGTTTCTGTTCAAATGGGATATTCGGATTGGAGAATACATCCTTAGCCAAGCTATTTGTAGCATCAATATTCTTACTAAACAACGTAATAATACCATTACCAGCTTGTTGTTTTGTAGCATAATCGCTTAATTGAATCTGATGAGACTGTTGTGCTCTAATTTCTCCAGCAGCAGCTCTAGCTTCTTGATTACGCTTCATTTGATCGCTCAAATCTCTTTCCATAACAATACGGGTTTGATGAGCATCAATCATATAGTCTTGGGTTTCTGTAGAGGCAAAATCAGGAATAACAAATCCAGCGCTACGAGCAGCAGCAATTTGATCATTACGCATCTTAATAGATGTGTCTACCTGTTGCTGTGCTTGTCCAATCTCTGTTCCAGTATAAACAAGATTACGTGCTTTGCCGAGTTCATCTTGCAATTCAGGATAGGCCCCTAAGAATTTAGCGAAATTGGCTCTAGAGGCTGTGGCAGTTTGAGAAGCATTCCAAGAACCTGTAGTGAGGGCGTCAGAATAAACTTGCTCATTTCGTACATACTCTTGAATCACTGCATTCTTCCTGGCCTCCGCAGTTTGTTTCCTATCCGCCTCAAGTCCTTTAGCAAAAATATTAACCAATCCATGAATCAATTGATTTGGTTGATATTCCGTAACACGCTCTTGATACGGCTGAATTTCTCTAGCCCCAGCCCCCTGAGGGGCCGCGAGCTGTACATTAAAATCTGCCAAAATTATTTTCCTTCTTCAGGGATAGAATATTCTCTTTGAGCTTTCATATCCTTCATTCGTTTTAAAAGAGCATCCTTAGTTGTTTGATCTAAAGGAGCTTGTTTAATATAATCAATCGTATGCTCCATGTTAGGCATACCGGCTGCTTCAAAGAGCTTGACAGCTAATTGGGCATCCTTACCTTGCATGTCTTTCCAGAACTGACTAACAATTTTCTGTTGATCTTGTGGGTCACGGAATGTTCTCATCAGCATAGAGCTAACCTGTTGCATATGTTTAACATCAACATTGTCTCCGTTCACTTGATCTGCATAATAACGCATAATGTCCCGATACTTAGACATCAATTCATCATCATGTTTCTTCTTACTTTGATTCAGACCTTGTGAAATATCATACAGGTTTTTCTCAGCCATTGTCCCAAATCCTAAGAATGCAGCAGCAATCTCTGGATCAGTAATTTGACTGTCTACAGAAATACCCAACGTATCATATTTTCTACGGGTTTCCAACATGATCATTGCTTTATCAGCAGCACTCCAAGCAGAAGAAATCTTAGCCACATCCTTTAGAACATCCTTGAATTCTGTAGGATTGTCTGGATTGATTTCATCAAACACATTCATAAACCGTCCCATTGTAAGGATGGCTTGAGGAATACGTCCATTACGTGAAGAGCCATTAGTTCCATCCACTGCCAGAATCTGTCCTGTAGGAGAAGCCGCAATCATTCCTAACATTCCTTTATCAGCGAATGCAGAAAGCATACGAGCCCATCCGTCAAAACCATAAGGACTTAATGCACTAAAATCAATACGTGTAGTGTCTCCGCTATCGTCCAGCATTGTGAACATTTCATTCAGGGCATATGCTTCAGCACCAGAAGTGATAATCTCACGTGTCTTAGGATCATTAGGGAGAAGGTCATCACCATTTTCTCCTGCTGCATACAATACAGAAGAAATTGTAGCTACCGGAAGACCCCACATAATTAAGTCTGCACCAATCATCCTAGCTTTAACATCCCAAGGAAGTCTGCGATTAGTTCCTTGCAGAATTGCTTTATGAGGCATCTGCATAAACTGCATAATCATAGAGGCACTATTTTGAGAATAATGTAAATCCCCCGCCTTATTCATATCATAGCTTAATGCACGAGCTTCAGAATAAGCCTCTTCCGCAATTGTCTTATCAGCTAAGTTTTGACCTGCACGGACACGACGATCATAGACAGCAGCTAAATGAACAAGCTGATTCATTTTCTCACCAAGATCAAATCCAACAGTTTGAGGGATAGAAAGAGCTTGACCAGCCACACGTTTCAATCCGTATGTGTAATCTGCCATGTCAAGACCTAAGCCTCGAACTAATGTGTTCTTATCTACACCAGCAACCATTCCACTGTCTTCTACAAACTTATAAAATTCTTTAGAACCCTTGGTGCTAACTCCTAATCCATATTCAGCAATATATTTACTTACATAAGAAGGAATCGAACCAGAAGCCCATCCAAGCGGATTATAAGCAAGAGTACGGGTCGATTGGTGAGCTTGGACAATCCATTGACGAACAGGGTTAGACAATGCAATGTAAGCCTGAAATACTGTTCCTTTAGTAGCTCTAGTAATTGAAACATCACTTGCTGCTCTCGCTCCTCTTTCTAACGTAGATAGGTGATATTTACCTAACATGTCAGCAAGGATGTTCATTCCACCTTTAAACACCTCATCAGCAGAATTGATATATCCACGCTCCATGTAATTGATATAATCCCAAGTAGTTCTAGCGTCTGCCACCCTAGAGCTGGTGTGGCTTACAGCATCAACAATCTCATCCCTGCTCATTGGAAACTTCTTAGGACCAAAATCAACAGGAGGAAGCATATCCCCGTATTGTTGTACAAATCGTTTCTTAGCAGTTTCAATAGCCGGTCTTGTAGAAGTACGTCCTGCAATGCTATTAGCGGACTTTACAGCGCTTTGCATTGGATTCTCAATATAAGTACCAACACCCAGATTATTTACTCCCTGAGCCTCATATAAGGGCTTTCCGCGCATTCTCTGAGCAATACGTCCACTTACCTCATTCACATCCCAGTAAGCATCATCTGCTCTTGTCCATCCTCGTTTATCTTCACGAACACGGTGGGTAACTCCAGTGGAAGCTTCTTGGGCCTTGGCATACATCTCAGCATCTTTTGTATTACCCGCTACGGCTACGGTTTTAATTGTTTCTTTACCATTAGCACCAACAGCCACCATATCAACAAATTTAGGAGCTGTATATTCGACAGTGTAATATCCTTCCCGATAATTCAAGATTGGGTCTGTTTCTCTAATTTTGCGAAGATATTCAGAAGGTGTGTTACGTACAATAATATGCTCAACTTCCGATCCATTGATATTAACTGGACGACGAAGGGAAGCATAAGAGCCTCCTTGATTGTACAAACTATCCATCTCTGTCTTTGTTAGGCTTCTAACACTTCCAGAAGATAAATCATACACATCACCAATATTCTGATTCTTAGGGACTGGCTTAGCAAAGAATCTATCTGTAGCACTCTCAATAATGGAATATCCTTGATTGTTCAAGGTTTTAACCATATCAAGATTTTCTAGGTAGTAATGACCATCCCAAATATTGCGCCATTGTTTTAATGCCGCAATTTCTTCTGTATTAAATCCCCTAGCAGTTAAGGCAAACGGATCATGTTTCAATCCTTTATTGTTTGCTTCAATCATATATTCTTCTACTACACGGCGACGGGTTGTAGGCATTACAGCCATCATATCCCGCAACTCACTAATTGGTTTCACTAACACTTTACTGAGCGTTACAGCTTTATCCGTAGCCACGGACATAGAACCCGTCAGCGTTGGGTGTAGCATAGAGGCTGGATCAAACAAACTACCTGCTAATGTACCTTCACGATTAGACCCAGTAATAGAAATACGATCTACCCAATTACGTTTAACATCTAATGGATTCCAAGATACAACATCATTGTCTGAGATTGGATGACGAGTTTTAACCTTGATGATATAATCGCCAGAAGCTTCATTACCTGTGGCTGGAATATAATCCATACCATCACGCTTCATAACTTGAATCTCATCCCCCTGAATACCATATTTACGCAAAGCAAATTCAGCTTGTGCTTTAGCGGCATCAGGAGTTACCCATGCTCCCCCTGTCGTTGTGTAATGAGCATCAATAGCAAGTTGATCCCCGTCTACACGGAAGGTGGTCATTGCATCATTAATTTCCAATCCATTAGCTGCTCGGAAATCTGTTTTAACAGAATCTACAGCACCTTCTAACTCCCCTTTAGTATATCGTAAGGCACCAGTATTGGAGAGGAATGGCTCCAGATATACATTAGCTTTATTCAGAACATTACCACTTTCTGTACCCACTTGTGGAGCTACAGCATTAATCATGGCCTGTTCTTTATTTACACCAGTGAACGCTTGGGCAACTTCATCACCACCAGTTTGAATAGCATCTAGAGCAATATTAGCTTGTTCTGGATTACCTTGCTCCATAACAGAGTAAGGAGAAGCAGGGTGCTCTCTACGAATAGGAGCAGCAAGTTCAATACGCTTGACAGCATCTTCCTGTTTATAAGGAAGTTTCTTGGTAGGATTAGGGAGTTGGGCAGAAGGGGGAAGTGTATCTTGTACAAGTTCCCAATCTGCTTTAATAACAGACTCTCCTTGTTGAGCAGTTTGTTGTGTCCCTTTACCGGCCTTGGTAGTGGCACTAACTCCATTCTTAGCACTTCTTGCAACATCCCCAACAAAGAAAGCGTCCAAGAGCGTCATGGCATTCTCAGCCCATGCCTCACCCTTGGTCATTTGCTCTTCATTCAGGAGAGCTACAGAATTCTGCCAACGAGCATAATAGTTGTCATTGTGGAAAATAGCAGAACTATCTCGCACAGCATTTAATAAACTCTCCGTATAAGCTTGACGCTTCTGTGGAGGAATGTTATTAAGCTTCTGCATAATATCAGCTCGTGTAGAGCCGGGGGTTAAGAAGTCACTCACCCATCCTAAGATGCTAGTTGGAATTCCTTGTTGCTCTTTCAGCTTCTTATTAATATTCGCTATTTGAATATTTTTGCTGAATGGGAGAACATCTGCTTCTGCTAATTCACCTACTGTACCTGCTCCAGCTTCTGGATTCTCAGCATTAAAACGATTCATTGCTTTTTGGCGATATTCCCTATCTGCTTGAAGACTTCCGAGAACATCTGCCAATGTTAAACGAGCAGCACTTCCTCGGGCATCTTCTCCTTTGCTAGGGGCTTCTACAGAATTACTTTGAAGAGATACGGCAGAATCAACATGGAAATTACCACGCTGTACTAAATCCATAACTTTCTTCTTCTGTTCTAGGGGAATTGTTTTATCTCCTAGAATTGCCATAACACCACCAATACTGCCGTCTTTATTCTTTGCAGCAATTGCTTCTTTAATAGCATCATGTGTTGCAGAAGAGCCTTCCGACTGTTCCTGCATCATCAATTGATAACTATCTACAATGTTATTAGGATCACCCTGAAGCAGGGCACTAGTAGCTGCTCTGTTACGCATAGCCCCCATAGGCAATTGAATTGCTGGAGGTTGTGGGGTGTTTACCAAGTCAGACATTGGCGTGTCCGGACTAATAGTATTAATCCCATAGTCCGTGTTCAGGATATCTTCCATTAATCATCCAACTTTTGCTGTGGAGGTGGAACCAGAGCCAAATGCACTAAATCCGCCTGCCGAATTGAAAATAGAGGTGCTCAGGTTAAACAAATTAGTTGCTCCTGCTGCATTGCTCAAATTACGTTGTGCTGCTGTACCGAAGTCTGCTGCTGTTTGAGCAAATTGAGACAGTCGGTTCATTCCAGCAATGTTTCCTAAATTAGTACCGATATTAGCACCAAGCTGTGTAGCCAATCCACCTGTAGCTCCCAGTTCGCCAGTGCTTCCTTCTGTTCCGGTATTCTCTGCTGCTTGTAAAATACGGGCTCGACGGATACGCTCTTCACGAATTTGTTGTCTACGTTCATTAGCTGCTTGCTGAGCGTTAATAGCATTTTGTTCAGAACGTGCTTTTTTCTCGGCTTCTGCCTGTCTTTGATAATTTGCTTGTGCAGATTTTCTAGATTTTTCCGCACTAACGTAAGAAGCTGCTCCAATAACCAGAGAAGCAATCGCTACAACTGCTGCTACCGCTGCCATTATTTTTCCTTTCTATAAGCATATTCACCAAGGTTAAAACCTCTCTTAGCTAAAGTTTTATCTTGGATATTACTAGATGGGAGCAGAGACATTGTTGCTTCTACTCCCAACTCTTCTGCCTTATCAGAATATGCATTTAATAATAATAATCCTGCTTTTGATTTTCTATATTCAGGAAGTACATACCAGAACATTTCAGCAAGCATTTCTAGATTTGGATTATAAACATTAGGAACCTTAATAGCTCCTAATGCTCCAACAGGGATGTCTCCTTTTTTAGCCACAAATGCTGTTCCATACATTGCCCCTAAGGAAGCAAGGGCATAGATGTTTTCAATGTTTACATATTCTGGTTTTTTTAATTCTTCCTTAAGCATACGGACGGCTGCTATTTCAGCAAACCATTCCATATCTTTTTCTTGTAATATTTCTACGTAGATGTTATGCAACTTGATTTCCATTCAATGTCAGGTTCCAACCTAGGATATGGCAATCCTTATTAGGCTCCGTTTCCATATAAAGGGCTAAGGAACGTCCTCGACCCCTAAGCTTACTTCTGGTAACAACTGTCTCAAATCCGGTGTCCATAGAAGCGTTTGGCCCAGGGAGAAATGCTTTACGATAACGATAGCCTTGTTGTAATTGGCCTATTTTATTACTCACCGTGTTTGTTGCCCAATCCCATTGGATGCGGAATAAACAACCAGATTGATTCAAGGGAACTCCATCACTATCTGTTTCTGTCTCAGTTCTTAACATATGCAATACAAGATAAGGAACTTGTTTAAAGACAGCAGAATCTCCTGCAATTTGAGAACCAGTTAGAACAAATGCTTTAGCATCTACGCCAACACCGTCATTTGTTTTCCAATCTAAGAAATTAGTATCTTTGTAATTAGAGAACGTGTATTGATTGTTAACACCACCGGTTTTCTTAGAAGTGAGATAGATGGTTTCTTCATTGAAGAAAAGAGGAACTTCAATTTCTACAGTGTTATCTGGAGCATTCTTAATGGAATTCATAGAGAACGTTCCTAAATCAAAATCAAAGATCAACTCTCTAGTATCAGAATTAGAAGAATATTTAGTTCCAGTTTTATATACCCACCGGAGCTTCTTCTTCTTATCATCGTATGCCCCCTTTACAGAAGGAATAGCATCTGAAGGAATAGCATCAAATAATGTTTGAATTGTTGTACGTGAAACATTATTTACTACTAAATTTCCTGTTGTTTTGTCTGGAGCGACTACATAAATTCCACCATCACCCCAATACATAATTGTATCACCTTGGAGAATAACAGAATTTTTTGCTGTACATCCATATGTAGAAATCTGTCCTACTTTATAATTTGTAGCAGAGAATCCAAATTCATTACCACCGGTAATAGCCCATACACCATTATTAGCAATTACAACAAGACTATTTCCTAATGGTTTTAATGAGTAAACTTTATCCATCTCAGCAATCTTGATATAGCCACCATCTGTATCTACAACATCTGCCCCTTCACGGGAAGTAGGATCACCTTCTTGATAACACTTACCCAAGTCTCTGGAATTCTTGATAAGCTGACTAAATAGGATGTGAGAATTTAATTTAGGACTTCTACCATCTCCATCAATAATATCCCCAGAGAATCCAGCATACCAAGCTCTTCCTGCAAATCCCGCAGCTACTGTTGGACCTCCTTTAGTAATGTCATTAACTAATCCAGCAATAGCTGATGGGGGAAATCCAACCATCCCATTATTGTTCCAAGTTTTGGTAAATTCAGTTGTTCTGCTGCCGCCACGACTAAGAGCATCAATGATAAAGAATCCCTTAGAAGCAATTGGAGTAAGTCCGAATACCTCTTCATAGAGATTGGGATAAACTCGTTCAAATGGTGGATTAGGAACATCAATTGGTTGAAATTGTAAACCAGTCCAAACCACTTCAGAATTACTTGGATACTTAATATATGCTGTTGAGTACATTGTTAAAGGATTTTGCAATATACCCGCAGAATCCTTTCTTGGAATAGCCCAAGATTGGTTATTTAAATTGTAAACTTGTGGAGCAAATAGAGTAGAAACACGATAATAAATATCATCTTCTAAATTAGCATCTCCTGTATCAACTCCCCAAAAATCTCTAATCTTTAATTGTACATTTCCAAAACTAAATCTTGGAGAGCCTGTTGGTCCGTTATAGGTAACTAATAAGGGTGTCTGTCCGTCTGTATTAGTTGGAGTCATTGCAGAAGTTAATACAATCAACCGTCCTTCAACAGAAGCAAACGAATATTCATAATTTCCCCTATTATCAGGGAACACTTGATACGACTGAATGAAGGTAAAATCTTCATCAAAGAATTCAAGAAGATTACCAACTTGGGCGACAATAAAGGTGTTGTCTAGGAAACCACCAGCATCTTCCCACACAAATCCATTGAAGACAGGATTTGTAATTTGAGGAGAGCCTGAATTGGAAATAGTACGTAATGTATACCCATCTACGTAATCAAGACCAAGTCTACGTTTGCGTGTACCATCCCTGAATGTTTCAAAATTCTCTTCTTGTTTAGAGGCATTAGGAGGAAAATTCAAAGGGCTAGCTTCTGTAATAAGCCCTTGAATGAAGGTGTTTACCTCAGCCCTTTGACTTGGTTTTGTCATTTACTCTTTTACCTTAGAACGTAAATAAACATCAATTTTTTCTTTTGCAATTGCACGGGAAGTAAACATTCCTTCTAAACATACTGGAATCTTACCACCCTTCCCTGAAGTTACTACGATATAACTCGAAGGCATCTCTTTGTGGGGCTTAATATCGTAGCCCTCATAACTTGTAATATAAGCACTCATCGTCTACTCTTTCTTCCAAAGTCGGGATAAACAATCCCCCCTTTTAATTGCCAGGCTTTACGAGCAAGCCATCTATTTTGTCTACCAGCTTTCTGTTCAGCCTTCTGATCTGCTGTTTGCCTTAATGCTAAAGAAGCAGTACTCTTAGATTCTGCTACCAACAAGGCAAATGCTTCGTCAGGTAAATCAGGAATAGCATCATCTTCGTGAACCCATGTAGGAGAGAGATATGCTAAACATTGTGTTTTCTGTGTCTGTAACGTGTCATCAACTTCTATATCGTACGAGTCGGTTACAATATACTGATCATCAAAGCTAGTCCAATACTGAGGAGCCATATCATTGATGATAAGCAAACGACTACCACCAAAGTCAGTAACCTCAATAACATTGTCATTATCACTATTGCGTCCTGAAATATAACGTAGAAAAGCATCAGGCTCTTTATAGGTTACTGCTTGCCAAAGTTCTTTAGTCTGATCTAATTTATGTTTCTCATAGTTAAAGAAGACAAGTTCTTTTAAATTAGAAGGGGCTTTAAGATAATTTGGTTTTGATAGGTCAATGGAGCTTTCTAATTGTATTAACCGTTTCTGTGTAGCCCAATTACGATTGGAAGTGAGCTCTAGGAAACAACTTTTAACAATTTGAGCTACTTGCTGAGATTCAATAGTATCAGAAATACTATTAACTTCATCGGCATCTAAATCATTCAGAATATCTTGTGTAATCTCTAATAGGCTTAATTTCATTTCACACCTTATAAAATAAAAAAGGGGAAAGGGCTTTTGACCCAATCCCCTAGAGACTTACACTTTAGTTGTGTTGTAGTAGGTCAAGGTTAAGATTGCCTTGCCCACACCAGCAGTAACTACTGGAGAAGTGCCACCCGTTGTTTTACCAATTTTAGCAGCCGCTGTCGTACCGGTAGCGGAGCCTTGGGCCCAAGTGCCAGTACCAGTAGATGCTGGAGCTTTAGTGCCAACAGCTTCCAATTCCGCTTCAGTCAGAACAATACCATTAGTCGATTCAGAGCCCAGGGCTCCGATAATGACAGTTGGGCTAGTTCCTGTGATGTTGAATGCTTCATCCACCCGCAGAACTGCCGAACGGAACAGAGCACCCTTAGGAATTACAACTGGAGGTACAAAAGTACCATTGATAAAATCTGGGGTCAGAGTGATAGAAAGACGAGCTAAACTATCTTCACCATGTTCCAGACCTACGGCGTACCCGGTATCTCGGGAACCGTAGTAGTTGTTTACGTTAATACCTGCTTTATTTTCATAACCCATAATTTACTCCTTAAGCAATGTTAACAGCAGAGGTGATATAAACACCCAGAGTGTCAACACGCTGAGTACCCAAGCCCCAACGGCAAGAAGTAACGAATTCATCACGACGCAGGTCTTTATTACGTTCACCTTCCACCTTAGGCATACGACGCCATGCACCCATAATAGGCTTGGTGTTGTCATCTGCTACGGACATGAAGATGTTTGCCACACCGTTAGTAACAGTGGTTGTACCATCAGAGAACGAACCAGTTTGCAGACGGTTGGAAGTGATAATGTCCCAGCCATACAGATTCATCAGGAACTGGTGATCACGGGCAAAGCCTTGTTCCAGAATACGTTCTGCAAATGGAGTAACATCACGACCGATCGAAACCAATCCATCCAGAGTTGCAGCAACTACTGGGTCAACAATAGCGATACGACCACCAGCAGGAACATTAGCCTTGTCAAAGGCCAGCTTCATCTTGATGAATGCATCCAGAGTGGCTACGTTGTTAGTAGCAGCAGAAGCAATACGATGAGCAAAACCATTAACAGTGTTAGGATTGGCATTAGTTTGGGAACTATTACATTTCTTCAGGAAGCGAGATTCAAAGGTTTCCTGAATAGCACGAGTGGATTCCGAAGAACGTGCAGACATCAGGGCTTCAACCTGAGCACCGTCTTCACGAAGTTCGTCAGCTACATACCAAGCATCGCCGATATAATCGGTAATGGTCAGAGTAACTTCACCCGATTCAATTGGGGTATAGTCAAATGGAACTTCTTCAGCACCATCCTGAACGGTAACAGTACCGACAGTTTTGATATGCAGAGTGGTTCCAGAACCGAAATCAGATACGTTACGGTAGAATGTACCTGGTAACATACCATCATGCAGATTGCGAAGAATGAAGGCAGAATACTGTTCTGCTTCAATAAACGCAGTAGAGTTTGCGCGATTTTGCGACATTTATTAAACTTTCTTAAAATATTTAGCGTATACCTTTGGATCGGTAAGATCATGTACGCTCATACCAGCAGCATGCAATTCTTCAACCATAGCATTAGCATTACGACGTTCCTGATTCAAATCGTCAGTTGTAGCGCCAATTAATGCTGATTTCTGATTACGACCAACAAAGGATTCTCTTTGAGGATTAAAGCCAGTAGTATTTAGAGAAGAGGAATTAGGAATGCCGTTAACTTTAGGGGCACTTCCATCGATGCCAAGCATCTTCAATACTGCTTTAGGGGATTTAGCGGCAAGAGCATTCATCTCTTCCACGCCCATACCAAGCTCAGCAGCTTTTCCATAGAATGCTTTCTCTGCATCAGAACCGAATACACTCTGGAGAGTGGAAACAACTGTGGAAATATTCTGTTGACTTGTTACAGCCGTCTCACGAGCAGATAACTGCTTAGAGACTAAGTCCGCGATTTGCTTCTCATCAAGACCTTGTGGAGTTGGTTGGCTCTGTGGTGCTGGATTTGAAGTGATGGAAAGCAAAGAGTTATTCGCTTCTAACAATTCTTGAATACGTGCGTTAGCTGTTTGGAGAGCAATTTCTTTTTGTGATAGCTCATTCTTCAGCGTAGGAATATATTCCTGTGCATGCTTCAAGCCATTGAAGGCTTCATTAACATCTTTGTATTTCTGTTCTCCACGCTCATTCTTAACCGTAGCAAGCAGGGTTGCAAATGCATCTGGTTGAGGAGCTGGTGCTGCTTGCGGAGCAGCTTGAGGTGCCTGGGTAGGCTCATTAGTTTGATTTGGAAAAATAGACTGGTCGGTCATTATTTATTTCTTTAATATGGAGCAGGATGCCGGAAGTCGAACCGGCTACTGTAACTTGGAAGGATACTGTGTTGCCACTTACACCAATCCTGCATTGTATGGTAGGAGAAGAGGGACTTGAACCCTCAAGCCATAAGCGACGGATTTTAAGTCCGGTGTGTTTACCAATTTCACCACTCTCCCGTTGTTCTGGTGCTGTTAGTAGGAATCAAACCTACGACCTGATGCTTACAAGGCAACTGCTCTTTCTACTGAGCTATAACAGCTAAATATATTTCAGAGTATTTCTCAAGGGTCAAAACACTCTCTCACTCACTTACGTTCGTTCAATCGTTTCCCTCTTGAGTATATCTAGATATATACTAGTATCTTTTTTTTTGAAAATTTGTTACAAAATTAGCTTATTTTTCAGAAATAAGTGAAATAATTTCAAAAATAGCTCTTTCATACCCTATAGCGTCAGCTTGTTGGTATGCCCAATTAGGGGAAACGTAGGACTCTTCACTCAGAGATTTCTCTCTTCGTGAATTCGCCTTGCTCTTTAATATTTCCGTTAGTCTTTGTCGAAGACGTCCAGAGGCAGCGTAGGACTGCCGAATCTCTTCGGCGTCCCCTACGTTTAATCCCTTAGTCCATGTGGTTTTCATTGTGGTTGATTTCCTTGAGGAGAAGCTACTGGAGGAATAGGAGTTTGCTGTTCTACCTGTAAATCTTCTTGAGCTTGATTAACTAGACGTTGAGTTTCCTGTTGTTCAAAGATAGCAATATTAGGAGCAAACAAATCATACCGTTTCAATCCTAATGCATCTTCAACAAGCTTAGCCATATTCTTGCTACTAGTATGGGGAGCAATCAGCTGACCAATAGCTGTATTCCAAATCCCCGTAATATTCTGAATAAGCTGAGACTGAGCAGCAAAATGTCTAGCCCCAATTGGACGAAGTTTACCACTAGCCGTAATATCTTCTTTCGTGATTGTGAGGAATTGTTGAACCCCGATGTCATCATCCATGATCCTTACAACATCTTGACGATCTAAATTACGCTTAGCAGTTTCCAACATAGCATTCAAAGCACGTTCCAACATTTCAATCTCAAACGTATTGATTTTCTCTTGGAAGATACGTCCTGCTGCATTCTGAAGTTGTTGTACCTCAAATGCTGTCTTCTCACCTGCTGTACGGATGCCCATAGCCTCACGAGGAGCTCCAGCATACATTTCCATACGTTGTTCTAATAGGTTGATGGCATTCTCTGCTTGAATCACCCATTGAGCGTTTTTACCCATTTCCTCTACGTCACCATTCTCATCGATATGGATTTCAGAACCTGGACCCCATACAAACTCTTCTACCTCTCCTTTAATCTTAAGAGGAGGAAGAACTGCTAAGTCCATAGCATCTGCTTTAAGATTTTCCAAATGGTCAATACGATATTGCATACCTACAAGATTCTCTAATGGACCCATAGCCCATAGATTGTCTGGACGTGTACGCCATCCACAATGGAAAATTGGAGCACTTCCTGCCCAACTAGGAATAGGTTCATTACGAATTACAGACATACGATCAATAACTGTAATCACTCGTCCACGCTGTACTTCTCCAGTAGTTTGATTGTGCATGTCCCCATAGAAGTCTAACACCTCTACAAATCCAGATTGAAGATATTCAGTATAATTCCCAAAGCCATCCATCTGGAAGCCTTGATCCTTATCTCCTTCCTCAATACCTACAGAGTTCATCATAGAGATAATCTTATCCCGTTTAGCTAATGCATCTTGTAGATATCTATTATCTGGTTCGTCCTGAGCCATAATACGTAATTCACCAATTGTTTTAAGAGAACGAATAATCTTAAAACTATCTTTGAATGTAGCTGCTAAGGGGTTAAAGACAATATCAATAGGACTAATACGACGAATACGTGGGCCAATATAGTCAATAATCTTTTGTCCATACGCATCAGTAATATAAGAAGCCTCATAATCAACCGTAGCGAAGGAATTACCATAGTCGATATAATCATATACCAACTTGCTAATTTCCGTCCTAAAATGGCTCTCACGGGTCTTATTAGACATGTATGCTTCAATTGCATCTACCTTACTCTTTGTGGAGTCATTGATGGTGTATCCTTCCCATTTAAGCCAGTCATCATTAGGGAATAATGCAGAGATATAATTAGAATGTAAATTATCTCGAATCTGACAAAGTTTAGGAAGTGTAGTGCTATTCTTCCAAGGGAGAGTTTTATTTGTCGTAGTAGTTGTATCTGTGGCGAAAATATAATCTCGTAATTCTTTCCATTGATCCCGAATAGTTTGTCGTTGAGAATTATAATTAAACCATGTTAAAGCAATAAACTTTGCTTCATTATCTCGTCCAAAGGAAGAGAGCATTTCTAAAGGCTTACGTGCCATTCATTATTTCCTTATTATTTGAAGGCTACACCACCAAATCGTGGGGCAAACTGGATGACATTGGGCCTATCCATTCCTTCTCTTCGTTGTTTAGGTTTTACAGCAATCTCTACGGCAGATGCAAGAGCATCTTTAATGTCATCATGAGCTGGACGGGCTAATACAAGTTCTTCTTCAAGAACATCTGTATATCCTCCTTTGAAATGCCAAATAGACTGGTTGTCATATCTATGCTCTAAAGCCGCTGCGATACGTTCTTGTTTATTACCCTCATTCCTAGTAGGTCTAAATTCATCGATAGAGAGCCTTAAACCTTCTTCTCTTAGTCTATCCTTTAAATCTCGTACAATAACTGCCTGAGCCACTGTAACCTCTGCTCTAAGCTTTTTAAACTCCCATTTAGAATGGAGAGCAGCTACTCTAGCAAAATATTCAGAAATCTTATCACTCTTAAAATGATCAATATCTAGAATGTAAATAAAGCCTTCAGAATCAATTCCAATTACCACAATAGCTGTACTATCGCTTTTCTTACTTAGAGAATAAGCAAAGTCGATGGAGGCATAGACATTAAGTTTGTTACGCTTATAATACCAATCTCCTGATTCTTGTTTCAAGAATTTCTTATCGTAATATTGGAATTTAGAACGATCAATTCTATTACTTCCAGGATCATTAGGATCATTATAATATTGAGCAAAGAATTGAATTCTATCTTCATACTGAGCCCTAATACGAGCTAAGACTTGCTGATCAAATCCAAATACCTTCTTATCACTAGGGCGAATCTGTTTAGGCCAAATAAATACACCATCTCGTTCTACAGCGTATTCCTTAATCTCCCAAACCTTCATACGATCAACTACATCACCTTCTTCATTGTAAACATCATATTCTTGATTACGCCATGTAGCATAAATATCAGAAGGATGGTAACGAGTACCACAAGCCATAGTGAATCCGCCAGCATTAAGAATAGATGTAAACTGAGAGGATTTCTTCGATACACTTTCTCGTCCATCTTCTGTATAAGCATTCTCCGGAACTACGAGGTCATCTGGAATAAGAATATCGGCATGCCAGCCAGTAGTGTTAGTAGTAAGTCCGGCTGTTGCAATAGTAGCATCCCGAATCCCCTCGCGTCTACGAGATTCATGATCAATAGATATAGCATCTTGACTCCATTTCTCTCTCTTACCTTCCTGTGGATGGATGTATTCTGGATAGTAACGGGTATAGGTCGAAGACGTCAGGATGTTCTTGATGGCATAGAGCTGGGTAATTGCCAGAGAGGCTGTCGCTGAAACATATAGAATAGTAACCTCTGGGTGACGGGTGATAATCCAAGCTGCCCATGTTGCCACCATATGGCTCTTTAGATGAGCTCGTGGAAGCATAATTAGCTTGTTCGTTACTCCCGGCTTTCCCTGACCGAATAATCCATATTCTTGCATCCATTGAAAAATTTCCTTATGTACTTCACCATACATATATCCCGGATTAACTAAACGAGCAAAGAGAAATAAATCTTCTTTAGCGGCTTCTCTTAGCTGTCTAGCCTCTTCAGGCATCTTCTCAATTTTCTTCTTAGCTTCAATAAGCCACTTTTCTTCCATTATTTAAGCCTTACAATATCAGCAGTGAACTCTTCAGAGACACGAGAGGCAAAAGCCTTTTCCTGCTCAATTTCAGCCTTTGTAGGGCGTCCAGCAGCTCTTGTGCTCCATCCTCTATCTGCAAGCCATTTAGCTGCTTGCATAGCATTCTGAGGATTCTTAACACTTTCAATAATCTTCTTAATACCTTTAGCCCTAAGCTTAAATTCAAGCTCTTCTCGCCAGTCATCGATATGTTTACGAATAGCTTTATTCTCTAATAAACGTTGCCAATGTCTCCATCCACAGAAATATGTATTAGCAAATTCATATTCTGTAACGTCTTCCATTTCTAAATATAGACGTTTGATGGATGGAAGAATTTTACCATTATACTCGTGATCATTATCTTTTAATGTATAAACTGCGTGATCTGTATAATTAATTTCTAGGAAGAGAGACTGGGTGATATACCTACCCATCTCATCTACCATCTGTTCCTTATTTGGAATATTCATCTAATTTCTTTCTAGCGTCCTCATAACGCTCATAATAGAAATCTCTTTCTATAATTATTTTGTCTGCTCTGGCAGCTTCCCTGATAAGAAACTCTCCATCTTCTTTGTAAAGCTCTCTGCCTGTGCAGGCTTGGCTAGGGATGGAAGGGAAGGAACCGTCTTGGGGACGAGAGGGGCGCTTTGACAGGCTGTTAATAATAGCAAGCTGCTTAGAATTAATCTCTTGTAATTTCTCATTCTTCTCTTGTTCTTTCTTAACGGAGGCATCAGCAAGAGAACGTTCCACGTCCCTTGCTTTCTGCTCAGAAGCCCTTGTAGCCTCTTCTAGACGTGTCTTAAACACTTCTGATTGTACAGCTAAGGCTTTGCTCTTATCAAGCTCATGGAGGGCATATAAGGCCCCTACAGCCGCTAAACTAATCAGGACGTAGACAAGTAGCTGTTTCATCTTTACGCCTATTCTCCAGCCCTTTAAAATACTTCCCTCCTGCATAGGCCCAGACTGGACTACCGGAAGGGCTGGTGCTAATTCTATAGCAGGCTTCTGTGTGTCTTCCATTATTTAATTCCTTAATAGCTAGAGACTGACAAGCATTAGCTATTCCAATATTATATCCAAATCTTGTATAGGCTTCATACTCATTACGGGAAATAGGAACATTAATACATTTAAGCATTCCTTTCCCATATTCAGCTATAGCTTCTTTATTAAGCTTCTCACATTCCTGTTTTGTGTAAACTTTCTTCATGTCCACATTCTCAGTGATGCCAGAGCAAACTGTAGGAATTCCTACTGGGTCTAAATAGGGAACTGTTCTATTTCCCTCCCATAGGGTTATAGAAGCCAGTAAACTAGCTCCTACAACTCCAATATAAATATTATTCTTTGTGTTGCTCATCCTCTTTGAAGTCCTTATACATGCTCCATGTTTTATGGACAATTAATAGAACCAAATAGACGAATGAACCTACACTCATCAAAGTTGGTAGATTATCCATAAAACTGGTTAAGAAAGTTGAAGTGGCTACAATAGGAATTGTAACCTGTGGATTTGTAATTGTATCAATATGCTCTCGCATAATTAGCTAGACACCTTTATTAATTAAGATAACGTCCCTTGCGGGACAAGGAGAAGACTAAACGTCTTCGACTGTTCCTTCCGTACTAGAACATATTGCCGAAGGCGTCTAGGAACGCTCCTTGCGGAGCAAGAGACATATTCTCAAGAAACATTCTCAAGGGCATATCTCAAGGAATATTGTGTATATTCCGAAATTGGTAATTTTTATGAGAAATTTTCGAGGTGTAATGCACCTATCTGCACTTAGGCTAAACCCCCTCTAGGGGGCATAAGCTCAAGAATTTGTCCTCAAGGAAATATTTCTCAAGAGAAATGTTAGTGAGTACTAACTAGGGGTGTAATATTACTCTCATCATCTATTCATCCTATGATGCTCATCATTTATCCTCAAGAAATATCCTCAAGCCATTGATTCTAAAGGCTTTATTGTGCCGCTAGGCACGTTACAGATATGTCCCTTATATATGTCTAAACGCCTTCGGCAAAAGAATTTGCAACGTGTTGTATATTTACAACCACAAGGGGGTTATATCGTGTCATGATTCGTCTCACTGGTTCAGCACATAACGCTGCTGTAGAAATTCAGTAGCTCTCTAACAACCTAGTCAAGCGGATGTAGAACTACAATATGCCCATATGGATGGCTTTGGCCTGAAGATGTACGGGGATACTAACCCTAGTGCTGAGTGAGATTAGCAACGCTTGACAAGATAAAGAGAGTATGCAATAATCTGTCTCACTGGTTAGGCAAGTAGGCGTGTTGGTCCCAAGGGACACACGGTAGAACGTAAACCAGTTGACAAGCTGTAAGTAGTATGCAATACTGTTTCACATTGGGGACAGACACAATGCTCTGTTGTAGGCCCAATGTCTGGAAGGCGTAAGCCTGAAGACATTCTTTAACAATTAGCTAATAGATGAACTATGAGTTGTTTCTCATATGCTTCACCTTGCCCTTAAGCATACACACTTGTGTCGTGTAAGCAATGCTCTAAGCAGGTAGTCCTGCGAGAGTTGTTAGCTTGCCTCCTAGTGTGTCCTAATAAGGGAGTGGTGCGGATTAACCATATGAGAGACATTGCATAGGGAGGAGCAAGCAATCCGCTTGCGAGTAATTACAGTCTATTAGTTGATGCTCTTTAACAATCTATCTTTCCCTTAGTTCTACTAGCACACATGTATGCGTTAGTAAGAATGCCTCTCTTGCGTAGATTCCCTAGTTTGTTAGTGGACTACACACAGAACATATAGCCTACACAATAGCCGCTGAATGAATGCCCATACATAATGTTTAACGAAGGGAAAGAATTGTTTGTATGTCTGATTAAACGGGTATAGAAACAATTCTTAACAACAAAGGAGCGCTATCATGAATCCTCTAGTCAAATACATGGAATACAAAGCCAAGCAAGAAGCTAAAGGAAATGAGTCAGCTAGTTATATCGATTGGTATAACTGGATTTATTCTGTTCTGTATTTCTAACATTCCAAGCTTGTACATCTATAAATAATGGGTGTACATACGTGTAATGTTGCACGACTAAAGGAGTAAATCATGGCTAAATTCGTTCTTCTGACATTGCTGGATGGCTCTCCAGTAGTTGTCAACACTAGCAATATTGACATCGTTCAGCCACTGGAAGGCTTGCCCGAATCCTCTGAAATTGTGGACATGGAGGGCTCCGCCATTCATGTAATGGAAGAAGTTAAACTGGTGTATGAATACATCATCGCGTAACATTTAAACACACACTTAGGAGCAATATATCATGGCATTCGAAAAAGC
>Ga0134124_10000240_pt1 | contig 49204 bp, 31 predicted proteins | sample KB304_FD_96880 | JGI IMG/M metagenome (GOLD analysis project Ga0134124, IMG submission 96880) | Terrestrial soil microbial communities without Nitrogen fertilizer from Kellogg Biological Station, Michigan, USA - KB3-0-4 | ecosystem: Environmental > Terrestrial > Soil > Unclassified ...
CTGATACTGGTTGTGTGCCGCGCAGCGCAGCTCGATGTTCTCGGGCGTAGCAGGTCCGCCCATCGCGAAGGGAGCTTTGTGGTGGAACTCGATGTTGCTGGTCTCGCGGCAGCGACGTCCTCGTGCGTCTACGTAGCAGCAGCGTCCCGAGTCGCGCCGCCATACTTCGCGTCGCACGGCTGCCGGGATGGTCCGGGATCGCTGTGCTTGCTGCGAAGCGGCAGTATCTGGCGCGGGCATTGTGGCGGGTCGATCGATGCATTCCGCGTTCGTCGACGTGGTCGACCTCGGTCGATCGCATTTTTCTTTCGCCGGCATCGTCGATTTCGGTCGATCGGTCGAGCCTGCTTTGCGCGCGAGTGTCCGGACGAGCAGTACATCGATCGCACGACTGATGATCGCGGCCGCATCGCGACCGGTCGCCGAGCGGCCGAGCAGATCCTGAAGCGACCGGAGCTTGTCGTGCGTGTCTTCGTCTACAGTGATCTCGATCTTGAAACGACGCGGGCTGAGCGGAACGATCGGCTTCGTTGCCGGCTGCGCTGACCGTGGAGCGATTGCGATGCCGACGAACGCCGAGTCCGAGGAGGCCGGCCGATTGCTCGAGCAGCCGGCGGACTCGCGGTCTGTCGAAGCGCACCGATCGCTCACACCGCCGGCCTGCTCGCAATCCATCGAAGTCGCGCCGGCCGACACCGCCAGTGCATTGTTCGCCGCGCCCGTACCGCGACGCCGCGGCATCGCCCGAACACGCGACGCCACATCCGCTCGCGGCGCGAGCTCGGCAACCAGCCGCTCGACCTCACGCGAGCTCTTGTGCCGGGCGCGTTCGAGCACTCGCAGGTGGTTCTCGGCCGTCAGATGCCTTGCAAGCAGATGGATCGCGCTGAGATGCAGCTCGCCGCGTGCGACGAGGTCGAGGACGACCGGAAAGCGGCGCGCCGTACGCGCAGCCCAGAGCCGCTTGGCCGTTACCTGCTCCGATATGTGGAAGCGCTCCATGCAGAAGCTGAACATGGAGGAGCAGGCATGCCTGGCCCAGAGCTTGCGCTCGTCGATCTCGGCGATCGCGACGAGTAGCGCCGCAGTCGTACGACGGTCGCGTGCGACGAGACACTCGAAGTGATCGAGCAGTTCCTTTTCGGAGAGCTTTGCAATGCTGTCGAAGGATGTCGTCATGACGACCCTTGTAACACGGGTTTTTCAGTGATCGTTCTCCGTAAGGACGCGACGCCTACAGAGATGCGCCTGTCGCGACAGTGCGCGAAGTCTGAGCCGTGTTACGGCCGCGAGTCGCGAAAAAAGCGGCGCGCTCTGTTTCGCTTCGCTACGAGCGACGTCAAGCGGCGAAAAACCGCGTCAAACGAAATCGACATCGCGACGACGCTTCAATAACAAAAATGGCATAACCAGCCGTGATTCGAGCCCGACGCCGCACGCATCCGAATCCGACGCCGCACGTATTCGAGCCCGACGCCGCACGTATCCGAATCCGACGTCGCGCGTATTCGCCGCCCGACGCCGCGCGTATCTAAGCCCGCCGCGCGCGCATGATCCGACAAACCCTCGGACCCGTCGCCATCGCTCATCCTGGGCAGGTGCTCGAGACACCGATCACTCTGAGCGCTGATGCATCAGACGAAACCTGGGTCACATTCCCCGGGGAATGTTCGTGCGGCAGAAACCCGCGCCGGCCGTGCTGCGCATCCCAACAACAAGTCCATCACCGGCAGCGGCATCGACACGAGCTGGTTTCCAGCCGAATGAATCAACGCTCGACGCCAACCAGGCCATACGATCGTCCGGCGCCGTGACCTGCGGTCCACGCGACGAAGAATAATCAGGCTGAAGTTCCTGAGGATGATGCTGCCGCCAATCCGGCGGAGCCCATTTGATCAAAAACCCGAAACGGGGCCCCGCACAAATCCACGAAGACCCGTTTTTATATCGGCGTCGCAAGAGCCGGTGATTTTAAAACCTTGAGACAGCAGCGCGGTGACAAGGTCGGTCTCCTATTGCGCGGCCGAGACTTTGCTTACTTGGGCGCCGCGCCCCCCGGAATCTCCCACCACCCCTGCGTCCGCAGCGGCGCCGAGCGCGCGCGCTTGGCCGCGCCTTGCCCACAATTCCCTTTTTCCCCGCACTCCGCCTCGTTCCCGTGCGACGCGAGCGTGCCGGCATCGCGACGCTTCGACGTGTCGTGGTACAGGTGACACGACATGCAGACGGCTCCCGCCGACGCGCGTGCGCCGTCGACGTGGCAGCGCTGGCAGACGGCCTTGTCCGGAAGGTTCGTGTCGGCCGTCTCGCGACTCTCCGCGACATGCGGATGGCACGACTCGCACGGCATCAGCTCGTGACGCCGGTGGGAGAATTCGCTGCGCAACAGCCAGCGTGCGGCGACGGCCGTCGGCGCGATCCTTGGGCTAGCGGGGTCAGTGGGCATCGCGGCAGGATCTTCGCGCGGACCATCTTCGTAGTGGCACAGGAAGCAGCCCTTGTTCAGCTCGTAGAGCGGCGCCGTCGGCGACGTGCCGTCGGTGCCGGGAGCCACGAACGGCTTGTAGAGATCCTTTTCGAGCGCGGCGACCGACAGGCGTTCCTTGCTGAAGCCGGGCCGCGGCACGCGTCCGACGATGTGCGGCGGAGACAGCAGCTCCGGTGACGGCGTTGCGATCTTGTCGAGCTGGCTGCGCAGCTCCGCCGACGTGACGGTCCCGATCGATGCCGCGACATCGAGCAGCTGCCGTCGCAGATCCTCGTGGATCACTTCCGGCGTGTCGTGCAGCGCCTCGATGCTTCCGGTCGGCCCCTCGACGATCTGCTGGTGACAGCGCTTGCAGTCGGTCGCGAAACGAACCGGCTGCATGAGCCTGCCCTGCGGGTCGATGCGGTGACAACTCGGGCAGCCGAGCGGGCGCTCGTTCTCCGGAATCTGGTCGGACGTCAGGTGAATGCGATGATTGAAGCGAAGCCGCGCCGGATCGTGGTCGCGTTTTCCTTCGCGAAGCGCATTGAACTCGGGATGCGCGGCGAAAGTCGCGATGCGGCGCTCGACGACGGCGTCCTTGCCGCTGGTCTCGAGGTCCGCGTGACACGCGACGCACGCGTTGCTGCTGACCGACAGGAACACATCGGTCGAACGATGCTCGACGTGGCAGTGCGCGCACTGCGGAGTGCCGACCTCGTTCGGCGCATGCACGCGCGCCGAATGGCAGCCGAGGCACGCGGCGTCGGTGACGTTCTGAAAGGCGTCATGACAGCTCTCGCAGCGGTCACCGAAAAGGGCGTGATTGCTCGAGATCGGTCGCGGCAGGTACTGGCGCGGTCCGAGGAACCAGTGCATCACCAGCCAGCAGCCGAGAGCCGAAACCATGCACACGAGCGCGGTGGCGACGTAGTAGCGCCGGAACGTGTCGCGCCCCGGATAGCCCGCCAGCCGCAGGCGCCTTGCGATGTCCTTGCTCGACAGCATCGTCAGTACCGCAGCGCGAACCAGATGTGGATCGCGACGAGCAGGAACAGCCCGATCGAAAGCGGTGCGTGGACGAACAGCCAGTTGTGCAGCCACGCATGGAGGCGAAGCTGCAGATCGAGCTGCCTCGACTCGTCGCAGATCGCGCGCAGCTGTTCGATGCGCGGCAGCAGCTCGGGCGGCATGTCGGGTGCCGCCGCCCGAAGATCGGGCATCGGCATGCGCGAGCCGGCGTTGCGCCGAAGATACGGCCTTACGTACGCAACGTAGAGCGCGCGCAGCGGCTCGGCCCCGGCCTGCGGAGCGGATGCCGGCTCACGCCGCGGCTCGGCTTTCCACCCGGCTTTCTTCTCGGCCTGCAGCCACGTCTGCTCTTCGGCCGCTTCGGCGATCGGTCCGGTCACGTTCGCGACCAGGTCGTACGCGTCGGCCGCGAGGCGCGCACGGACATGCTCGATCTGTGTGCGGAGCGTCTCGGCCGGCAGCAGGTCGGTCATCAGCCGCGGAAGAACCTGCTGCAGCATGAGACCGGCGAGGCCGCTCACGATGACGATTGCGAACAGCACCATCAGCGCCGTGGTGAGCGGCCCGCCTAGAGCGAAGCCGCTGTGAAACAGGATGAGCGGCACGCTGAGCAGCCCGCCCCACAGGTGCAGCGTCATCCATGCGCGCGCGCTTCCGATGCGGCGCGTGCGGAAGCGCTTTCGAACCGACAGCAGCGCAGCCAGTACCATCAGCGTGGTTCCGGCGATTCCGTAGCAAAGCCCGGCAAAGCTTCCGCCGGACGGACCATACAGAGCGGTCGTTGCGTAATGCCGGTAATAAAGGCCGGCTCCGATGGTCGCCAGCGCGAATGCGGCCGCCGGTGCGCGATGATCGCGATTGATCAGCACGCGAACATCACAGTACTTGCAGATCGGCGGGTGCGAGGAAGTCTGCCGGCTTGACGCGGATCGCCGCATCGTGCGGGCACGCGTACACGCAGCTTGGGCCGTCGAGCCCGGAGCACAGGTCGCAAACCGTGGCGCGCAGTTTCCCGGACGTCAGATCCACCGGCCCTAGCGGTTCGGCCGGACCTTGCGGCGCGGCCAGATCGACCATGTTGATATTGCCGAACGGGCAGTTGTTCGCGCACAGGCCGCAACCGATGCACCAGTCCTCGATGTGGACTTCGAGCGACTCCGTGCGTCGAATCGAGCTGACCGGACAGCCGATCATGCACTTGGGATCGGTGCACGAACGGCACGCGAGCGTCACCAGGTACTTGCCGAAGCGCGGCCCGTCGCGCGTAAAACGCGGGACGCCGTCGTGGGCATCGGCGCACGCACGCACGCATTCGTCGCAGCGCGTGCAGCGCTCGAGATCAATCAGCAGCGTGTTCTGCGAATTGTACAGATTGAGGTCGACGATCTTCTTGAGGAACGCCTGCTCGGCCGGAGCCGAAGGCGCCGTCGTCGAAAGGATCCGGCTGAGCTCGTCGGCGACGTCGGCAATGCGCTTGTCGTTCCCGGCTACTTCGCGCACGGCCGCAACCGGAATGCGGACGATCTCGCAGTTGTCGAGCGCGGTGGCCGTTGCCGCGCGCGCCCGCGTCGGCCCGCCCGCCGCGACTTCGGCGATTTCGAACGTGTAGTCCTCGGCGAGCGTGACGCGGTCGCCGACGCCGACGATCGCCTCCTGGATGCGCGCGCCGTTTACGAACGTGCCGTTGTCGGTGTTCTCGTCGAATACGCGGATTTCCTGCACGTCGCCTTCGCGCACTTCGAAGCGGCAATGGCGCCGGCTGAGACTCGCGTGCTCGGGGCCGAACGGAATCGTGGCCGATTTGCGGCGGCCGATCGTCACCGTTCCGGTAAGCGGTACGCTCTCGGTGGCCGCACCGCTCGGACCGATCCGTCGCAGGACGAGCTGGCGCACCGGATCTTTGACCAGCAGCGCTTCGAGCCCGAGCGCCGTACCGCGCGCGGCGTAGGTAAGAATGCGCTCGCCTCCGGGCATGCGTCGCGACAGCTTCACGGTGCCGCTCGCGACCACGAGCAGGCTGTCGGCGTCGGTGCCCTCCTCGTAGAGCACGCCGTTGTCGAGGTCGTCCTGCGTGACGAGCTCGGCGGCTTCCGCAAGCCGCTCGCGCTGCTCGGGCGTGAGCGCACCGAACAGCTCCTGCGCAGACAGCGCGCCGCGGATCGTCGCACCGCGATGAAAGTCCTCGACGGCGGCTCCCGACTTTCCGCTCGATCGCACGGTGTCGAGCACCGAGCGCAGCATCTCGACCACGCGGCAGTCGGTCTCGGCGCGCACGCTCGCTTCGCGCGGATGAAAGTTGATGCAGGTGTCGATCCCGAAGAAGTCGCCGGGCCCGAGCTTGCGCGGGGCCGCGGCAACGCTGCGGTGCAGCGTCGCGCTGGAAGTCACCTCGCCGATGCCGACGCGCGCAGCGACCGGCTTCTCGGAGCGGGTACGGCGTGAGAACAGGCGCGCAAGGCGGCGCAGCGAGCGAGCCGTGCGGCCCGGAGGCAGTGCGGGCTCGGCCGCATCCGGAACGAATGCGGTGGCCGCGCCTTCGAGGATCAGGAAGGCCGTCGATCCGTACGCTCCTGCTTCACAGATCGTGTCGCCGGCCTTGAATTCGCGGATCACTGCAGCGCGGATCGGCTCGCCGGTCACGCGATGGACGAGGTTCTCGCGCAGCTTGTCGGCGAAGTTCGACTTGCGTCCGGCAAAGAACGGAATCTCGGCGAGCTGTTCGGGCGCGATGGCTTGACCGGATGAAAGGCCGAAGTCTATAGTCGAATTGCTGCTCATCAAGATAGTGAAGATAGTCCGGATGCTTGCCTTCGATCTTCGCCGGTTCCGTCGTGACGAGCGGCGAGAATCATATCCGCCGGTACAGAGCTCAGGCAAACGAACGATCCGGGCACTCGTTCCATTCTCTCCCCGCAGCGGCCTGCTGACGGCGGCCATTCTCTCGATCGCGGTCGTCGCGGTGCCGCGCGCTCGCGCGGACACCGAGGCCAGATTCTTCGGAGACACGTCGTGCGGAAAATCGGCGTGCCACGGCGGGGCGGTTCCTTCCAATCCTCCGCACACCGGTTGTCGCGACGTGCCGAGCTCGTGGAAGTGGGCCTGGACCCAGTGGCGCAACAAGCGCGTCGACCACCACAGCCGATCGTACGAGACGCTGCTGCGGCCCGAGTCGCAGGCGATCGGCCGCTACATGCAGATCAACCCGACGCAGAGCGAGAAGTGCCTCGTCTGTCATGCTCCGGCGGCCACGGCGATGCCCGGCGGAAACTACCAGCGCAAGGACGGCGTCACGTGCGAGCACTGCCACGGCGGCTCGGAATTCTGGAAAGAGGCACACAGCCAGAGCGACTGGAAGCAGAAGAAGCCCGAGTTCCTCGCGAAGGGCTTCTACGACAACGCCAATTTCCGCCTGCGCGCCGAGAAATGCGCGCAATGCCACGTCGAGATCGATCATGAGATCCTCGCCGGCGGCCATCCGCCGCTGCAGTTCGAGATGGTCGCCTACGCGCAGCTGATGAAGCACTGGAACGATTCGGAAGATCGTCCGTCGAGTCCCGACTGCGCAGATCCGACGCTGTGGAGCATCGGCCAGCTGGTCGGGCTTCGCCATGCAGCATCCATGATTGCCGAGCGTGCGGGCGACTCGGACTACCAGTCGCTCGGCAAGAGCCCGCACTTCCGTGACCGCAACTGCTACAACTGTCATCACAAGCTGGTCGAAGACGGACTGCGGCAGGCGCGCGGCCACTTTGCGATGTCGGAGATCGTGCTTTCGGTGCTTCTGCCCGGCGAGAAGGCCAGTCTCTCGTCCGCGTGGGAACAGCTCGTCGCTGCTGCCGGCAGCGACGCGGCGTCGGCCGAGCGGCGTGCCGGCGAGCTCAGCGCGGCGGCCGCGGAATACTCGCGCCGCCTGGCTTCGAGGTCGGTCACGCGATCGGAGGCGCAGATGCTCCTCAGCCGGATCACGTCAGGCGCATCCACTCTCAAGCAGGTGCGGCGCTTCAGCCACTCTTCCTCGCCGAGCTCGAACGTCGAGAGCGTCGACGAAGTGAACCTTCCATGGTGGTACACCGCCGGCACACCGGAGCAGACCGTGCTGTCGATTCAGGCGCTGTGTACTCCGGCTTTCGATCTGATGGGGGGAACGCGCTGCAGCGGCGGCAAGGGTATCGATCCCGACCTCGGAAAGCTCATCGATGCGACCGATCGCTTCCGCTACGACCCGGCCGAATTCTCCCGGCTCCTGTCCGAGATCCACCGCAAGCTCTTTGCCGGAGAATGACCGTCGCGGCCGGCGGAAGCCTCTGATCCGCCGCCGGTTTCCTTGACACTATGAAGGCCTGAAAGGTAGGTTGCCGCGCCTCGCCGGCGACGTTCGCCGGCAGGAAAACTTCCCGCAAGGTGACCATGCCCCCCACGGACACAAGCGACTATACGGTTCGTGGCACACTGCGTGTGTCCGAGCCGCGCGAGCTTCCCGATATCCTCGACGTGTTCATCGCCGGCGGCGGCCCGGCAGGTACCGCGGCCGCGTTTCGCGCGACCGAGCTCGGGCTGTCGTGCCTGATCGTCGAATACGACGACGCGATGTCGCGCATCCGCGACTATCCGAAGGAAAAGCACATTTATCCGGAGTACGGCGACGACGAGAGCCCGTTTCCCGCCGGCGGCGAGCTCATGGCTTCGCTTCAGTTCGCGGAGGTCGACAAGGACGACCTCGTGGCGGACTGGAAGGCGAAGTTCAAGACCGTCAACCTTCCGCTCAAGGTCGGCAGCGAGTTCCTCAGCCTTGCTGCGGGAAGCGACGGTGTGTTCGAGATCAAAACCTGGAATCACCGGATTCAGGAAGAAGTCGTTTACCGCGCGCGCAGTGCGATCCTGGCGCTCGGCGCGGGCCGGCCGCGACGGTTCCAGATCCCGGGCAATCTCGATGGCATGGCGTTCCGTCTCGACGATGCCAAGGACTACGCGAGCGGGCCGACGCTCGTCATCGGCGGGGGAACGTCGGCGGCCGAGGCAGTCATCGCAATCTCCAATGCAAAGATCGCGGCGGGCGATACGTCGAACGTGTACTGGTCGTATCGCAAGAGCCAGATGCCGCGCGTCGAGAAGAGCCTGAGCGGCGCGTTCTTCGATGCGTACGTTGTCAACGCGAACGTTCGCTACCTGCCGTTCTCCGAGCCGATCCTGGTGCTGACCGCGCCGGACCGCAACGAATACCTGTCGGTGCGCATCGACCGCAAGGTCATCGAAGGCCGCCCGACCGAATCGCTGCACATGGAATTCCCGAAGAACCGCGTCGTGGCGTGCATCGGCGGCGACGTTCCGCACCAGACGCTGCAGAAGTTCGGCGTCAAGGTTCCGACCATCGACGGCGAGCCGTACATCGTGGTGACGCCCGACGGCGAATGCTCGGTACCGGGCGTGTTCCTCGTCGGCGATCTCAAAGGAACGCCCGAGTATTACCAGTGCACCGACTTCGCCGACACGGCCGGATACAAGAAGCGGCGCGACAAGCGCAACATCAAGATGGCGATGCGCGACGCCGTGCGCGCGGTCGAAGTCATCGCAACGCGGCGCGGAAAGCTCGAGCAGCCCGCGGCTCCGGCGAAGACGAAGAAAGGCTCGGACGCCACCGTCGTCTTCAAACCCGAAGCGCGTGACGAAGCGCCGGTCGCGATCGAGGATCGCCTCGTCAGCCTGCTGCCCGACGGTTCGCCGGAAGGAACGTTCTCACTCAAGGGCGAGACGACCCGCATCGGCCGCAAGACCGACGGCGTCGCGTTCGACGATCCGCAGATTGCAGACCACCACGCCACGGTCACGCGCAAGGACGGCAAGCTCGAGCTCAGCGATACCGGAAACGGATCCGGTGTCTGGCTGCGCGTGCGCAACGAAGGGCACACGCTCGCTGCCGAAGACCAGGTCTGGCTCGGCACGCAGATCATTCGCGTGATGCGCCAGGGCGCCGGCTGGGGACTCGAGCATTACAACGGACGCGGCGAGTACCAGCGCACGCACGAGCTGACCGACAGGGGAATGGTCGTCGGGCGAGCGGCCGACGTGACGCTCGATGCGAATGACCGCGCACTGTCGCGCGGGCACGCACGCTTCAGCCTTGCGTCCGGTGCGGTCGTCGTCAGCGACATCGGAAGCACCAACGGAACGTTCGTCAAGCTGAGCCGCCCGACGGTTCTCGCCAACGGCGACGAATTCCGCGTCGGCAAGCATCGCCTGCGCTTCGAATCGGTCGCGACCGAAGAGCCGATCGCGCCCGGCGCGCTCGTTCTCGAAATTCCGGCCGCAAGGCCGAGCGTTCCGCCGCCGCCTGCTGCCGCAGCTGCACCCGCTGCCGCGGCATCGGGAGCAGCACCAGCGGCGCCGGCCGCTGCCGCAGCACCGGCCGCGGCGCAAGGCCCGAGCGTCAGCTTCGAGGATGCGAAACATCCGATTTCGTTTCCGGTCGCCGACAACCGCGACGTGCTGCATTCGTTCTTCGATTACCTGAAGGCGAAGTACCCGGACACCGACCTCAAGCGCTGCGGCCTCGACAAGTCGAAGAAATGTCCGGACGACCACTACAAGGAACCGCTCGACTGGAGCTGTGAGGTCGGAACGTGCGGCTACTGCGCGGTGCAGATCGTCGACGGCGCCGACCAGGTCGCCGAGTCGAGCAATCCCGAGCTGGAGAAATCGACGTTGCAGAACGTGCGCCACGTGTCGCCCGACCTCGGCAAATACAGGTTGGCCTGCCTGACGCGCGTCAAGGGTGCCGCGACGCTCAAAGTCGTGCCGAAGTCCTGACGGAAAACCTGCGATGACATTCTCAACGCCCGGCACCTTCCTGCGCGCGCTCCTGTTTGCGGGCGTCGCTGTCTTCGGCGCGAACCTCGTCGCCTGCGGCGGCGGCGGAGGAGGCGAGAGCAGCGAGGATGCGCCCGATTTTCCCGCGCGCGACGAAGCCAGCAGTGCATTGGTCCTGCAGGGCGACCAGGTGCGCGCGATCATGCAGAGCGCCGCTCGCGCGCAGTCGCGCCCGGTCGCGGTTGCGGTCGTCGATCGTCGCGGCGTCATCCAGGGCGTCGCGACCAACTTCGGCAGGGACGAGGCGTACTATGCGGACCAATGCGTCACCGCCTGCCCGCTTGCCGACATTCCTCTCGACTCCTCTTCCGACTGCGCAGTGATCAACCGCGCGGTCCAGCTTGCGCGCACCGCAGCATTCTTCAGTGCGAACGAAACGCCTCTCACGTCGCGTTCGGTGCGCTTCCTGAGCGGCGAGCATTTTCCGCCCGATATCCGCAACACGGGCGCGGCCGCGTTGTTCGGCATCGAGAACACCAACCGCGGCTGCAGCTTCGATGCGCTTCCGGGTCTCGGACCGGTTCGTCCGGATCTGCCGAACGGCGACGGCACAGATGTCGACCGGCGCCGATCGGACGCAGCGCTGGTTCCGCGCGCGACGGGTCTCGCGACACTGTTCGACGCGGACCTCTCCTGCACGAGCAGCGTCGTCGAAGACGACAAGTGCGGCTGCACGACCGGCATCGCGACGCTGCCCGGCGCAGTGCCGATTTATCGCGAAGGCGTGATGGTCGGCGGCGTCGGAGTGGCTGTTCGCGGGATTGCAGTCGACCCGGATCCGGTCGCCGCATTCGATGCGCCGCAGCAGATTCTCCGCCGTGACGACCGCGACGACGCGTTCGCTGCCGGCGAGTTCGCGGCTCGCGCATTTGCGGGCGACAACGCCGGGATCCCGACGGTCAAGCCCAAAGGCCTGACCGATCTGTGCACTCCGACGCCGGGCGTCGATATGCCCGCATGCTGCGCGACATCGTGCCGCTTTGGAATTCTTCCGCCGCTGCCGCGGTCGATCGAGCCGGTGATCTTCGTCGACGGCATCGAGATTCCCGAAGTCGAGCACGACCCTCACGTCAGCGGCATCGGGACCGGCGCGCCGCTTACCGAACCGTTCATTGTCGATCCGCTGGATCCGGCCGATCCGCCGGTTGCCGATGTGGCTGCTTCCGGCTGGCTCGTCACCCCGCGCGGCGCGAGCGCCGGCGGCGGACCGCTCTCGTCGGACGATGTCGAATCGATCATCAATGCAGGCCTTGCCGAAGCGCAGCGCGTGCGCGCCGCGATCCGGCTCCCGCTCCAGCAGCGAACCGCGATGGTGCTTGCGATCAGCGACCTCAATGGCGAGTTGCTCGGTGTGTTCCGCATGCCGGATGCGACGGTGTTTTCGATCGACGTCGCCGTCGCCAAGGCGCGCAACGTGACGTACTTCAGCAGCGAAGCGATCCTTCCGCTCGATCGCCGCGACTGTCCCGACCCGTCGGTAGCCGGCTGCGACGACGAGTTCTTCTTTCCGGCCGGCACGGCGATCACGAACCGCACCATCAGCTTCGCGTCGCAGCCGTTCTTTCCGCCGGGAATCGACGGAAGCGATCCGGGCCCGTTCCGCCGGATCTTCGTCAACGATTCGGCAAACCCCTGCACGAACGCGGGCGAGCCGGCCAACGGCCGCCAGAACGGAATCGTGTTCTTTCCCGGCAGTGCGCCGCTCTACGTGGACGGCGTGCTGGCAGGTGGTTTCGGTGTCAGCGGTGACGGCGTCGAGCAGGACGATCTCGTGACCGCCGCCGGTACGCAGGCTGCACCCGGGTTCGAAGCACCCGAAGACATCCGCGCCGACCAGATCCAGGTGCGCGGCGACATCCGTCTGCCGTATCTCAAGTTCAACCGAAATCCCGGCGACTGATCGACACTTGCTGCGATGACGAAACGAGCACGCCGAGCGCGATGACCGACGAACCGGAAAAGGATTCTCCCGACGACGGCACCGTCATCCTCACGGATGCGCCGCCGAAGCTGCGTCCGGGAGAAGCGCAGCGTCCTGCGCCCGCCGCGCCGGTTCCTGCGCAGGAATCACCGACGGCTCCGGTGGCGACTCACGCGGATGAAGACGAGGACGGCGACGTCACGCAGGTGCTTCCGCGCGGCAAGCCGCCTCACGAATCCACGGTGCAGATCGAAGCTCCGCCGCCGACTCTGCCGTCGCGCTCCGACGCAACGACTGCCGTTCCCGAAGGTCCTCCAGCGGCGCTTTCGACATCGAGACCTGCAGCATCGCCGCCCGCTGCGAAACCGCCCGCATCGCCCACAACGTCATCCACACCGGCGGCTGCACCATCACCGCCTGCCAAAGCTCCCGAAGCCCGCGAGCCGGCCAGAGCGGCAACGCCCGGCTCCGAACCAGCGCGGGTTACCGAACCTGCGAAGCCTTCGCCTCCGGCCGCAGCACCGCCAAAGCCCGCTGCTTCTGCTGCTGCACAGCCGCCGGCTGGCGGCACAAAGGCCGCTCCGCCAAAGCCAGCCGCAACCGGACGCATCGCGACTGCCGACGACACCGATCGTACGCGCGTGGTTTCGCTTCGTTCGACCGATGCGTCGACGGTTCGGTGGGAGGACAGGTCCGAACGACCGTGGATCAGCCTCGAGCACGTCCTGCCGCCGGACTTCGCGGGCGTGGAGCGGCTCGACAAGGAAGTCGCGATCGTCGGTCGCTCGCTCGAATGCGACGTGCGTCTGTATTCGGCCAGCGCTTCGCGCCAGCACGCCCGCATCGAGCAGCGCGAGGACGGCTGGTATCTCGCTCCGATCGAAGGCCGGAGGGTAATGGTCGATGGCCAAATCGTGGAAGACGAGATCGAGCTTCAGACCGGCATGCGTCTCAGCTTCGGCGACGATGAGCTTCTGGTCGTCGATCAGGAAGACCCGCAGCCGCGCGAAGATTCGCGAAAGACGCGCTGGCAGGTCGTGGTACCGGTCGTGCTCGCAGGCGCGGCGAGTCTGCTCGTTCTCCTGTGGCTGCTCGGAATGCTCTGACCGGTCGTTCCGGCACCGCGAAGCAGGTTTCATGATGCCCGCAGCAAACCTCTTTCTCATTGCGGCCCTGGTGATCGGCGCGTCGATCGCACGCGCCGAAGAACCGAACGCGGCGCCGGCCGACACGATTCCCGCCGCGTCGCCGAACGCACCGCGACCGGCACCGCCGTCACCGAATGCGCCGCAGCCGGCTGCGTTGCCGCCCGCCGCGCCGAACGCCGCGGGGCCGGCCGCCGATGTCCCGGTGATTGCGCCGGACGAAACCGCTGCGCCGCGAGTGCTCGGTCCCAACGAAGCGCCGCCGATGACCGAAGAGCAGGCCGCGGAGGCCACGACCGGATCGGCCACCGTGCTCGAGCCCGTGAGTGACCGCTGGAACATCCTCAAGTCGCCGTACCGGTGGTTCGATCCGTACAATCGCAACATTCTCAAGGGCGACTATCCGATCTGGGGCGACGAGATCTTCCTCAAGCTGACCGGCATCTCGAAAACGTCGATCGAAGGCCGCTCGGCGCCGACGCCGAGCGGAGCGAGCGCCGAGGGGCCCGGCAGCGACAAGTTCTTCGGCGACAAGAACGCCGACATCATCGACCAGAAGTTCGCGCTGCGCGTCGACCTGCAGAAAGGACTGACGGCGTTCCGCCCGTTCGACTGGCAGCTGACGGTCGAGGCCGTCGGCGACGTCAACCATCTCGGCGTCGAGGAACGCGGCAACGTCAGCCCCGACGTGCGCGACGGCACCACGCGCACGACCAGCGACGTCGCGCTGCAGGAAGCCGCCGTCGAAGTGCACCTCGCCGATCTCTCGACGCGGTACGATTCGGTTTCGGTGCGCGTCGGACGCCAGCCGTTCAACAGTGATTTTCGCAGCCTGATCTTCTCGGACGTGAACCAGGGCGTGCGCCTGTTCGGGTCGGCCGACGGCAACCGTTACCAGGCCAACCTGCTGTATTTTTACCAGGCCGAGAAGGACACCAACAGCGAGCTGAACACGTTCGACATCCGCCACCAGCAGGTCTTCGTCGGCAATCTCTACATCCAGGATTTCCTGCAGCTCGGCTATCAGACGCAGTTCAGTTTCCATCTCGACCATGACGACGGCGTCGAGGACGGCCTCGAGTTCGACAAGCAGGGATTCCTCGTACGTCCCGATCCGGTCGGCATCGCGCAGCCGCACCAGGTCAAGGCGTATTACATCGGCTGGACGGGCGAGGGCCATTTCGGCCCGATCAACGTGAGCCACGCGCTCTACGAAGTCGTCGGCAAGGATTCGAACAGTCCGATCGCCGGTCGCGGTACCGACATCAACGGGCAGCTCGCGTTTCTCGAGCTGTCACTTGACCGCGACTGGATGCGCTACCAGGCCTCCGCGTTCTTCTCGTCCGGCGACGACGACCCGCGCGACGCGCACGCGCGCGGGTTCGACTCGATCCTCGACAATCCGAAGATCATGGGCGGCGAGTTCAGCTACTGGAACCGCCAGAGCATCCGCATTGCCGATCGCGGCGGCGTCGCGGTCACGCAGAGGAACAGCATCATTCCGGACCTGCGCAGCAGCAAGATCCAGGGCCAGGCGAACTTCGTCAATCCCGGCATCGTGATCGCCAACCTCGGCGCGAGCGCGGAGCTGACGCCGACGCTGAAGCTGGTCGGTAACGCGAGCTACCTTCGCTTCGTCGAGACGCGGCCGCTCGAGATCCTGCTCAAGCAGGCGTCGGTCAGCAACGACATCGGCATCGACATCAGCCTCGGCGCCGAATGGCGCCCGTGGCTGAACAACAACGTCATCGTCAAGCCGTTCGTCGCGGTGTTCCAGCCGCTCGGCGGATTCGCCGACATCTATCAATCGGGCACGCTCTACCAAGCCGGCGCCGAGCTGGTGCTGGTGTTCTGAGGAGGAGGCGTCATGCGTACTCGACTGCATATCGCCGCGTGCCTGCTGGTCGCTGCTGCCGCCGTGATCGCCGGGCCGGCCGCGCCTGCGCTCGCCGGAACCGAAACGCTGCTGCTTCGCCAGACCGACGCCGAGGCGGCGGCCAAGAGCGAAGGATGCCTGACGTGTCACAACGGCATCGAGCCGATGCACAAGTCGGGACAGGTCAACCTCGGGTGCACCGATTGCCACGGCGGAACGAGCTCGATCCGCGCGTCGGGGCTCGCGGCCGGCAGCGCCGACTACGCGAATGCAATGAACCGCGCGCACGTACTGCCGCGGCATCCCGAAGACTGGAAGGATCCTAAGAATCCGTCGCGCATCCTTAGCGCCAATCCCGAGCGCACGTACACGCTGCTCAACCGCGAATCGCCCGAGTACATCCGCTTCAAGAATCCGGGCGATCTTCGCGTCGCGGGCGAGACGTGCGGCAACTGCCACCGTGAAGACGTCGATCACGTTCACAAGAGCCTGATGGCGACGTCGGCGATGCTGTGGGGCGGCGCCGCGTACAACAACGGCATCACGAAGCTCAAGCGCTATATCTTCGGTGAATCGTACAGCGCCGACGGCGTGCCGCAGCGGATTTCGAGCGCGAAGCCGCCAACTCCCGAAGAAGCGGCCCGCGGCGTCCTGCCGTCACTGGTTCCGCTGCCGCGCTGGAACGTCGTCGATCCGCCGGATCCGGTGCGCGCGTTCGAGCGCGGCGGGCGCGTCGACCGCTCGAACGTCGCCGAAGTCGGCAACCCGAACCTCGGTCCGTTTCTCGACGAGCCCGGACTTCCCGATGCAAAGCTCGGCACGCGCGGCCCGGGGACCGACCTGCGCATCAGTGCCGGCGTGCTCAATCTTCAGAAGACGCGGCTCAACGATCCGATGCTCGCGTTTCTCGGCACCAACGATCATCCCGGCGACTTCCGTTCGAGCGGATGCACGGCGTGTCACGTGGTCTACGCGAACGATCGCGATCCGGTGCACTCCGGGCCGTATGCGAAGGCCGGCCATACCGGCACGTACCGCGGCGGCGACCCGACCATTCCGAAGGACGAGTCCGGCCATCCGATCGAGCATCGTCTCACCAAGGCGATTCCATCGAGCCAGTGCATGGTCTGCCACATGCATCAGCCGAACTCGTTCGTGAACACGTACTTCGGCTACCAGATGTGGGATTACGAAACCGACGGCGACCTGATGTGGCCGAAGGAGCAGCGCTATCCGACGGTCTCTGCGCCGACGCCGCTCAACGCGAAGGATTCGGCATCGATGCACACGAGCCTCGAGCGCGATCCGGAAGAAGCGGCAGTGCGCGGCCTGTGGACCAACGAGGATTTCCTGCGCCAGGTCAGCACGCTGCCCACGAAAGAGACGCGCTTTGCCGATTACAACGGCCACGGCTGGATCTTCCGCGCGGTGTACTGGCAGGACCGCAAGGGAAATCTCCTCGACAAGAAGGGCGCGAAGATCGACTGGAACGCGCCGGACAAGCTCGACGACGCGGTCCAGCTGATGGACATCCACGCGGAGAAGGGCATGCACTGCGTCGACTGCCACTTCCGCCAGGACGCGCACGGCGACGGCAACATCTACGGTGCGTATCCGGACGCCGTCGAAGTGCAGTGCCAGGACTGCCACGGATCGGCGACCAGAAAGGCAAGTCTTGCGACCAGCGGTCCGGCCGCACCGAAAGGCGGACACAGTCTCGAGAACGGCATCACGCCGTCCGGCAAGCGCCGCTTCGAATGGATGTTCGACGGACCGACGAGCCGCCTCATGCAGCGCTCGATGGTCAACGACAACGTCGAGTGGGAAGTGAAGCAGGTCCTCGACACGATCGATCCGACCAACCCGCGCCTCTACAACGAGAAAGCACGCTACGCGAAGACCATCCGCAAGGATGGGCAGTGGGGCGGGTTCCCGAACGACCCGAACGCGCTCGCGCACGGGGAGACCGAGATGGCGTGCTCGTCGTGCCACACGTCGTGGGTCACCAGCTGCTTCGGATGCCACCTGCCGCAGCAGGCCAACTGGAAGAAGGACTCGCAGCATTTCGAAGGCGGCGACTCGCGCAACTGGACGTCGTACAACCCGCAGGTCCTGCGCCACGACATCTTCATGCTCGGCAAGCACACGACGAGCAAGGGGCACATCATCGCACCGGTGCGCTCGTCGAGCGCGGTGATGATAAGCACCACCAACGCCAACCGCGAGCGGCTGTACATCCAGCAGCTTCCGATCTCCGGCGAAGGCTACAGCAGCCAGGCGTTCAACACGCACTTCGCGCACACCGTCCGCACGCGACAGACCCAGCCGTGCTCGAGCTGCCATCCGTCGGCCGCCGGCGACAACAACGCGTGGATGGCCCAGGTGCTGACCCTCGGCACCAACTTCGTCAACTTCGTCGGCCGATTCGCATGGGTCGGCGAGGACGAGGGGATCGAAGCGGTGGCCGTGACCGAATGGGACGAGCCGCAGGCCGTGATCGGCAGCAACCTGCACAAGCTCGCCTATCCGAAAGAATACGAGAAGCACGTCGCCAACGACGCGCAGTTGAAGGAGAGCCACGAGCATTCGGCGCAGACCGTCCACTGCCTGCAGCTTCGCGGCGAATATCTCTACACGGCCAACGGCACGGACGGCCTGCGCGTGTTCGACGTGGCCAACATCGACAACAAGGGCTTCTCCGAGCGCATCGTCACCGCGCCGGTCTCGCCGCTCGGACAGCGCACGTACATCAAGACGCCGAACGCCACGTGCGTGGCGCTCCCGACCAACATGCCGATCCACTACGACCGGCCGCACGCTGCCGAAAACGAAGAGCAGCCGATGCATCCGTTGTATCGCTACGTCTACGTCACGGATTCGGAGGAAGGCCTCGTCGTCGTCGACGCCGACATGCTCACCGACGGCGATCCGCAGAACAATTTCCTGAAGCGCGTCGCATCGTTCAATCCGGACGGGCTGCTGACCGGCGCCAGGTACATCACGATTGCCGGATCGTTTGCGTACGTGCTGACGCCGCACGGACTCGTGGTGGTCAGCATCGACGACCCCGTTCATCCGGCCGTGGTTTCATCGATTGCGCTCGACGATCCGAGGTCGATTGCCGTCCAGTTCCGCTATGCGTTCGTGACCGACGGCAACGGCATGAAGGTTCTCGACGTCACGTCGCTCGACCGGCCGCGCGTCGTCGCCGGGCTCGATCTCGCCGAAGCCGGCGAGATCTACGTGGCGCGCACGTACGCGTACGTTCCTGCCGGCAGCCAGGGCCTTGCAATCGTCGACATCGAGCGCCCCGAGCATCCGTTCCTTCATCAGATGTACAACGCCGACGGACAGATGAACGACGTCCGCTCAGTGCGCATCGGCGCCACCGGTGCGAGCGTGTTTGCCTACGTCGCCGACGGAAAGAACGGGCTGCGCGTCGTGCAGCTGATCGCGCCGACCGAAACGCCCGGCAACTCCGGTTTCAGCCCGACGCCGACGCCGCGCCTGATCGCATCGTACAAGACGAAAGAGCCGGCGATCACGTTGTCGAAGGGAATCGACCGCGATCGCGCGGTCGACGAAAGCGGCAACCAGGTCAGCGTATTCGGCCGCCTCGGCTCGCGTCCGTTCTCGCGCGCCGAAATGGAGGATCTGTTCCTCGAGCGCGGCAAGCCGTTCACGGTCTCCGACAAGCCGGCCGGAAAGCCGCGCGCGTTCGTGCTGCCGTACGAGCTCGTCACGCCGAGCTTCTCGCCGACGGTGCCCGAAGGCGTGCCGGTGGTTCAGCCGGCCGCAGCGGTGGAAGAGCGAAGGTTGCCGGGCCGCGACTGAGCTCCGAAGCGGTCGTTCGGGAAACGCCGAGCGACGAGAGCGTCCGCAACACGAGCCGGGCGCCGCGGCCATCGCCCCGCGGTTGACGGCACGACACCGATCACTCGAAGCGATGATGCATCCCAAGCGCTGATGCATCGAACGAAACCTGGGTCACATTCCCCGGGGAATGTTCGCGCATCGGCGAGATTGCTCCGTCTCACATCGATAAAGGCGCGTCCGATCGCACCCGTCACGATCGCCGACATTCCGCGCGGAATGTTCGTGCAGTCTGCCGCAACGTCATGCTACCTCGCCCCAGCGCGGCGACGCGGCGAAGGCCGCGTGAATCATCCCGACGTGCGAATACGCCTGCGGGAAGTTGCCCCACATCATCCCCGTCTTCGGATCGACGTCCTCCGACAGCAGGCCGAGCGGCGAATGCACGTCGGAGATGCGTTCCATCATCGAGCGCGCTTCGCGCACGCGGCCGGTCGCTCCGAGCGCCTCGATCAGCCAGAACGTGCACAGCGTGAACGCGACGGTGGGAACGCCGAAGCCGTCGTTGGTGCGATAGCGCCTGAGCCAGCCGTCGAACAGAAGGTCGCGCTGCACGGCGTTGACGGTCGCGACAAGACGCTCGTCCGAGGGATCGAGGAAACGCAGGGAGACGGCCTGCAGCAGCGCCGCGTCGACTTCCGTACCGCGATAATCGGCCACCAGGCATCCGCGCGACGGATCGAGCGCCTCGCGCAGGATCTCGTCGCGGATCTTCGCGGCGGCCTCGCGGAACTCGGCGGTGTCGGCCGGACGGTGAACTTCGGCAATGCGGCTCATGCGGTCGGCGGCCGCCCAGCACATCAGCGTGCTGAACGTCTGCGGTCGCCACTCCGCGCGATACTCCCAGATGCCGGCGTCGGGTTGACCCGCCACGCGCACGGCTTTGCGCGCCAGCCTCTGCATGAGGTCGAGAGCGGCCGGTGTGGCCTGTTCGCGGAAACGCGCGTCGAGGAAGATCGGCGTCAGTGCGAGCACCATCTCACCGAAGACGTCGTACTGGCGATGCGTGGCGGCCTGGTTGCCGACGCGTACCGGTTTCTCGCCGAGATAGCCGGGCCAGTCGTCGAGCAGGCGTTCGTCGAGATCGGTCTTGCCGTCGATGCGATAGAGCGGCGCGAGGTCGAGGTCGCCCGATGCCGAAGCGATGTTGAGAAGGAAGTGAAGGAACTGCTCGCGCTCCTCGAAGTGGCCGAGCAGGCGGAATGCACCGAGCGTATAGAACGCGTCACGCAGCCAGCAGTAGCGGTAGTCCCACGTGCGTCCGCTGCCCGGAGCTTCCGGAATCGACGTCGTCGTCGATGCGATGATCGCACCGGTGTCCTCGAAGCAATGCAGCTTGAGCGCAAGTGCCGAGCGGATCACCTGCTCCTGGTAGAACGGCGGGATCTCGCAGTGCTTTACCCACTGTTGCCAGTAACGCACGGTCTCGAGCAGGAAGCGGTCGCACAGCGCCTCGAGCCCTTCCTCGACTGGTGATCCCCAGGACAGGACGAAATCGGTACGCGAGCTGAGCGCGAATGCGTCACCGTCGAGGTACGACAGCGGCGCGTTGGTGGTCAGGCGCAGCTCCTCGGAATATCCGTGGAAGTCGATGTGGTGCGATCCAAATTCGCGGCGCGGACGAAGCCGCGACCATCCGAGGACCGGTTCACAGCGCACGCAGATGCGCGGCGTGCCCGAAAGCGGCTCGACCATGCGCACCAGCTTGGTCGGGCGGAAGCTGCGATCGAATTGCAGGAAACGCGGCGCGAAATCGAGGATTCGAAAGCTTCCGTCGCTCGAATGGAACGTCGTCTCGACGACGTTGGTGTTCGGCAGGTATCGCTGGATGCCGGCGCTCTGGTCGGCCGGACAGATCGTGAACGCCCCTCCATCGAGTTCGTCGAGCAGGGATGCGAACACCGGAGGAGAGTCGAAGCGCGGCATGCACGACCAGACAATACTCCCCGAACGGGACACCAGTGCAGACAGCTGACAGTTCCCGATGAGGGCAAGATCACTCAGGGACATCGAGTCGCTTCTAGCACGCAGTATCTGGGCACCCAACCATCCTCGTGGTAATCATTTCGTATGCGCCGCGCAGTTCGCTTTGGTGTGGTGCTTCTCGCCGGCCTCGCTGTGCTCACACTCGTCGGTTATCTGACGAGCAGCACCATCACCGAGCGCTGGTCCGAGAACGATCTCCAGTCCCGATCGCGCCTTGCCGTGACGATCGCCAGGCGAACTCTCGTTGCCAACTGGAAAGGGAGTCGCGAGAAGCTCGCCGAGAATCTGCGCGACATCGCGCGCGAGGAGCGCGTGATGGGGGCAGCGGCGTGCGCGGCCGACGGCACGGTGCTGGCCACCACGGAGGCCTGGCCGCCGGAGCTCGAGTGCCGGACGGTAGTCGAGCGCATGAAGGCCGCCGCCGGGGGCGGAGGTCAGCTCGTCGACTTCATGATGAAGGACAAGCTCGAATCGGGTCGAGTCCTGCTGAGCGCGGTGCCGCTCGAGTCCGGCAGCACGCCGTTCGGCGTCGTCGTGCTCATGCACGATCTCGAGCGCATGCATCGGCGCGAAACCACGACGGTCGCGGTCTTCCTGCTGACGTTCTTCGCGCTGGCCGTCGGCGCGTCGTTCGTCACGCTGCTGGCGGTGCGAACCATTGCCGTCGACCAGCCGGTCCCGGCGCCGGCCGGGCCGGAGCCGGAACCCGAGCCGGAGAGCGCATTCCAGCCGCTTGCGCGCGATGTGCGCTCGCTCGTGAGCCGCCTCGATCGCGAACGACGCCGCGAGTCGAAGCTCGGGCCGTGGGACGCCGAACGGCTGCGCGCAGCGCTGCGCGAGCACCTGCAGGGAGAGCGCGTGGTCGTGCTCGCCAACCGCGAGCCTTACATCCACCAGCGAAGCAACGGCGACGTCCAGGTACTTCATCCGGCAAGCGGGCTCGTGACGGCGCTCGAACCGGTCATGCGCGCATGCTCGGGCGTGTGGGTTGCCCATGGCGGAGGTTCGGCCGACCGCGAAACCGTCGATGCCGATGCGCACATCCGCGTTCCGCCCGGCGAAGAGTCCTACACGGTCCGCCGCGTGTGGCTGAGCGAGGAAGAAGAGAACGGGTACTACTACGGTTTTTCGAACGAAGGCCTGTGGCCGCTCTGTCACGTAGCCGACGCGCGCCCGATCTTCCGATCGGAGAACTGGGAGCACTACGTCAGCGTCAACCGCAAATTCGCCGATGCGGTCTGCGAGGAGGTCGACAGCGACGATCCGATCGTGCTGGTGCAGGACTACCACTTCGCGCTTGCGCCGCGGATGATCCGGGAACGGCTGCCGCGCGCGACGATCCTCACGTTCTGGCACATTCCTTGGCCGAGCGCGGAGCGCATCGCGATCTGCCCGTGGTCCGAGGAGCTGATCTCCGGACTGCTCGGCTCGAGCATCATCGGCTTTCATACGCGCCAGCACTGCAACAATTTCTTCGATTCGGTCGATGCGTTCATGGAAAGCCGCATCGATCGCGAGATGAACGCCGTCGTGCAGGGCGCGCGCCGCACGCTCGTGCGCGCGTATCCGATTTCCATCGAATGGCCGGTGCGCTGGCTCAAGCACGTGCCGGCGGTTGCCGACTGCCGTCGCGAGGTGCGCGAAGAGCTCGGCCTCGCCGAGGATGCCCTGATCGGCGTCGGTGCCGACCGGCTCGACTACACCAAGGGAATCGAGGAGCGGCTGCACGCGGTCGACACGCTGCTGGAGCATTATCCGGAGTTCCGAGGCCGCTTCGTGTTCGTGCAGATCGCCGCGCCGAGCCGCACCAAGATCGCGCGCTACCAGGAGCTCAACGACCGGATCGAGCAGCTCGCCCGCGAGATCAACGAGCGCTGGGCGAGCGGGAGCTACCGTCCGATCGTGCTGCGGCGTTTCCATCACGAGCCGCAGGCGGTGTTCCGTTATTTCCGGGCCGCCGATCTCTGCTACGTGAGCAGCCTTCACGATGGAATGAACCTGACGGCCAAGGAGTTCGTGGCCGCGCGCGAGGACGGCCTCGGCGTGCTCGTGCTCAGTCAGTTCACAGGCGCTGCGCGCGATCTCGCCGAAGCGCTCATTGTCAACCCCTATGATCTTCGCCAGGCCGCCGACGCCCTCGCGACGGCGCTTCGCATGCCGGTCGAAGAGCAGCGCGAGCGCATGCGCTCGATGCGACGTATGGTTTCCGAATTCAATGTTTATAGATGGGCAGGGCGCATGCTGATCGACGCGGCCGAGCTGCGGCGGCGCGAACGAATCACAGGACGCCTATCGACTGCGACTCCTTCTACAGGTTCGTCTTTCGGACCTCCGCAACGGGCAGTGGGAATATGACACACCTTCTCGAAGACTCAGGAACGAAAACCCTTTCGGAGCTGGCGCATACGCGCCTGCTGGTGGCATTCGATTTCGACGGAACGCTCGCACCGATCGTTCCCGACCGTGAACGCGCCGAGATGCGGCCCGATACCAGGCGGCTCGTCGAGCAGGTCTGCTCGCTGTATCCGTGCGCGGTGATTTCGGGCCGAAGCCGCAGCGACGTCGAGCATCGCGTCGGCGGAACCGGGATCCAGCACGTGGTCGGCAACCACGGGATCGAGCCGTGCTCGCGCATGGCGCAGTTCGAGCGCGATTCCGGCGAGGCGTACCAGCGCCTGATGGAGCTGCTCGGCAACCGTCAGGACATCGACATCGAGAACAAGCGTTACTCGCTGGCGGTGCATTACCGGCGTTCGCCGCACCGTGCCGATGCGCGCCGCGTGATCCGTGCGGCGATCAAGGAGCTCACGCAGCGAGTGCGCGTGGTTCCGGGCAAGCTCGTGTTCAATGTCGTTCCGGCGGAAGCGCCGAACAAGGGAAATGCGCTGCTGCAGGTCATGAATGCCGAAGAGGTCGAGCATGCGCTCTACATCGGCGACGACGTGACCGACGAAGACGCGTTCCGCCTGGGACCGTCCGAGCACGTGACTTCGGTGCGCGTCGGACCGTCGCGATCGACGGCCGCGGAATATTTCCTGAGCGACCAGCACGAGGTGGACAGCGTTCTCGAGCAGCTCGCCCGCTTCCGCAGTGCGGCGTAGCTCCCGGGGACCGCTCGACGGATATCGCCGTCTTCCCACAACCTGCGGGAGGCCTCGCTCCCGCCGCGATCAGGAGGTGCGAACATGGTCTACGAGACAATCGACGGTACGTTCCGGCTGACCAATCTTCCCGACGAGCCGGCCGAGTACCTCGCCAGGCGCGAGGAGCTGCGACTCGCGGAAATCGAGCTCATGCAACAGCGCGAGCGCGTCGCCGAGCTTCGGCGCCGGCTCCCACCCGGTGCGATCGTCGAGGACTACGTGTTCGAGGAAGGACCGGCCGATCTCGAAGCCGGCGATTCGCCGGTGCGAAAAACGCGCCTGAGCGAGCTCTTCACCGGCCCGGACCGCGCACTGATCGTCTACCACTTCATGTACGGCAAGAAGAAGACCACGGCCTGCCCGATGTGCACGATGTGGATCGACGGTTGCAACGGCGTGGCGCATCACCTGGCACAGAACGTCGACGTCGCGATCGTCGCGGCCGCCGACACGAGGACGCTGCGGGCCTATGCGCGCGAGCGGGGCTGGAACAATCTTCGGCTGCTCAGCGCCGGCGACAGCACGTTCAAGTACGACCTGGCCGGCGAGGACCGCGAGGGAAACCAGGACTCGAGCGTCACGGTGTTCACGAAGGATGCGAACGGCAAGGTGCGCCACTTCTATACGGCGCATCCGAAGATGGCTCCCGACATCAAGGAGCGCGGCATCGACCTTCTCTGCGCGGTCTACAATTTTCTGGATATCACTCCGCAGGGACGCGGAAGCTGGTACGCGTCGCTCGACTATGCGCCGAAGCTGCGCGCCGCGGGCGCTTCACGGTAGGACCACCGGCCGTCCATTCGCAGAGCCGGACGGAAGCGACTCGCGGCGGGCGCCACGGGAGCGACTCGCGGCAAGCGGCACGGGAGCGACGCGACAAACGCAGCGCACGCGAAGGGACCGATTCGTCAGCCGTCGCACGCCTCGGCGGCCGGGACACGCGCCGTACACGTGACCTCCCGCACCCACTCGTTGAGCAGCTCGGCAATTCGCTGTGCGTCTTCGAAATCGGTTCCGGACGGAAGAACGAAGTTGATGTGCCAGCTGTCGAGAACGGTCTTTGCCGCCTGTTTCGCGCGTGCCAGCCGGTGGGGTTCCTCTCTCGGCTCAGGACAGAGGCAGTAGTCGCCCCCTGGAATCTCTTTCACCTCGAACTGCCAGATCTCGCGGCCCGAAAGCATCGTCGTTACTCCCAAGTCGTGGTCGTTGACACGAATCAAAGTGAGCAATGACCGGATAAACATCGGTGCGCGGCATGCAACCCATGCGCCCTAAATTTTTTCGGCGGACAGCCGCCCGCCGTCGAGATCTGCGAAGTTCATGCGTGCGTGACGGGAAGATGATCCGGGGCGATGCAGGGGCCGATGGTCGTTCGCTGCGCCGAACGAGCGGACGATGCGGTGGTGATGCTGGATGCGACGCCGGCAACGGGCTGCCACAGCGCGCCCCGGTATCGCTCGACCGAGCGACCACGTGCCGCCGGTGCACGATAACCGCCGGCGGCACGCGATCGACAGACTCAATCAGTCCTCGTGCACCGTGCGCGTCTCGGTCACGCGCTTTTGAACCTGCGGCTGCGCCGGCACGACCACGGCGGGGCCCGTCTGGATGACCTTGCGAACGACCATGCGGCCGCCGTCGTTCGTGTACTCGACGGTCACCGGCGCATTGCGCATCGATTCGTACGACACGACGCGGCCGGTCGGATCGACGAAGGTGGTCTCCTTCGTGAAGCTGTAGGTCGTCGGCTCCGGCGAGGACTCCGACTTGAGGATGATCGTCGATGCGGTCGGGTCGATCTGCGAAACGATGCCGGAGTACGTCGTGGTCTTCGTGGTTGTCGTGACGGTCTCGTCGGCGCTGCTCGTCGTGGCGACCAGTGAGCCGAGCAGTAGCCCGAAAGAAAGTATTGATGCGAGACTCTGGATCTTCATGGGGAAACTCCTTGCGGTTCGTTGCCGTTGCCTGAACACAACAAACGTTTGCAGAATTGGAAGGTGTGCCAATGCCTTTCCCGGCGCGTGCGGGAGAGAATTCGCACTTCAACCCTGACGCGCGCCGCCGACGGGTGACCACGACCCGGGCGAGCAAGCGGCCCCAACCGCCCCGACGATTGGCCACTGCATTCCCTGCGGCGAGGTCCGACAACTCGACGGCTGACCAGGTCCGGCAGCCGGCCGGCGCCGCTTTCTTTTAAGACGTCCGGCAAACCGTCTTGCTGGCCCAGCCTACCTTACACTAATGTCAGCAGTGTCCGGATGGGCGTCCCCGGGGAGGGTTTCCCGGCTTCGAATGCTTTCCGGCCGGAGGGCCACCTTCATGCAGCTTCGAACCGGCCGCCTGCTCAGCGCGGCTCTGTTCCCGAGAATCCCAAGCCTTGCCGGCTCCTTGCGTTGCTCCGCCGTGACCATGGCCCTTGCGACATTCGCGGTCGCTGCGGCCCTGCCGGCGGCCGCGGCTGCGGCCGACCCGCAAAAACTGACCGTGGTGGTGCTTGTGGTCGACAGCCTGATGCCCGACGAGTTCGGCCAGTCGTATCCGGCAACGCCGAACCTGACGCTTCTGCGCGACGAAGGCACCAGCTACGCGCATTCGCGAGCGGTCTTTTCCGCGGAGACGATTCCGAACCACGTCGCGATGATGACCGGCATGATGCCCGAGCACAGTGGCATCGCCGGCAACAGCTACTGGAACCGCACCGGCGATCCGGTCGCGACCGATCTGTCGCTGCCGAGCGAGCTCGAAGCGACCACGCTGTTCACGCGCATCCACGACGCGTGTCCCGGCGTCCGCACGGCTGCTGCACTGTCGAAGAGCTATCTGTACGAGATCTTTTCGGAGTGCGGCTATTCGGGAAGCGATTGCGGGATCAACCGCGCACCCGGCCAGAGCTTCGATCCGAGCGCCGACCCGACGTTCATCCCGGAGTCGAACCACACGCCCGATCAGACAACGATGCGCGAAGCGCGCGGCTTCCTGCCCGACGCGGACTTTCTTTTCATCAATCTCGGCGACACCGATCGCAGCGGGCACATCGACGCGAGCGGCCCGTCCGGTACGCCGTTCGCACGCTACGCCGCACTGATGGACACCGACACGCTCGTCGGCCAGCTCGTCGACGATCTCGACGCGGCGGGGCGATGGGACACGACGGTGATGATCCTCGTCAGCGATCACGGCATGGACTGGTCGACGCCGATGAACTACGTGAACCTGACCCCGGACCTCGACGCAGGCCTTTTCGCCGTGCAGAACGGCGGCACCGGAAGCATTTTCGTCGTCGATCCGGCCGATCCCGACAGGAACCAGAAGCTCGCGGCAGCGCGCAGCACGGCGCTGATGCACGAAGGCGTCGACGCGGCATGGTATCGCGAGCCGAACCCGCTCGATCCGGGCGAAGACACGCTGATTCCCGCGTCGCTCGGCGCCCGCCATGAAAACATCGGCGATCTCGTGATCGTCGCGAAACAGGGATGGCGCATCAGCGACCCAAGCTCGTCGTCCAATCCTCTGCCCGGCAATCACGGCCACTTGGTTACGTTCCACAACACGTTCGTCGTGACCGGCGGCCTCGCGACGCTGCGCAAGCAGACGATCGGCGATCCGGCCGCAGTGGTCGACCCGATGTCGCGCCTGCCGGAGCAGTCCGAGAACACCGACGTTGCCGCCACGGTTGCATGGCTGCTCGGAATCGATGCGACAGGCATGGACGGGCGGCCTCTTGCCGAGGCGTTCACCAGCGCCGCTCCGCCGTCGATCTGCGGCGATCTTGCCGACAGCGATGCCGACGGTGACCCCGACTTCCGCGATCCGTGTCCGTACATCGCGTACGGCAGCGGCTGCATCTGCCCGCCTGTCCCCGATGCGGATTGCCGGCAGACGACGCACCCGGGCGCATCGAAGCTTTCCATCTCGGGCGACGACGTGCAGTCGCTTCGCTTCAACTGGAAGGATGGGGCAGCGACTTCGCTCGACGATTTCCGCGATGCCGACGATGAAGCGCTGAGCCTCTGCCTGTACTCCGGCGCGGACGGCCTCGCGCGCTCGATCGGCGAGCTGCGCATGCCGCTCGATCTTCTGTGCGAGGGCGAGAGCTGCTGGCGCGAGCTGCGTTCGACGAAGCTCAGGTTCCAGAGCGCCGACGGCCATCCCGACGGCGTCGAGAAGGCCCTGCTGACGGCGGGCGGCGACGGACAGGCGCGCATTGCGGTCAAGGCGCACAGCGGCGTCCTCGCGGCTACGCCGCTGGATCTGCCGGTCCGCGCGCAGCTGCAGTCACGCGGCGGCGGATGCTGGGAAGCCTCGTTCGACGGCCAGGGCATCAAGCGCAACGTTCCCGGACGTTTCGACGCCGTCTCCGGCGACTGACGGTCATCCGCAAAATTCCGAAGGGAGAACTCTCATGTCTTCGCGAGACAAATCGAAAGCCCCGTTGATCCTGACTGCGAGCCGTACGCTGACGCGGCGGCGCTTCCTCACCGAGCTCGCCCTCGCGGGCGGCGCAGCGGCGCTCGGATGGCCGCGCTGGTCGGGCGCACAGTCGTTGCCGTTCGACCTCGGCATCGCGCCGCTTCCGCAGAACACGCCGGTCGATCACATCTTCGTGCTGATGATGGAGAACCGTTCGTTCGACCACTACATGGGCTGGCGCACCGGGACCAACCAGCAGCACTACACGGGAACGTACGACGATCCCGAGAATCCGCTCGACGGCCAGACGGTCGCGACGCATGCGCTCGCGCCGGACTACCGCGGCTGCAATTTCGGCGATCCGTCGCACGGATGGGAAGGCGGCCGCTCGCAGCTTCGGAGTGGTTTCCTGAGCGGCGACAACGACGAGTTCGCGATCGGCTACTACAACGAGGCCGATGTCGAGTTCTATGCGAAGCTCGCGGGCGAGGGCGTGCTCTGCGACAACTATTTCGCGTCGCTGCTCGGCCCGACGTTTCCGAACCGCGAGTACATGCACTCGGCGCAGTCGGGCGGCATCAAGACCAACGCGCTGCCGCCGGAGATCGGATACTCGAGCGGATTCACGTGGGCGACGATCTGGGACCGCCTCGAAGCGGCCGGCGTGCCATGGGGCTACTACCACGTCGATCTTCCCGCCGCGCTGCTGTGGGGTCCGCGCCTTGCGAAAGGCGTCCATCCGATTGCCGAGCTTTTCGCCGATGCCGCGGCCGGCACGCTGCCGAAAGTCGCGTTCATCGATCCCGGCTTCACGACCGGGCTTCGCACCGACGAGCATCCGCACGGCGACATGCGCGCCGGCCAGGCGTTCTCGCACAACGTCGTCAAGGCCATCGTCGAGTCGCCGCTGTGGCCGCGCTCGGTGCTGTTCGTCAACTACGACGAGTGGGGCGGGTTCTTCGATCACGTGCGTCCGCCGCGCATGCCGGATGCGCGCGGAACCGACTCGGATCCCGCCGGCCTCGAGGACTTCGGCCAGCTCGGCTTCCGCGTGCCGACCATGATCCTGTCGCCGTATGCGGCCAAAGGCGTGCTGTCGTCGTCGCTGCTCGGCATCCGCTCTCCGAAGAGCCCGCCGCCGGGCAAGCTGTTCGCGCCGACGCCGTCACGGTTCTACGACCACACGTCGATCCTCAAGTACATCGAGTGGCGCTTCGGTCTTGCGCCGCTGACGGCGCGCGATGCGGCCGCGGCCAACATCGGCCTCGAGCTGCTCGACTTCACGCAGACGCCGCGGCTCGATGCGGCCGAGATCGTCGATGCACTGCCGCGCTCGGTCGTCACCTCCCAACCGTGTCCGGGTGAAGAGCTCGACGGGCTGCCGGTCGAACCGCCGGAAGAGATCAAGGACGCCTTCGCGCATGCGCTCGAGTCCGGCTACTTCGAGAGCGTCGGATGGGACGGCAACCTGCCGTCGCTCGACGACGTCCTCGGGATTTGAGGCCGCACCGGCGAACCGGTTACGGAAAAGAGGACAGCTGCATTTACGCGGCGCAGCTCAGCCGGTCTGCTGCAGCACGGCCACTTCGCTGGTCTCGGCCTCCGGGCGCCGCACGTAGCGTCGACGGCGGGCCGTCGGGATCGCAAGCCGCTGGGCGATGATGCGGAAGACCTCCGCATTCATGCCGAGACCGATGTGCGTCGTGCCGACTTCCAGATGCTCGATCCTGCTGTATGGGTCGACGCACGCCTTGCGCGCGACGATTCCGTCGTATGAGGCAAGGATCGCGGTAACCGGCACCCGAAGGAGGATGCGGTTGCGCTCGTCGATCTGCGCGGCTTCCTCGTCGAGATTGCCGCGCGTCAGCGCGTACCAGTAGCGAGCCGCGGTGTACTTGTAGCCGCCGCATACCGGCGACCCGAGCGTGATGACGCGCTCGACCAGATCGGGCTCCTCGCGCGCAACCTCTCGCGAAACGACACCGCCGAGGCTCCATCCGACGAGGCGGACGCGCTGGCCGGTCTGGTCGGCGGTGCGGCGCACGAGCTCGCTTACGCGCGGCGTGACGCCGCTGATGTCGCCGCGGTTGATTCCGAGACCCCAGCCGCTCACGCGATATCCGAGCAGGCTCAGATAGGAGCGCAGGATCAGCGTGGAATGGTCATCGGTTGCAAAGCCCGGCAGCACGATCACCGGCTCGCCATGCCCAGGTGGCTGCTTCAGCAGGTCGGGTGAGCGCCACAGGAGTCGCGGCAGCTCGACCGCCGATGCGGTTTCTGCGAGCAGCAGGAGCATGTCCGGAAGGCGAAACATACAGGTACCGGATTAACGCGGCCCATGGAGTTGTCTACGGGGAATCGCTCGGCGGGTGCGTGCGGACGGGTATCTTTCGTCCGGGCGTGCTTCTTCCGGGTAATGCAGCACGCGGATCTGCTCACTAGTGAGTGTCCTCACGAAGTCTTCCGGGAGGGATGTCATCCCTTTCGGCGTCTGCTCGGCGTGCGCAGTCATCGGTTGCTCAAAAGCTCGAGCGCATGCCCATCGGTGTCGCGAACGACCACTGCCGTGCCGCCGCGGAAACGCGCAGAAGAATCCGGGTTGCAATGCGCAATGCCGCCGCATCGAGCGTCGGCCGACGTGTCGACGACAAGTCTTGTCTGCCAGTACGCGAGATCGTTCGCGCGGATCGGCTGCGAGGACGTCCGGCCTCCGGAAGGAGCGAGGTATTCGAGCAGCTCGATGCCCGGGCCGTGCGCCGCGCGGAGCGTCGTGATGCGCAGCCGCGCATGCTCGACGTTGTTCAGGTGTTCCTGCTCCGTGCCGTAGTTCTCGCTCGTTCCGGTAACCCGGAAGCCGAGCCGGTCCCGGTAGAAGGCGAGCGCACGGTCGGTATCGCGGACCACGATTGCCGTATGGTCGATGCCGAGGAACAGCGGCGCGTTCGTACCGGTTTCGCCGGCGTGCCAGCGCGCATCGCCTTTGCCCGCCGGAAACTCGAGCAGCTCGAGGAAGTGTCCGTCGGGATCACGGAAGTAGAATGCGCGGATCCCCGCGGCCGAAGGAATGGAGTCGGGAAGGCGCTGCGGTCCGGTGGATGCGTGCTCGATGCCGGCCGCACGCAGCCGCGCGTAGGCGGCATCCATGTCGGAGACGACGATCGCGATGTGCTGGAACCACACGTCGTTGGCGCGTGTGTCGTACGGAAAGGGCTGGCCGCGCGGCGTCAGGTAGTCGGTCAGCTCGATGGTCTCTTCGCCGAGTCGCAGCGTCGCGATTCTGGCTCGCGCGCCGAATACGCCGGTGAGCTTCTCCCATTCGGGGCCCGCGACCTCGACCTCGGACACTTTTTCGAAGCCGAGAACGTTCGTGAAGAACGAAACCGAACGGTCGAGATCGTCCACGGTCAGTCCGACGTCGGATACGGCGGCTACCGCCGTCGCCGGAATACGGTCCGGAATTTCCGCCGCGGTCCGCGCCGATGCCGAATGCAGCGCGGCCGTGAGGCTCCACGCTACGACCGCGGCAATGCCGGAACGGTAGACTAGCGCCCGCACCATGACGTCACCCGAGGCGTTCGAGCAGATGGTCGCCGACCCGCAGCGCGTTGGCCATGATCGTCAGCGCCGGGTTCACCGCCGAGCTCGACGGAAAGAAGCTGCCGTCGACGACGTACAGGTTGTCGACATGATGCGCGCGGCAGTCGGTGTTGAGCACCGACGTCGCGGGGTCCGCGCCGAAACGCAGCGTACCGTTCTGGTGCGCGACGCCCGCAAGCGGAATCCGGCCCGGGATGTACGCCTGCAGCGGTACGAGGTGCTCCTCGAACTCGATGCTGCGAAGGATCTTCCTGAGCTCGCGGCCGAGCTGCCGGTGCGCATTCTCGTTGCTGGCGGTGTACGACAGCACGACGCTGCCGTCTTCGCCGAGCGTGACGCGGTTGTTCGGATCGGGCAGATCCTCGGTCGTCATCCAGAACGGCACGGCGTGCTCAGCCATCAGCTCGAGCGTCATCGTCGGCGCGATGCGCGGCGCTCCGGCGCGGAGCACGTTCGCATCGATCGAGCCCATCAGCGAGATGTGCCCGAGCGGATACTCGCGGCCTTCGCCGGCGTGGTAGAAGTCGTTGAGGCCGAGCGTCTTGCTGAAGCGCGTTTCGTGGCGATGCCGCGAGATCGCCAGAAACATCGTGTTGACGTGCGACATGTAGTTGCGCCCGACGAGGCCCGAGCGGTTGGCAAGGCCGCCCGGATGCAGGTCGCTGGCCGAGCGCAGCAGCAGCGCGGACGAATTGATCGCACCGCACGACGACACGACGATGCTCGCGCGGTAGGTCTCCAGGCGCCCGTCCTTCTCGACGACGACCCCGGTCACCTCCCGGCCCGAAGCGGAAGTCTCGAGGCGCACGGCGCGCGCGTTGTCGAGAAGCGTGACGTTGTCGTGGCGCAGCGCCGGATCGACGCAGATCACCTGCGCATCGGCCTTGGCGCCGACCAGACACGGAAAGCCGTCGCAGGTGTTGCAGCGGATGCAGGCACTGGTCCTCGCGGCTGTCGGCGAATCGCTGCCGCTGGATGTTGTCTCGTCGAGCAGGATGCCGACCGGCATCGGGAACGGATGGTGCCCCTGGCGCTCCATGCCTTCCCAGATCTCGCGGATGCGCGGCTCGCTCGAGATCGCCGGATGCCGGTACGGCGCGCTCGACGGCGGCTCGGTCGGATCGGCGCCGCGCCTGCCGTGCACGTGGTACAGATACTCGGCTCTCGTGTAGTACGGCTCGAGATCGCTGTACGAGATCGGCCACGCCGGCGAGAGGCCGTCCATGTGCCGGACTTCGCCGAAGTCGCTTTCGCGCATGCGGATCAGCGCCGCGCCGTAGAACTTCGTATTGCCGCCGACCGCGTAGTGCGTGCCGGGCTCGAACGCGCCGCCGTTCTTGTCGTGCCACGTCTCGCCGCAGTTGTAGCGGCCGTCGACGACGACGGCACGCGTATCCCAGTTCTCTTTCTCGCGCGGAATGTACGTTCCCCGCTCGATCAGCAGGATTTTCTTGCCCGACGGCGCGAGTCTCCACGCGAGCGTCCCGCCGCCGGCGCCGGTACCGATGATGATGACGTCGTAATGCTCGTTCGGAGAGGCGCCGGCGCGTGAGGTCGAATTCATCGGAAGCTCCCTGGGTCAGGCGGCTTGATGCGCGCTCGCCGTGCAACCCCGTCGATCGGATGCCGCCGTCGTGGCATCGTTACCGGCGAGGATGGAAATTTTGCGAGTGTCGCCGGCGGTGGCTCTGCGATCGCGCCGCGCTACCGCGAGCTGCTGCACCAGCAGATAGACCTGTGCCGCGGCCAGCATGCCGAGCGGCGGCGCGACGAAGTAGATCCACGCATCGGTCCAGATGCCGGCTGCGATGGCCGATGCGAACGTCCTTGCCGGATTCAGGCTCGTGCCCGACAGCGGTGATTCGAACACGATGAAGATCGCAAGCAGCGTTGCGCACGCGAGTCCGCCGAACCGCTGCAGGCGCTCGAACGAAGAGCAGACCAGCACGGCGGCCATCATCGCGAAACAGATTCCGGTCTCGGCGAGTAGCGCAACGGCGGTGCCGCCTCGTCCCGGCACGGTCACCGCATAGTTGACGAACGGGCTCGAGATGCCGTTGCCGGCAGGGATGCTCGCAAGCGCGACACCGAGCGTCCCGCCGACGAACTGGAACACGAAATAGAGCATCGCGTCGGCGCCGCCGATTCGTCCGAGGCGCCAGAACGTCAGCGTGACCGCGGGATTGATGTGCGCGCCGGAGCGCTTCGCCCATGGCGAGTAAAAAATTACGACGGCGGTGACGGCCATCGCCGCGCCCATCAGGCAGCGGCGACTAAACGCGTCGGCAAGCAGCGCGCCGCTTGCCGACGCGCGCAGCGCCGAGTGCGGATCCTCGAGCAGCGTTGCGAATACGCATGCCGACAGCATGAAGATGCCGAGGCCTGCAGCTTCCATCAGGTATTCGGGCAGGCCGGGGTTCGGTTTCATGCCGCTCCGATGCCCGGGCGGGAGCGGGGTTACGAATCGTCCCCGATTGAAAACAAAGGCTCTTCGCGGGCTTTCCGAGCCTACGACGTCTTCACGGTGCGGCCGCCATCGTTCCGCGGTCGACGGCACGACATTCCCCGGGGAATGTTCGCGCACCGTCGAGATTGCCGCGCCTCGCGTCCATGAAGGCGCGGCCGAAGTCGCGGTCGGCCTGATACTGGTTGTGTGCCGCGCAGCGCAGCTCGATGTTCTCCAGGGTAGGAAGTCCACCCATGGCAAAGGGAGCTCTGTGGTGGAACTCGATGTTGCTGGTCTCGCGGCAGCGACGTCCTCGTGCGTCTACGTAGCAGCAGCGTCCCGAGTCGCGTCGCCATACCTCGCGCCGCACGGCTGCGGGGATACGCCGCGTATAATTTCCGACGAAACTCTTCAGACCCATAGCCGGCCGTGATCGGCGCCCGACGCCGCGCGTATGCGTTCGACGACGGACCCGTCGCCATCGCCAACATTCCCCGCGGAATGCTCGCCAGCAGCGACATCGCCATCGCCAACATTCCCCGCGGAATGCTCGCCAGCAGCGACATCGCCATCCCAACATTCCCCGCGGAATGCTCGTGCAGCAGGGACATCGCCCGACATTCCCCGGGGAATGTTCATGCACCAGGGAATAGCGCGCCCGCCAGCCACGCTCGCTACGCAGCTCGCGCTATTTCGCCGTGCGCTCGAGGCAGCGCGTAACCAGCGCTGTCCAGCCGGTCTGGTGGCTTGCGCCGAGGCCGCGGCCGGTCTCGCCATGGAAGTATTCGTGGAACAGCACGAGGTCCTGCCAGTGGGCATCGCTCGCGTAGCGCGGATCGTCGCCGTGGCACGGGCGGCGGCCGTTGCCGTCGGCCAGGAACATCGAGCCGAGGCGGCGTGCGAGCTCGCGCGCGACCTCGGCGAGGTTCATGAGGTTGCCGGAGCCGGTCGGGCATTCGACCTGGAACGAGTCGCCGTAGAAGTGATGATAACGCTCGAGCGCTTCGACCAGCAGGTAGTTGATCGGGAACCAGATCGGCCCTCTCCAGTTGGAGTTGCCGCCGAATAGGCCGGTCTCCGATTCGCCCGGAACATATTTCACGCGATGCTCGTCGCCACCGACCTTGAGCACGTACGGGTCGTGCTCGTGCACCTTGGACACCGATCGAAGCCCGTACGGGGAAAGAAACTCGTTTTCGTCGAGCATGCGCAAAAGCACGCGTGCCAGCCGTTCGCGCGACGGGATCGCAACCAGCCGGTGATCGTGTCCCTCGGCAAGAGCGGCCTCGTCGGAATTCATGTAGGAGATGTCGCGTGCGAGATCCTTGCGGTTCTCGAGGAACCAGCGCACGCGCTTCGAGAATCCGGGAAGCCGCTCGATGATGCTGGCTTCGAACACCTCGACCGTGATGATCGGAAGAAGCCCGACGAGAGAGCGTACCTTGAGCGGGCGGGCCGTGCCGTTGACGTAAAGCTGATCGTAGTAGAAGCCGTCCTCCTCATCCCACAGGCCGTTTCCGCCGAGATGGTTCATCGCATTGGCGATCGCGACGAAATGCTCGAAGAACTTGCTCGCGACGTCTTCGTACGCCGGATCCTCGGCGGCAAGCTCGAGCGCCATCGACAGCATCGTCGCGCAGTAGAACGCCATCCACGCCGTGCCGTCGGCCTGTTCGAGCTGTCCGCCGGTCGGCAGCGGCTTGGAGCGGTCGAACACACCGATGTTGTCGAGCCCGAGGAAGCCGCCCGAGAACAGGTTGTTGCCCTCGGCATCCTTGCGATTGACCCACCACGTGAAGTTGAGCAGCAGCTTGTGAAAACAGCGCGCCAGGAACACGCGGTCGCGCTTCCCTTTTACGCCGGTCATCTTGTAGACGCGCCAGACGCTCCACGCGTGCACCGGCGGATTGACGTCGCCCATCGCGAACTCGTACGCCGGAATCTGGCCGTTCGGATGCATGAACCACTCGCGAAGGAACAGCTGCAGCTGCTCTTTTGGAAAATACGGATCGATGCGCGCGAGCGGCAGCATGTGGAACGCGAGATCCCACGCCGCGTACCACGGGTATTCCCACTTGTCGGGCATCGAGATGATGTCGCGGTTGTAGAGGTGTCCCCATTCCGCATTGCGGCCGCTGCGCCGGGACGGCGGCGGCGCCGGCTGCGCAGGGTCGCCGTCGAGCCAGTCGCCGATCGCATAGTGGTAGAACTGCTTGGACCACAGCAGGCCGGCGTACGCCTGGCGAAGCACCCGCGCGCCGTCTGCATCGAGAGCGGCGGGAATACGCGCCGCGAAGAACGCATCGGCATCGATGCGGCGCGCGAACATCACACGCTCGAAATCGTCGCGCAGCGCAATAAGCGCCGGGGTTGCTTCGCTCTCGGCAGTAAGGCGCAGCCGCAGCACCGCTGCGCCGCCGGCCGGTATCACGAGGCGATAACGGAACGCGGCCTTGGTGGCCGGTCCGTCGCGCAACACCGCCGACGATCGGCCGTCGATCACGTAATCGTGGAACGCATCCTTGGCGTGTGCCGGTCCGGGCGATCCGAAGAGTTTCTGCGAGTTGGTTTCGTTCTCGGTCAGAATGAGCTCGGGCGCGATGCCGTCGGCGTCCGCTGCCTGCAGCACGAACCGGCCGAGGGTCTCGTGCTCGGCCACGAAGCGTCCGTCGCTGGCGTGGATCGACGGCTTCTTCCAGTAGCCTTCGCCGCTGCGGCCCCACGACCACGTGTTGCGAAACCACAGCGACGGCAGCACGTCGACCGTCGCCGTGTCCGGGCCGCGGTTGGCGACGGTGATGCGGATCGCGATGTCGTCCGGCGAGGCCTTCGCGTACTCGGCGAACACGTCGAAGTAGCGGCTCTCGTCGAACACGCCGGTGTCGGCAAGCTCGAACTCGCCGTCGCCTCTGCCGCGCCGACGATTTTCCTCGACGAGCCGGCCGTACGGAAATGCCGCCTGCGGATACTTGTAGAGCGCTTTCAGGTACGAATGCGTCGGAGTCGAATCGAGGTAGTAGTAGCACTCCTTGACGTCTTCGCCGTGATTGCCTTCCGGCCCGGTCAGCCCGAACAGGCGTTCTTTCAGAATCGGATCGTTGCCGTTCCACAGCGCGAGCCCGAAGCACAGGCGGCCTTCGCGATCGGTGATGCCGAGCAGCCCGTCCTCGCCCCAGCGGTACGCGCGCGAGCGCGCCTGATCATGCGAAAAATAATCCCAGCACGTGCCCCATTCCGAATAGTCTTCGCGGACCGTGCCCCACTGACGTTCCGAAAGGTACGGACCCCAGCGCTTCCAGTTGCGCGTCCTCGCGGCGTCTTCGTCGAGGCGGATCGATTCGGCATCGCCGCTCTCGACCGGCGTCGTCGTATCGACAGACCTGGCATCGATCGTTTCGTGCCGGCGTTTGCGGCGGGATTCCGGTGAGCTGCTTTTCAGTCGCGGGCTGGTGGTGGTTGACATGAAAACCTCAGAGCACCGATGCCGCAGCGCCTTCGAAGTTACGGTCGGCCTGGATGTCGTCCGGCCGGGCGAGCACATCTCGCTCCAGCCGGATGAACTCCGCAAGCGACCATGCCTGGAACGGACAGCCGCCCGGTGCGTGGGGTGCCTCGCCGTCGGCGACTTCGCTGAGATGGCCGAGGCCGGCCGCATGCATGAGCTCGCGAAGCGGCGGAAGGAAACGCTCGCGCGCTTCGCGCCTCGCCGTGTCGTTCGATCCGCGCGCTCGCACCCACGCTTCCACGAACGGCCCGATCAGCCATGGCCACACGGTGCCCTGATGATATGCGCCGTCGCGCTCGACGACGCCTCCTCGATAATGCGCGCGATAGCCGGGGTCGTTCGGCGAGAGGCTGCGAAGGCCGACCGGAGTGACGAGCTCGCGTTCGACGGCGTCCACGACGGCGCGCGCCCGGTCACGGCCGAGCAGCACGAGCGGAAGCCCGCCAACGGCCAAGATCTGGTTGGGGCGCATCGACGCATCGACGCGGCCGGCGACGTGGTCGCAATCGACGACGTCATACAGGCAGCTGCGCTCCGCATTCCAGAACTTCGTGCGGAACGACGCGGTGCCTTTCTTCAGCAGGGCGGCAGCCTCGGGAACGATGTCCGCGGCCGCGGCGAGCGCGTTCAGCCACAGCGCCTGGACCTCGACAGGCTTTCCGATGCGGGGCGTGACGACCCAGTCGCCGACTTTCGCGTCCATCCACGTCAGCTGCACACCGCGAACGCCGCATGCGAGCAGGCCGTCGCTGTCGGCGCGGATTCCGTAACGCGTGCCGCGCGCGTACGACGTGACGATGGCTGCGATCGCGCCGCGAATCTTCTGCTCGTCGACTGCCGTGATCGCGAGGCCGCTGCGTATGCGCGCAAGCTCGAGCAGCTCGCCGGCGACGACGACGAACCACAGCGACGCATCGACCGAGTTGAACTCGGCAGTTTCGCCGCGATCGGCGAAGCGGTTCGGCAGCATGCCCTCGCTGACCGCGCCGGCCCACTCGACGAGGATTGCCAGTGCGTCGTCGAACCGGCCGGTCGCGAGCGCGAGACCGCGCAGCGCGATGAACGAGTCGCGACCCCAGTCGGTAAACCACGGATAGCCGGCGACGATCGTAAGACCGCTTCCGCGACGCACGAAGTACGCGTCGGCCGCGCGGTCGATCGGATCCCGGAATGCCGCGCGGCGGGCAATCTCGAGATCGCGCAGCACCGCCGCCGGTGCGGGGGCGTCGGTGCCGGCATGCAGCGACATCTCCGCAGCCGCCGCGTTCGCAAGCTCGAAGCGGAACACTCCGGGCGAGGCCAGGTCATGCTTCCAGTCGAGGCCGCGCTCTCTCTCCGCCGTCATCGCGAAGTTGCGGTACCATTCGGGCGCGTGTTCGTACGATCCGTTGCAGCGGATCGAGACAGGCGGCACGCCCCGGTACGGACGCCAGATCCAGTGGCCGGTCGCTCTGCGCTCCGGCGTAAAACCGAACGCCGGGTTCTCGTGATGAAGACTGTGGTAGTCGCGGCCCGAAAGAAGCGGCCGCACGCGCAGCCGCACGCTTGCGCTCGCCCCGTCGAGAAACCATCGCACGACGGTCGTGGTTCCCGCCGCGAAGATTTCCTGCACGACGATGCAATCGCCGTGCGTCAAGGTCGGAACGCGAAAACGCCACGCCGGCCACGGCTCGCTGTCGAATGCGGCGATGCGGGATGCTCCGTCGGGATGCACGACATCGCCGCTGGCGGAGTCGTAGCGCTGCGAGGACAGCGCGAAGTCGCCCGCGTCGGTTTCCGCCCACACTTCGAGGCCGTCGACCAGGACCATCCTTCCCGTCGGCGGCGTGGCCGCCGTGAGCAGCAGCGCGTGGTAGCGCCGCGTGCGCTCGCCGGAGACGGTGCCCGATGCGAATCCTCCTTCGCCGTCGGCTTCGAGCCACTCAGCCGAAGGCGAGGACATTCTTGATTCCTTCCGGCCTGTCGAGAAGCGGCGCACGATAGTCTTCGACCGCGCGGCGCGACGAGATCAGCGAGTGCACGGCGTCGGGCCAGCGCTCGGTAAACGTACCGAGGTCGCGCACCGCGCTCTCGAAGCAGCTCCTGCCGGCGTTGACGGTTCCGAAGACCACCTGATTCTTCAGCACGAGGTTTCGCATCAGGATGTCCGTGTCCACCGGAATCGGCCCCTTGCGCCCCGGGACCCCCGTAAACACGAAGATTCCATTGGTGCCGAGCACGCTCATCGCGTCGAACGCGACGCCGGACGCACCGGCCGCTTCATAGACGACGTCGATGCTGCCGACTGCGCGCGGAAGGTCTTTGACCGCCGTATCGGACGCGGAGATGTAGTGGCCGCCGAAGCATTCGACGAGCCTCGCTTTGGCCGAGCCGTGGTGCTCGCGCGAGTAGACGAACGTATCGAAGCCGGCGGTCGCGAGAGCCATCGCACCGAGGAGTCCCACCGGTCCGGCGCCGAGCACGACCGCGCGGTGGCAGCTTCCGTTGTTCCTGCCGGACCTGTCGGACCTGTCGGAAAGGACCGGGCACGCCCACGGAAGACGCTGCTGGACCTGCCAGATCTGCTCGAGCGCTTTCTCGGCGATGGTCAGCGGCTCGACCAGCACGCCGACGTCGCGAAGCTTTTTCGGCACCACGTTCATGTAGCGCTCGTGGTCGACGATGATCTCGGTCATGTAGCCGTGCGCCTGCTTGATGCCGCGCTCGACGAAGTCGCCCGTGTAGCAGAAGTCCTGGCGCGAGCTCCCGCACGCGGTGCATTCGTCGTGCGGACAAGGCCGGCGCACGGTCGGTACGACCAGATCGCCGACCTTCACGCGCGTCACGTCGGGCGCGATCTCGAGGATTTCGCCGAGCGACTCGTGGCCGATCACGAGATGCTCCGAGCCCGTTGGCGGCTGCCCGTAGTCGAAGCAGCAGATCTCGCGGTCGGTGCCGCAGACTCCGACGTCGAGAATCCGCACGCGGACGTGCCCCGGCTCGAGGCGCAGCGCCGGTTCGGCAACGTTCTGGAGGGAAATGGATCGGGTTGCGGGCGAGACGGTAATGGCTTTCATGGGACGATCCGATGCCGGACGTACGGCCGGGTTTCATCGGCCGTCGTCAAACCGGCCAGGCGCTGTCGCGCGCGTGCTTCGTCGGCGTCCGCGCCGGTGCGTCCGCAGTATCGGCAGCGGTTCATGAAGAAGATGCGTAACCTCCACGCCGCCGCGTCATCACAGCGCGTGTCCTCTGCGACCTCCCTCCACCAAAGGCCGGCGCCGCGACTGTCTGGTCGCGGCGCCGGCTCCCTCCAGGGCCTCAAGGTGCTGAGCTTCGGCTGGGAGCTGGCTCCGATTCTTTCCGGCGGGCTCGGTGTGGCGTGCGCAGGCCTCGGCCGTGCACTGGTCGAAGAAGGCGTCGAGCTGACGTTCGTTCTTCCGAAACTTCCGCGTCCGATTTCTCCGAAAGGAATCCGCGTAAGGAATGCGCGCGACGTGCCGGTCGACGTTGCTCCGGAACGGCGGATCGCGCCCGAGAGCACGTCCGCCGGCGCAGCGGCTCCCGACTGCGCGATCCGGTTCGAGACGGTGCTTGCGCCGTACCAGACGCACGCGTCGTACCGCAACGCGCTCGGCGGCTCGCGGCTTGCGGGCGGCGGCAGCGCCGGCAGCGCCGGCAGCGCCGACGCCGCGCGCGGCAACGAAGCCGCGGACGCGTCACTTTACGGCGGCGATCTTCTCGCCGAAGTCGATCGCATGGCCGAAGCCGCCCGCAGCATCGCGGCCGATACGGCTCACGATCTCATCCACTGCCACGACTGGATGACGTTCGCAGCCGGCGTTGCGGCGCGCGAAGTCTCCGGAAAGCCGCTCGTCGTGCACGTGCATTCGACCGAAAGCGACCGCAGCGGCGGCTCCGGCGGCAATGCGGCAATTCGCGCGTACGAGCAGGCGGGCCTCGTCGCGGCCGATCGCATCGTCGCGGTCAGTGATTTCACGCGCCGAAAAATCCTCGAGCAGTATCCCGGCGTCGACAGCGCGAAGCTTCGCGTCGTGCACAACGGCATCGAGCAGGCGGGCCAGGCTGATGTCGAATGCCCGCCGCTCGGTGAGCGCCATCCGGTCGTGCTGTTTCTCGGACGGCTTACTGCGCAGAAGGGCCCGGAGTGGTTCCTGCGCGCCGCCGAGCTGGTCCACCGGCTGCGGCCCGATACGCAGTTCGTCGTCGCCGGAGGCGGCGAGATGCTTCCGTGGATGATCGAGCGCGCGGCCGACCTCGGCCTGGCCGCGAGCTTCTTCTTTACCGGCTTTCTCAGCGGCGACGACATCGTGCGCGCGTACGAGATGGCCGACGTGTTCGTGATGCCGAGCGTCAGCGAGCCGTTCGGCCTGGTTCCCGTCGAAGCGATGCTGCGCGGAACCCCGGCGATCGTCAGCCGCCAGTCCGGCGTCAGCGAAGTGATCCGTCACTGCCTGAAGGTCGACTTCTGGGACACGGCCGATCTGGCCGACAAGATCATTGGCGTCATCGACCACCGGCCGCTGGCCGAATCTCTTTCCAGCGGCGGGCGGCGCGAGGCTTCGCGCATGGACTGGCAAGGGCCCGCCCGCCGCCTTCTCGCAATTTTTTCCGAAGTGCTCGCCGAGCCGCGCGTGCTTCCCACTGGAGCAATCCGATGAACAAGCTCTGCGCATATTTCCAGATTCACCAGCCGCACCGCCTGCGCCGCATGCGCGTGTTCGATATCGGCGCGCGGCTGTCGTGCGATGGCCGAGCGGAGCGGGTTGCGGACATGCCCGGCGATGCGGTGTCGACAGACCACTGGTTCGACGACGATCTCGACCATCGCGTGCTCGCGCGCGTCGTCGAACGATGCTACCGCCCCGCGACGCGAACGCTGCTGTTGCACGCGCGCCGCTACGGCCCGCAGTTCCGCGTGGCGTTCGGCGTGACGTCGACGGTGCTTGCGCAGCTCGAGCGCCACGCGCCCGACGTGCTCGACAACCTCGGCGAGCTCGTCGCATCGGGCTCCGCGGAAGTTCTCGGCGAAACGTCGCATCACTCGCTCGCATGGCTCGTCGACGTGGACGAGTTCGCGGCGCAGGTCGAAGAGCACCGCGATGCCGTCCGTCGCCGCTTCGGCGTCACGCCGGCGGTGTTCCGCAACACCGAGATGCTGTTCGACGACGGGCTCGCGGCTTGGCTCGCCGGCCGCGGCTATCGCGCGGTGCTCGCCGAAGGCGCCGATCGCCTGCTCGGCGGCCGCTCCGCCACCAGCATCTACAAGGCGGCCCCGGCGGCGCGGCTTCGCGTGCTGCTTCGCCATTACCGGCTGAGCGACGACGTCGGTTTCCGCATCGATCACGCCGACGGCGGCCGTCCGCTTGCCGCTGCGACGTGGGTGCAGTGGGTCGCCGCCGCCGGCGGCCAGAGCGTCAACGTGTTTCTCGATTTCGAAACGTTCGGCGAGCACCAGGGCACGGCTTCGATGAAGCTGCTCGAGGAGCTGCCCGATGCGCTCGCCGCTGCCGGCGTCGCGATGCATCTGCCGAGCGAGGCCGCGGCGCTTGCGGCCGACGACAGCATCTCGGCGCGCGGGATTGTTTCGTGGGCGGACGAATCACGCGACGAGAGCGCGTGGCTCGGCAACTCGATGCAGCGTTCGGCGACGGCGCGGCTGTACGCGCTGCTGCCGGCCGTGCGCGAGACCGGCGACCGGCGTGTGCTCGAAGCATGGCGGCGCCTCGCGACCAGCGATCACGCCTACTACATGTCGACCAAGGGCTTCGGCGACGGCGAAGTGCACGCGCACTTCCGCCCGTACGAAAGCCCCTACGAAGCCCACCTCAACTTCATGAACGTCCTCGCCGACCTGAAGCTGCGCCTGACCGGAAAAAGGGGACAGGTACATTTAAAAAAGCTCAACGAATTCGTGCCGCAGAAATTCGCGGCGAGCAGCCCGCCGTGAATTTGCTGCGAAAAAATAATTGTACCTGTCCCCTTTTTCAGTCGCGCAGGGCGTCGCGGATGAGGCGGATCGTGGCCTGGTAGTCTTCGAGATAGCGGGCGCAGTCGGCGCATGCGTCGAGGTGCAGGCGGCACCGGCTTTCATCGGCGGCGCCGAGCTCGCCGGCGAGATAATCCGCGAGCACGCCAATCAGCCACTGGCAGGTGATGTCTTGTTCCACGCGCACGTCCCTGTGGGCATTCACGGAGGAAAGGCAATCGGCCGGAGAAGCTAGCATCGGACCCTCGTGACCGCAGCAGGCTCCGGGCTTGTCGAGTGGAAGTCCCGCACGGAGCTCCGATGCCACGCCAGTTCGCCGGTTACACCGCGCGTAACTCTTTGCCGCACGCGGCGTCCAACCGCCCATGGCGCAATCGCTCTCCCGTTTCCTCCGTCGGCTCCTGCCCGCATCCGACGGCCTCTCGCCCCGCGTCCGCGAAGCGATCGCCCGCACCGAAGACGCCAACGAAATCCTGCTCGGATGGGTCCAGCTGGCCGTCGTCACGCTGCTCGGCGCGCTCTACCTCGCGGCGCCGAAAGGCTTCGAAGCCAAGGACGTCGCGTTCGAGCCGGTGCCGTGGCTGCTCGCGTCGTACGCGCCGCTCGTCGTTGCGCGCCTCGTGCTCGCGCATCGCCGCCGGCTCGGCCCGGTGATCCTGACAGCATCGGTCATCATCGACATCAGCGTGCTGTTCCTGTTGATCTGGAGCTTTCACATCCAGTACTGCCAGCCCCCCGCGTTCTACCTGAAGGCGCCGACCTTCGCGTACGCATTCCTGTTCATCGCGCTGCGCAGCCTGCGCTACGACTTCCGCTACCTCGTGCTGACCGGCGTGACCGCCGCGATCGGCTGGATGGCACTGGTCGGCTACGCGCTCGGCCCCGGCGACGCCGAGATCACGCGAAGCTTCGTCGACTATGCGATGGGCTATCACGTGCTGATCGGCGCCGAGCTCGACAAGGTCGTCTCGATGGCGATGGTCACCGGCGTGCTCGCGGTCGGCACCGTGCGCTCGCGGCGACTGCTCGCCGTGGCCGCGAGCGAAGGCCAGGCACGCCGCGAGCTGACGCGCTTCTTCAGCCCCGCCGTCGCGACTCGCATCGTCACGTCGGCCGACGCGATCCGGCCGGGCGAAGGCGAGATCCGCGAAGCCACGGCGCTGATGATCGACCTGCGCGGCTTCACGCGCCTTGCATCCACGCTGCCGCCGGATCGCGTGATGTCGCTGCTCGGGGACTTCCAGCGCCGCATGGTCGCCGTGCTGTTCCGCCACAACGGCTGCGTCGACAAGTTCCTCGGCGACGGCATCCTCGCGCACTTCGGCGCCGCCACGGAAAACGCGGCGCACGCGGCCGATGCGCTGCGTGCGGTCGACGACATCGTCGTTGCCGCCGACGAGTGGAGCCTTGCTGCGGCGGCCGACGGCGTCCCAGACCTCGACATCGGCGCCGCGTGCGCGAGCGGCGAGATTCTCTTCGGCGCGGTCGGCGACTCGGACCGGCTCGAATACACGGTGATCGGAAATCCGGTGAACCTTGCCGCCAAGCTCGAAAAACATACCAAGGCCGAACGCGTGCGAGCGCTGGCCAGCAGCGTGACGTGGGAGCTGGCCGTACGGTCCGGCTACGTGCCACCCGCGGATCGACAGATGCTCCGCGCGCGCGAGGTCGCCGGCGTCTCCGAGCCGGTCGACCTCGTCGTGCTCGCCGAACGCCGGTCGCTGGCCGCTGCCGCGGCCTGATCTGCGGGGAATGCCATGACGGAAACATCGCGCAAGCGCATCGTGATCCTCGGCGGCGGATTCGCCGGCGTCTACACGGCCCGCCGCCTCGAAAAGAAACTGAAGCGCCTCGGCGCCCGCGCCGGCGAGTACGAGGTCGTGCTCGTCAACCGCGACAATTACTTCGTATTCCAGCCGATGCTGCCGGAAGTAATCTCGGGAAGCATCGGGATTCTCGACACGGTCAGCCCGCTGCGGCGGCTGCTGCCGCGAACGACGATCGTCGTGCGCGAAGTCGAGGACATCGACCTCGCGACAAGGACGATCCGCACGAGCCCCGGCGTGCATCCGCATCCGAGCGAGATCCGGTTCGATCACCTCGTGCTCGCGCTCGGCACGGTCACCGATTTCCGCGGCCTGCGCGGCCTGCCCGAGCACGCCATGCCGTTCAAGAACCTCGCTGACGCCCTTGCGCTGCGCAATCACGTGATCGGCGCGCTCGAAGAAGCCGCCGTCGAGCATGAGGAAGAGCTGCGCCGCCAACTCCTCACGTTCGTGGTCGCCGGCGGAGGATTTTCCGGCGTCGAGGTTGCGGCCGAGCTCAACGACTTCGTGCGCGAGGTGGCGCGCAGCTACTCGTCGATCGATCCGGGCGACATCCGCGTGGTGCTGCTGCATTCGCAGGACCGCATCCTGCCCGAGGTGTCGCCGAAGCTCGCGCTGTTCGCGCAGAAAATCCTTGCTGCCCGCGGCGTCGAGATCCGCCTGAACACGCGGCTCGAGGCAGCCAGCGCCGAAGCTGCGCTGCTTGCCGGCGGTGAGCGCATAGCAACGCGTACGCTCGTCTCGTCGGTACCGAGCTCGCCGCATCCGCTGATCCAGGCGCTGTCGCTTGCGAAAGCGCCGAACGGGCGCGTGATCGTCACGCCGCGCCTTGCGGTCGACGGAGCCGACAGGATCTGGGCGCTCGGTGACTGCGCGCTCGTGCCGAACCCGGACGGCGCCACGTTCGCACCGCCGACCGCGCAGCACGCGATCCGTCAGGCGACCGTCGTGGCCGACAACATCGCGGCATCGATCGCCGGCACAAAGCAGCGCAGCTTTTCGTTCGCCGGACTCGGCAAGATGGGATCGCTCGGGCACCGCACGGCCGTTGCCGACGTGTTCGGCTTTCAGGTCTCCGGATTTCTCGCGTGGTGGCTATGGCGGACGATTTATCTCGCCAAGCTTCCGGGCTGGGCTCGCCGCATCAAGGTCGCCACGTCATGGACGCTCGACCTTTTCCTCCAACCCGACCTCGTGCAGCTGCGCGCCGGAGCGACAAGCGGTCTTCGCCACGAACATTACGAACCCGGTCAGGCGGTCTTTCACCAGGGAGACGTCGGCGACAGCATCTTCGTGATCGTCGACGGAGCGGCCGAAGTGTTGCGCGAAGAGTCGGCGACCAGCACGCGCGTCGCGTGCCTCGGGGCAGGCGAGGTCTTCGGCGAGATGGCCCTTCTCGGGCGAAGCGTGCGCAACGCGACCGTGCGATGCCTCGAACCGATGACAATCCTGCGCCTGCCGAAACGCGACTTCCGCCTGCTCGACGCATCACTGCCGGCGCTCAGGCGAAGCTTCGAGGACGTGGCTGCGGCGAGGGGCTGAGGTCTTGCTCGGCAGAGCTGCGGCACATCCTGTTGCTTAGGCGGCTTCGGTCCCGAGCCTAAGGTCGTCGGTATGTTCGGCGACCCGAACGCGCGCGCGCCTTCGGTACCAGGACCAGCTACATCGACAAGATCCGAGCTCCGACGACGTCTTCACGGAGCGGCCGCCATCGCCCGACATTCCGCGGGGAATGTTCGCGCATCGGCGAGATTGCCGCGCCTCGCATCCATGAAGGCGCGGCCGAAGTCGAGGTCCGTCTTCACGGAGCGGCCGCCATCGCCCCGCGGTCGCCGACCCGACATTCCGCGGGGAATGTTCGCGCATCGGCGAGATTGCCGCGCCTCGCATCCATGAAGGCGCGGCCGAAGTCGAGGTCGGCCTGATACTGGTTGTGCGACGCGCAGCGCAGCTCGATGTTCTCCGGCGTGGTAGGTCCGCCCATCGCGAAGGGAGCTCTGTGGTGGAACTCGATGTTGCCGGTCTCGCGGCAGCGACGTCCTCGGCCGTCTACGTAGCGGCAGCGTCCCGAGTCGCGCCGCCATACTTCGCGCCGCACGGCCGCGGGGATGGTCCGGGATCGCTGGCCTCGCTGCGAAGCCGCCGTATCGGCCGCGGGCGTTGTGCCGGGCCGATCGGTGCATTTTTCTTTCGTCGGCATCGTCGACCCCGGTCGATCGGTGCAGCCTGCCTTGCGCGTGAGCGTCTGGACGAGCAGCACGTCGATCGCACGACTGATGATCGCGGCCGCGTCGCGGCCGGTCGACGAGCGGCCGAGCAGGTCCTGTAGCGACCGAAGCTTGTCGTGCGTGGCTTCGTCTACGGTGATCTCGATCTTGTAACGACGCGGGCTGAGCGGAACGATCGGCTTCGGCACTGTTGCCGGCTGGGCTGACGGTGGAGCGATTGCAGCGCCGACGACCTCGGAGTCCGGCCGATTACTCGAGCAACCGACGAACTTGCGGTCTGCCCAAGTTCGCGGATCGCTCGCACCGCAGCCGACGGACTCGCGATCTGTCGAAGCCCACCGATCGCTCGCACCGTCGGCCCGTTCGCGATCCATCGAACTTCCGTCGTCCAACGCTGGCGCCGCCACCGCCGGCCCATTGCTCGCCGCGTCCGCACCGCGACGCCGCGGCATCGCCCGAACACGCGACGCCACATCCGCTCGCGGCGCGAGCTCGGCAACCAGCCGCTCGACCTCGCGTGAGCTCTTGTGCCTGGCGCGCTCGAGCACTCGCACGTGGTTCTCGGTCGTCAGATGCCTCGCCAGCAGATGGATCGCGCTCAGATGCAGCTCGCCGCGTGCGACGAGGTCCAGCACGACCGGAAAGCGACGCGCCGTGCGCGCAGCCCAAAGCCGCTTGGCCGTTACCTGCTCTGACATGTGGAAGCGCTCCATGCAGAAGCTGAACATGGAGGAGCAGGCATGCCTGGCCCAGAGCTTGCGCTCGTCGATCTCGGTGATCGCGACGAGTAGCGCCGCAGTCGTACGACGGTCGCGTGCGACGAGACACTCGAAGTGATCGAGCAGTTCCTTTTCGGAGAGCTTTGCAATGCTGTCGAAGGATGTCGTCATGACGAC
>Ga0134124_10000241_pt1 | contig 49172 bp, 41 predicted proteins | sample KB304_FD_96880 | JGI IMG/M metagenome (GOLD analysis project Ga0134124, IMG submission 96880) | Terrestrial soil microbial communities without Nitrogen fertilizer from Kellogg Biological Station, Michigan, USA - KB3-0-4 | ecosystem: Environmental > Terrestrial > Soil > Unclassified ...
GACTGGCCGATCGTGGTCTCGGCAGCCCACACGTCCTCGGACACGAATTCGTAGTCCAGCTTCTTTTCGGCCATGACGATGCGCACTTTGCGCACATAGGGGCTGGTAGTCGATCCGATCAGTTTCATCAAGGGCTTTCTCTGGCAAACGTTCGAGTTGTCGCGGTTGATTCATTTTAGCCAGCACATCCCGCACGCCATGCCGCGTGCAGGGCCCGCTGCAGGAGCTGCGGGCCTTTCGGACTTCGTGCCGCTGGTTTTTTGTGGCACGCGCACGACAGCATCGGCGTTGCGTCCCGGCGCAGGGCCGCGCCTACAATCGCTGCCATGACGCTTTCCACGATCTCCGCCCTGTCGCCGCTGGACGGCCGCTACGCGGGGCGGCTCGCGCCACTGCGACCTCTGATGAGTGAGCACGGCTACATGCACAAGCGCGTGCAGGTGGAGATCTGCTGGTTCATCGCCCTGAGCGACGCCGGCTTCGCCGAATTCAGGCCGCTCAGTCCCGGCGCCCGCACTTACCTGCTGGGACTGGTGAAGAACTTCTGCGAGGCCGACGCCACCGCCATCAAGGAGATCGAGAAGACGACCAACCACGACGTCAAGGCGGTCGAATACTGGATCAAGTCGAAGTTCGAAGCCAGGCCCGAGCTCAAGGCCGCAAGTGAATTCGTGCACTTCGCATGTACCAGCGAAGACATCAACAATACCAGCCACGCCTTGCAGCTCAAGGGCGCGCGCGACATGGTGGTCCTGCCCGCGCTGGACGCCGTCATCTCCAAGCTGCGCCAGATGGCGCATGCCTATGCCGACGTACCGATGCTCAGCCGCACGCACGGGCAGACCGCCAGCCCCACGACAGTGGGCAAGGAAGTGGCCAACGTGGTGGTCCGCCTGGCGGCGGCGCGCGACAAAATCGCGGCGGTGAAGCTGATGGGCAAGCTGAACGGCGCCGTAGGCAATTACAACGCGCACCTGGCTGCGTGGCCCGACTTCGACTGGGAGTCGTTCTGTCGCAAGCTGGTGGAAACGCCGGAACCGCTGGGACTGGGACTGAATTTCCAGCCGTACAGCGTACAGATCGAGCCCCACGACTATATGGCCGAGCTGTTCGACGCCGTAGCGCGGACCAACACCATCCTGATCGACTGGTCGCGCGATGTCTGGGGTTACGTCAGCCTGGGATATTTCAAGCAGCGCCTGCGCGAGGGCGAGGTCGGCTCCTCGACCATGCCGCACAAGGTCAACCCGATCGATTTCGAAAACGCCGAGGGCAACCTCGGGCTGGCGAACGCCCTGCTGCGGCACCTGTCCGACAAGCTGCCGATCTCGCGCTGGCAGCGCGACCTGACTGACTCGACCGTGCTGCGCAACATGGGTGTCGCCCTGGGCTACGCGGCGCTGGCTTACCACTCGCTGGGGATCGGCTTGGGCAAGCTCGAGCTCAACGAGGAGGCCCTGGCCGCCGACCTCGACGCGTCCTGGGAAGTGCTGGCCGAGCCGATCCAGACGGTGATGCGGCGCTTCGGAGTGCCGGGCGCTTATGAGAAGCTGAAGGAGGTCACGCGCGGCAAGACCGTGCACGCCGAGGAATTGCATGCGTTGATTCGCTCGCTGGAAATTCCGGCCGCGGAAAAGGCGCGGCTGCTGGCGCTGACCCCCGGCACCTATACGGGCAAGGCGGCCGAACTGGCCAAGAGGGTCTAGTGCCTGCAGCCTGATGGCCCTCAAGTCCACCATCTTCAGGGCGAGCCTTGCCATCGCCGACATCGATCACGGGTATTACGCAGACCACACGTTGACGCTGGCCCGGCATCCGAGTGAAACCGATGAACGGATGATGATCCGCCTGGCCGCGCTCGCGCTCAATGCGCACTTGGTGCAGACCGAGTGCGGCGGTGACGCGACGCTGGCATTCGGCGCCGGGCTTTCGAATCCGGATGACCCCGATGTGTGGTTGCGCGACTTCACCGGCCGGACGCGCCTGTGGGTCGAGGTGGGACAGCCCGAGGAAAAGCCGCTGGCCAAGGCCTGCGCCCGGGCCGACAGCGTCAGCGTCTATTGCTTCCACCACGCGGCCGAAGTGTGGTGGCGCGGCATCGAAGGCAAGCTGTCGCGCCTGCAGAACCTCAGCGTGCTGCGGATTCCGGCCACAGCATCGCAGGCGCTGGCTGCGCTGGCCCAGCGCAGCATGCAATTGCAAGCCACGCTGCACGAACAAACGCTGACGCTCAGCGACGGTAGCCGCAGCATCGACCTCGAACCGCTGCGCTGGAAATAAGGCCAGGGAGGCTCTGAACAAGTCATGCCGCGCGCGTGGCAGCACTTATTCAGAGCCTCCCTAGCGCGGCATCAGACGGCCGCAGCTCCAGCACTGCTCGAATCCGCCTTCCACCAGCTCGCCACACTGGCACAACCAGCGCCGCTGCGGCACCTGAAGCAGGTCGCGCAGGAAAGCACGCGCTTCTTTTTCCTGTTCGTCATGGACCAGCCAGACTTCGGGCAGGCATTGATCCGGCGGCAGCTCTCCCGCCGCCGCGCCCAGGTAGTAGCGCTGCATAGCCGCCTCAATGCCGGCCTGGCGCAGCGCGTCGATCCAGAGCGCGGCGATCGCGATATTGGGTGCCTGGGTCAGCCGCAGCATCGGGTTTCCCTTTTCGGCGCGCGGCGTAACGGCGCGCAACTGCTGGGGATGATAGTGCCCCCCGTCGCACCAGGAGCGGGCCCGTGCTCTAATCAGCGGGCGAAGGGGAGTAGCTCCCGCCTGTTGCAGCAAAGATAGGGCCTGGAAATTCCCGGGGTCTTCTCGCAGCAGGTATCGGCAAATCGTCAAGACGAAGCACACAGCTTCCGGTTTGCCGGGCACATGTCTGCATGAATCCATGCCGAGCAAGACCTTCGACAGGAAACCTGATCCAGGTCCGGTCGAAGCGTGCTGTCGTGATTCGCGCAATCCCAACTCGCTTCCTGGGCGGACCTGCATCGGGTTGTTGATCAACTCAACCCGGAGTGCTGCAATGGAGTTCTTGTCTGCCGGCTGGTGGTCGGCGCTGCTGGCCATCGTTCTTATCGATCTCGTGCTGGCGGGGGACAATGCGATCGTCATCGCATTGGCGGCTCGCAGCCTGCCCCAGCGGCTGAAACGAAGAGCCATCGTCTGGGGCACTCTTGGCGCCATCGTCGTACGCGCGGCGATGACGGTCGGCGTGGTGTGGCTGCTCAGAATTCCCGGCCTGATGCTGGCGGGCGGATTAGGGCTGGTCTGGATCGCCTACAGGCTGCTGACCGACAAGGCCGGGACCGGCCACGAGGGCACGGTCGCCACCACTTTCTGGGGCGCCATGAAGACGATCGTCGTCGCCGATGCATTGATGGGGATCGACAACGTGCTGGGCATCGCCGGCGCGGCGCATGGGGCCTTCGACCTGGTTGTCATCGGTCTGCTGGTGAGCGTGCCCATCGTGGTCTTCGGCAGCACGCTGGTGCTGAAGATGGTGGAGCGGTTCCCCCTGATCGTCCACGCGGGCGCGGCGGTGCTGGCCTTCACGGCGGCGCGCATGATCGTCGGCGAGCCCCTGCTGGATCCATTGTTCGATCACACGGCCGCGCGTTGGATCACGTATGTCGCTACGGTGGCCGGCGTCCTCGCTTGGGGCGGGTGGGCCACGCGCCGCAGGGCCGTCGGCATGCCGGCGGGACGCTCCGCAGCCGATCCGTGATGCGCGGCGGCGGCGTGGGCAGGGGTGCCGCCGGTGTATCCTTGCCGCCCATGATCAAGCTCCTCGTGAAATGGCTGCTCAGCGCGGCCGCTTTGCTTTTCGTCGCCTTCATCTACAGCGGCGTCGAAGTCAAGAGTTTCTCCGCCGCTCTGATCGCCGCCTTCCTGATCGGGCTGCTGAACGCGGTGGTGCGGCCGATCCTGGTGCTCTTCACGCTCCCGGTCACGGTCGTGACACTGGGACTTTTCCTTTTCGTCATCAACGCGCTGATGTTCTGGGCCGCTGCCGAAGTGCTGTCCGGCTTCCATGTGCGCGACTTCGTCGCCGCCCTGATCGGGTCGGTGATCTACTCGCTGCTGGGGATGGTCATCGAGTCAGCGCTCGAGAGCCTGTTCGCGAAGAAGTGACTCCACCTGCCTGGCACGGGTATCGATGATCGACGCCTCGATGTGGTCGGCGCCACCGGCACTGGCCTTGCGGGCCAGCTCCTGCGCCGCCTTGAAGCGGTCCATCGCAGCCTGGTAGTCCAGGTGCGCCACCTGGGCTTCCGCGTCATCGCGGATCGCTCGCATTGCCTGTCCCTGGGCTGCATGGGCGGCTCCCAGCAGCTGCCAGGCCTGGGCGTCGCGCGGATGCAGTGTCACCCAGGTTTGCAACCGCTGCGCCGCATCGCCCGCGTGACCGCTGTTCACACGCGCCTGCGACCAGAGCATCACTTCGGGGCGGCTACCGGAAGCCGCGTTGAGCGCCGCTGCTGGCCCGGCGTTGCCCGCGGCGAGCGCCACCTCGGCCTCCAGCAAGCGTGCCTGGCGTGCCGCGCGCTCGTCGCCTGCGGTCAGGGCAGCCAGCTTGCCGGCCAGCCGGGCGGCAGCCGCCGGCTCGCGCAGCTTGGAGCTCGCCAAGGCGGCCGCATACAAAGTGCCCGCTTGCCGGGCCCGGGGGGCTGCGGTCAATTGCGCGCCCTCGGCCTCGCGGGCATAACTGTGCAGTCCGTCGGCACCCGGATTGGACAGGACCCGTGAGCGTGCGACCATCATCACGTGCACCAGATCGGGCGCCGCGGCAGCCGGCCGGCCGGCCAGTTGCTGGCGCGACTGCATGTCGGCCATGCGCTCGGTCGTCATTGGGTGGGTGCGCAGGTAAGGAAAGGCGCCGTTGTCGTTCAGGCGTGCCGCCTGCTGGAGCTTTTCGAACATCGTCACGAAACCCTGCGGCTCGTAGCCGGCCTGGGTCATCACGCCAAAGCCGACGCGATCGGCCTCGCGCTCCATGTCGCGCGAAAAATTGAGCTGGTTCTGCATCGCCAGCGCCTGCCCGCCGGCCATCATGGCACTGCCGGCTTCCGGGTTCTTGCCGGCGGCCAGCGCGCCCAGGATCATGGCCCCGATCATCCAGGGAGCCTGACGGTTCTGCTGGGTCATCAGACGCGAGATATGTCGCTGGGTCACGTGACTGAGTTCGTGGGCCAGCACCGACGCCAACTCGTCGCGCGTGATGGTGACATTGATGAGCCCCAGCTGCAGGCCGAGCCAGCCGCCCGGCAGAGCGAACGCATTGATGATGCGGTCCTTGCCCAGCAACACCTGCCAGGCAAAGCGGTCATCGAGTTCCGCGGTCAGTTCTCCGCGCGCGCGCGCGGCATCCAGCAGCCGCTGCCAGATGTCATGGATGTACTCGTCCAGGATGAGGTCGTCGATGTAGTCGGGATCGCGGTACAGCTCGCGCGCCACGCGTTCGCCAAGTTTGCGCTCCTCGCTCGAGATCATCTCGCTGGTGTCGCCCAAGGTGGGCAACTGGGCTTGCGCCAGCCGCGACGCCGGCAGCGCGCAAGCCAATGCCAGCAACGCCGCCGCCGGCCATCGCTTCGTGACGCGTGCGCCGCGGCCCGGGCCGCTGCGCTCTTTCCAATTCATCATGGCCGTATGATGCTAGAAGAACATGAAGCGGGCGTAAATGGTTCTTTTCTGGCGCTTTCTCGCACCATGAGTTCTCTGACACACTTCGATGCACAAGGCCAGGCCCATATGGTGGACGTTGGCGGCAAGGCCGACACCCGGCGGGTAGCGGTCGCCTGCGGCCGTATCGAGATGCTTCCCGCCACGCTGGCGATCATCGAGTCAGGGACGGCAAAGAAGGGCGACGTTCTTGGCATCGCCCGCATCGCCGGCATTCAGGCCGCCAAGAAAACCAGCGATCTGATTCCCCTGTGCCATCCGCTGGCGCTTACCAGGGTGGCGATCGATTTCGCGGTTGAGAAGCCGGCTGCCGGCGCGCGGCCAGCCATCGCTTGTACAGCCACGACCGAAACGGTGGGACCCACCGGAGTGGAGATGGAAGCCCTCACCGCCGTTCAGGTGGCGCTTCTCACCATCTACGACATGTGCAAGGCGGTGGACCGCGGCATGGTGATCACCGATGTGCGCCTGCTGGAAAAGCAGGGCGGCAAGTCCGGGCACTACGTGGCGGGCTGAGCCTTCGCCGCCGATCCGGCCTGGGCCGGCACCGAATGGCTCTCTGACCATTTTGCATAAGCCTCGGGGAACGCCGCGCGATAACGGGCGACGTGCAACAGCGCCTCGTCATACCGCTTCAGAATGACCGCGCTGTCGATCAGCTTTTCGATCACCCGCGGTTCGGGCGAATAGTGCAGCATGGCGGCCGCGGTGTCGAAAGTCCACTGCGCGTTGGCGTGTGTGACGGGTGTGATCGTCAGTTCGGCAAAGGCGGCCTGGTTGCGAAAGAGCCAGGACTTGCGGATTTTCGGCAGGGGATCCTCGTATCCCGCGGCGCGCGCTTCCGGCGGCAAATAGATCTGGCTGACGCGCCGGTAATCCCAGGCAGCATAGGCACAGACAGCGGCCGCGGTTGCCATGAGTGCCATGGACGCGGCGGGCGCCCAAACTGCCGGCAGCGCTTTCGCCGAGCGCGACCCGGCCGGCCAGAGCAGGCCCAGACACAGTCCGAATGCGATCTGGAACGGGCCGTACCAGAGGGGATATTCGAGCAGGCTGTGGACGGCGATGACTACAAGCACCGCCCAGGCCATCTGGCGGGCCGGCTCAGCCTCAGTCCAGGGTCTGGCTCGAGCGGCCGCCCACAACACGCCAGAGCAAATCAACAGCGCGGCGGGAACTCCCAGTTCGACCGCCAAATGCAGCGGCAAGTTGTGCGCGTTGTCCAGGATGTCGCAAAATCGCGGCCCCTCGTACAGCGTCATGTAATGGGCATAGTCGAGATTGCCCCAGCCCCAGCCCAGCCAGGGCTCTTGCCCAATCAGGTGCAGCACGTTCGACCACAAGACTGTGCGGCTGCTGCACGCGTCGATCGCCGCTGCGCGCTCCCACAGGTGGTGTCCCGCAACGCCGGTGGCCTTTGCAAGCAGCCACGGCAGGATCAAGGCCGCCAGAGCGTACGCAAGCAGTGCCGCGAACCACAGCGCCATGCGCTGACGGCGCGCGCCACCCCAGCCGAAAGCCAGCAGGCCCAACAGCAGCACTTGGAGCAGGCCGGTTCGTGAGGTGGTTGCGGCATTGCCAACCGCAAGCCACGCCATCGCCACCATGGGCACCAACGCGGGGCGGCCCGAGGGCCATCGCGGGGCGAGCCAGAACAGCGATGCCATCCCGATCACGGTGAGCGAGGCGAACTGGTTGCGTTGGCGCAAATTGGCATACGCCTCACCGGCGGCCGAGGCGTTGATCCAATCCGGCGCGCCTCCGGCAACACCGAAGTACTGAGCCAAGGCCATGCCGGTGCTGATCGCGGCGCCGAGCAGCCAGGACAAGGCGATCACTCGCACGAGTTCTTGCCGATCATCGTGGCCGCCAGCCGCGACGCAGCCTGCCATGTACATCAGCAGGCAGGCTGCCGTCAGCGCCAGGGCTTCGGGAGACAGACCGCTGCGGGCCAGGTCCCAGCCGCACAGGGCGCTCAAGCCCAGGCCGACCGCCAAGCGCAGTGCCGCCGGTCTTTGCATCCCGAAGGCAAGCGCCGCGCAAGCGGCGCTGACCAGCCATGGCTCGACCGAAGTTGAAGGGCCGCCGGCGCGCGGATTGAGCCACGGCAGCAGCAGGCACAGCAGGCACAACATCGACCGAACCGGCGGCGTGCCCGCGGCGCCTGTCAATCTTGCGAGGAAGAAACGCGCACCGCTCACCGGACTGCTGCGGCAAATGGGAGCGCCGGCGTCGCAGCTCCCCATTCGGTCAGCCACTCGTGGTCATTCACCTACAACACCATCGATTGCCACGTGGAAACGCCACAACGCGCGGGTTTGCATAGCTCTATTTTGCCCCAAGGCAGATGGGACTGCTACAGTAGCCGGGATGTTCCAATTCAGCGTCTGCGCATGCGGGCCAAGCCTTGATTTTCGCCCTTGGGGCGGCAAGAGCGCGAACAGGAACGACGCATGGAAATGATTGCAATCATCGGCCTCGGATATGTCGGTCTTCCGCTTGCGGTCGCATTCGGCAAGCTGATGCCGACCATGGCGTACGACCTGTCGGCGCAAAAAATCGGGAGCTATCGCCAGCATATCGATCCGAGCGGTACCGTCGCCGGCCATGAAATGCGCGCCGCGGAAAAGCTGACCTTCACAACGGACCCTGCCGATCTGGCGGGCGCCGATTTTTTCATCATTGCGGTGCCAACCCCCATTGACGCGGCCCGCAACCCCGACTTCGCACCCCTCATCCGAGCCAGCGAAAACGCAGGGGCGCACCTCAAGGCCGGAGCGACGGTCATATACGAATCCACCGTGTACCCCGGCGCGACGGAAGAGATTTGCATTCCGGTACTCGAGCGTGCATCGGGGATGAAATGGCGACGCGATTTTCACGTCGGCTATTCCCCAGAGCGAATCAATCCGGGCGACAGGCAGCATGTTCTGTCGAACACGGTCAAGGTGGTATCGGGAGACAGCCCCGCCACGCTGGAACGTGTGGCAACGCTTTATGAGCAGGTGGTTACCGCCGGTGTGCACCGGGTCTCGTCGCTCAAGGTGGCCGAAGCTTCGAAGGTCATCGAAAACACCCAGCGCGACCTGAACATCGCGTTGATGAACGAGCTTGCGTTGATTTTCAACATCCTCGGACTGGATACGCTGGAGGTACTGGAAGCCGCCGGCACGAAGTGGAACTTCCTGCCGTTCCGTCCGGGCCTGGTCGGCGGGCATTGCATCGGCGTCGATCCCTACTACCTGACTTACAAGGCCGAAATGGTGGGCTATCACCCCGAAGTGATCCTGGCCGGACGGCGCATCAATGACGGGATGGGCAAGTTCATTGCCGAACAAACGGTCAAGCAATTGATTCAGGCCGGCAGCCATATCAAGGGCGCCAAGGTCAATGTGCTGGGGATTACGTTCAAGGAGAACGTGCCGGACCTGCGGAATTCAAAAGCCCGGGATCTGATCGCCGAACTGAGCGCGTATGGCGTCGACGTGTTTGTGCATGATCCGGTCGCCGACGGGGACGAGGCGCGCCGGGAGTATGGGATCGAGCTGGTGGCGTGGGAGTCTTTGCCGCAGGCCGATGCGGTGATCGTTGCCGTGGCCCACCAGGACTTCTTGTCGAGACCTCACTCGGCGTACGTCGAGCGTTTGAAAGATGGCGGATGCTTTATCGACGTGAAGTCACAATTTGATTGCGCCAAGCTGAGCTGCGCGGGCGTACGGGTATGGCGCCTTTAAGTTCTTCCTGAGTCATGAGTGCCGCCGCGTTCAATCCTTTGCGGATTTTTTCCGATATCTGGCGCCACCGCTACCTGCTCGGCCAGCTGATCAAACGGGACGTGCTGCTGCGGTACCGAGGCGCGATGTTTGGTGTTTTGTGGATCTTTTTGAGTCCGCTATTCATGCTGGCGATCTTCGCCTTTGTCTTTGGCCAGGTCTTTCAGGCACGCTGGCCCCAGCAAAATAGCGGCCTGCCTTTCTGGCTGCTGCTCTATAGCGGGCTCATCACCTTCAATATTTTTGCCGAAACGGTTTCCCGTGCGCCGACGTCGGTGCGCGGCTATCCCAGCTTCGTGAAGAAAATCATCTTCCCAGTGCACATACTGCCGGTGGTGCCGCTTGGCGCGGCGTTGGTGCATGGGGCATTCAACATTCTCATACTGTTGGGAGCGCTCGCCTGGACGGGCAGCCTGCACGGTGAAATATTGCTATTTCCGTTGTTGCTTCTCCCGGTGCTGCTGCTCGCACTCGGAATTTCCTGGTTTGTGGCGGCGTGGGGCGTGTACATAAAGGATATGACTCAGATCGTGCCGATGTTCGTGCAGATGCTGATGTTCTTGTCGCCGGTGTTCTATCCCGCCAGCGCTGTGCCTCCGACGTTGCGTCCGATCTATCACTACAACCCCTTGGGCGTGGTGATCGAAGCCACTCGGTCTGCGGTCACGGGTCAGCCAATTGAATGGAGCGCCTGGGCCGCAGCGCTCGCTTTTTGCCTGGCCGGTTCGGCTTTGGCTTATGCATTTTTCGAACATAGCCGCGACGAGTTTGCCGATGCGCTCTGATGTTGCGATTTCGGTCAGCAACCTGACCAAGACGTACCGCGTCTTCGGTCATCCTGGCGATCGCATCAAGCAGGCCCTGGCCCTGGGTCGTGTGCACTTCCACCGCGAATTCACCGCCCTGCAGGATGTCTCCTTCGAGATCAAGAAAGGAGAAAGTCTAGGCATCATTGGCCGCAATGGCTCGGGCAAGAGCACACTGTTGCAGCTTATCTGTGGGATCCTGAAACCCACCTCGGGTTCGATCGAGGTCAATGGGCGAATTTCCGCGTTGCTGGAACTTGGTGCCGGATTCAACCCCGAATTCACGGGGCGAGAAAATGTCTATTTTCAAGCGGCGGTGATGGGGATTCGCAAGGAAGAAATGGAGCGGCGTTTCGACGATGTCGCCGCCTTTGCCGATATCGGCGAATTCATTGACCAACCTGTACGTACCTACTCCAGCGGGATGTACGTGCGCTTGGCGTTTGCGGTAAACGTACTGTCCAATCCGGAAATCATGATCGTGGACGAGGCGCTGGCCGTGGGCGATATGGCCTTTCAGGCCAAATGCATAACCTCGTTGACCCGAATGCAAGCCCGTGGGACAACCATCTTGTTTGTCAGTCATGACATTGAAATGCTGAAAAACTTGTGCTCCCGGGGGGTTTATCTTGAGCACGGCACCCTTCGCGAAGTGGGGCCTGCTGGCGTTGTCGCGGAGCACTATGTCCGAAGAATGCGCGAAGAAATGAATGCCGAGTTGGCTTCCGCAAAGCCGTCAAGGGGCGCGCAAGCCACGGCTGGCCCGGAGAATTCGAGAACAGGGTATGCCGATGAATTCAAAGCCAGCGCAGAGTTTGAAAGGCGCGTCGCGCTTTTCCGCTATGGAGACGGCGGCGCAAGAATCACGTCTGCGGAGTTGCTTGACGAGAATTTGCGGCCAATAGACGAAGTCAACTTCGATCAAACTGTTTTTGTCAGAATATTCTTTGAGATCTCGGTCGATGACGAAATTTCCTGCAACTACTATATTCTCGATGACAAGAAAACCCTGATTCTTGGCGCTGGACTAAAGCTGGTCGATCAGCCTTTCATGCGTGTCAACAAGGGCGATAAATATGTTGTCACATACAAGACCCGGCTGCCGCTTCAAGAAGGAAATTACAGCGTCCAATTGCAGATTACAACGCCGGTCGTGTTGGGCCACACGGCAAGATTTCTCGATGTCATTGACGATGCGCTCGTGTTCAGGATGTCTCGACGGCAGGGCGCTCGCATATGGGCGAAAGCATACGTTGAAAACGAAGTAGAGATTAGGCCTTGCTGATCGAATTCATGCGGCGGGTTTTTGGTGGCACAAGACGGCCTCGGCCGTCTTCGTGGTGCCCCGTATGCGGAAGCCGGCAGGTGGAATTCCTGCCGCTGCCGGCGTTTTATCGCGAAAACGCAGCACGGCATGGCTTCGTGCATTTCGGCCAAGGGGAGATGACGGCGCACGAAACTTATACGTGCGGCCTCTGCGGCGCATCCGATCGCGAGCGGATGTATGCAATGTGGATTGATCAGCAAGTCGAAACAAAGGCGTTTTCGAGCGGGCAGCGTCTGATTCACTTTGCACCCGAGGCTGCGCTATCGAAAAAGCTCAAGGGACTCGGATTATTCGAGTACCTGACGGCCGATCTGCTGATGGAAGACGTCGACCACAAGGTTGACATGATGAACATGCCATTCGTCGCCGGCAGCTTCGATTTTTTTATCTGCAGTCATGTGCTTGAACATGTCGAGAGCGATGACCGGGCTATCAGCGAGTTGTACAGAATCACCAAGCAGGGTGGATATGGCATTCTCATGGCCCCGATCATCGTCGGCCTGGAAAATACCATAGAAGATCCAGCTGTGACCGATGAAGCGGGGCGTTGGAGGCTCTACGGGCAAGGCGACCATGTGCGACTCTATGCACACGAGGACTACGTCACCAAGGTTAGAAATGGTGGCTTTTCCGTCGCCCAGCTCGGCAAAGAGTATTTTGGTGAAGACGCTTTTCGACTGCTGGGGCTTAAGTCCACCAGCATTCTTTATTTGGTGAGCAAGACAGGTCGCATCGATTCCGCTGTTGACAATGCGTTGCCTTATGCCTGAAGAGAACAAGCACTGCTTGAAGTTTGACCACGACGAGTACGCCAAAACCCGGGCGCTCGACGATTTTTGGGGGCAGGTTCGCCGCACCGTGCACGGAGTGCCCGTTTCGGACGATCAGATCAGAATGATCGTCCATGCGATCTGTTCGGCTCTGAACTTGCAGCCGGGTGATACGCTGCTCGACATCGCATGCGGCAATGGCGCCTTGTCACGTCTTCTCTTTGGCTCGTGCTCCGGATATTTGGGTGTCGATTTGTCGGAACACCTGATTTCCGTCGCAAAAACGAACTTCGAGGCGGTGCCGCGCTACCGCTTTGTGCATCAGAGTGCCGCGGAGTATGTGCGTGCGGAGCCGCTGCCCGAGCGTTTCTCAAAAGTGCTTTGCTATGGCAGCTTTTCGTATTTTCCGGCCGCGGATGCCGTCGAGGTTCTACAGACGCTGTTCTGGAAATTCCACAACGTCCAGGTTGTTTACATAGGCAATTTGCCGGACAGGGACCGCGCGGCGGAGTTTTACAAAGCACAGCCCAATACCGAAGAGCTGGGCGATTGCTATTCCCAAATCGGCATATGGCGCACCCGCGCTGAGTTTGAGCAGTTGGCGACGGACGCGGGATGGAAGGTGAGTTTTTCAAACATGCCGTCAGAATTTTATGCGTCGTATTATCGTTACGACGCGCTGCTTAGCCGCTGAGGACGGGAAGAATGAGTACGGCCAAAAAATCCAAGCTGGAGGAGTTGGCTATCTTTGGTGGGGCAAGCTTGTTCGCGACTGCGAAGTCGACCTCGAATCTGGTGCGGCCCGAGTTTGAGAAATTCATGGGCTATTCGAGGTTGTTTTTTGACCAGCACCAGTACACGAACAATGGCCCCAACGTAAGACTTCTTGAGCGCCGGTTGGCTGAGTTTCATCGGACAGCACATTGCGTCACATTCTGCAGCGGGTTTTGGGCGATGGCGCTGGCTATTTCTGCGATCGCGCTTAAAGGCAAGACCGAGATTGTGATGCCTTCGCTCACCTACCGCCGCATGGCGGATGTTGCGGCCTGGGTGAACCTGAGGCCGCACTTTTGCGAAGTTGAAGCGGCCACGCTCGCCATCAGCGCGGCGACTGTGAGACCCTGCATCAATGAAAATACCGCCCTCATCCTTGCCGCTCATCCCGTTGTGGGATGCTGTGATATTGATGGCCTGGTCGCAATCGCCAGAGAGAACGGTATTCCGCTGCTATTCGATTCCGTGGAGTCCGTGTATGAGGCAACGGCGAGCGGCAAAGTGGGGAGCTTCGGCGCCGCCGAGATTTTTTCCTTGCACGCCAGCAAGTTCTTGAATGGGTTCGAGGGCGGTTACATGACGACCGATGATCCCGTCCTGGCGAGACAATTGGCTTTAATGCGCGGCTTCGGCTTCGAAGGGGCGGACACGATCGTCGTGCCCGGCGGCATGAACGCCAAACTCAATGAGATCCATGCAGCCATGGCGCTAGCAAGTCTTGATGGCGTCGAGGAGCAGGTTCAGCGTAATCGCCGGCGCTACGAGTCCTACAGATGCTTGCTGGCTGCGTTACCAGGCATACGGCTGCTTGAATTCGACGAATGCGATCGGCCAGGCTACAAAAATATCGTCGTCGAACTTCTTGAAAACTGGCCATTGCCGCGGGCAGAGACCATCAAGATTTTGAACGCGGAAAATATTCTTGCCCGCGCCTATTACTCACCAGCGCTACATTGCAAACCCATGGCGTATGACCATGTCGACGCCCACTTGCCGTTGACAGACATGCTTGCCGAAAGATTCCTCAATCTTCCATGCGGCCATTTCGTCAGCAATGAAGACATAACCGATATCGTCGAGATACTTGGATTCATGTCGGAAAATGCCCAGCAGATCAGCGATCGCTTGCGTGGTCGTGGTGAGAAGTAGCTTGAACACAATGACGTTTGCGCTTTTCGGTGCAAGACCCGCTTTCGAGAAGCCGCTTCCAGTCGGTCAACTTTACTTTCCGGCGTGGGAGCGCTACGAGGCCGCATTCCAGGGAATCTTTGCGCGTCAGTACTATACAAACCAGGGGCCACTGACGCAGCAACTCGAACAGGAACTGCAGCAATTCCTGGGAGTCAAGCATGCGATCTGCGTAAGCAATGCGACCATCGGGCTGATGATGGTTCACGATTCGATGGAACTTTCGGGTAAAGTGATCCTGCCTTCCTTCACCTTCGCGGCTTCGGCGCAGTCGCTGTCCTGGGCGGGTCTTGAACCGGTTTTCTGCGACGTCGATCCGGATACCCATCAAATCGATATCGACCGGATCGGCGCGCTCATCGATAAAGATGTCAGCGCAATCATGGGCGTCAATCTTTGGGGTGGAGCGTGCAACCCGGGAGCGCTCTGCGCATTGGCCGAGAACAACGGGCTCCATCTGTATTTCGACTCGGCTCACGCGTTCGGCTGCACGGTCGACGGTATTCATGTCGCGAACTTCGGGCGCGCCGAAGTGTTTTCCTTTCACGCGACCAAAATTCTGAACGCGACCGAAGGTGGATGCATCACGACGAATGATGACGAGCTGGCTGCTCGTTGTCGAAATATCCGAAGCAGTTATGGCGCCGGCAAGCATGTCACCGTGACTAAGACGGCGAACGGGAGAATGTCAGAAGCGCAGGCAGCCATTGCACTGATGAGCCTTGAGGATTTCCCGGCTAACCAGAAGAACAATGCCGTCCTTTATCAGCTGTACGAGGAGCAGTTAAGAGCAATCCCGGGCTTGCGTTTGATCAAACCATCGGGTGTCAGCTTCTCGAATTTGCAGTATCTCGTATGCCAGGTGGACGAGCTTGAATTCGGATTGCCAAGGGACATGCTTGTCGGCATTCTCAAGGCTGAAAACGTGTTGGCGCGGCGTTATTTTTATCCTGGCCTGCATCGCACGATCCCGTACATTTCTGAGCTGCCGCAATATCTGAACCGGCTGCCGAACACCGATAGTCTCTGCGCGTCTTGCATCCAATTTCCGATCGGCGCACTCGTCAGCGCGAGTGACATCGAACGTATTTGCGGTATTTTGATGAGGGCGCATCGGTATTCGGCCGAAATCCGTTCGTGGTATGAAAAATAGTTCCACGCTCGGCATCATGCAGCCCTATTTCTTTCCTTATCTGGGGCATTTCTCCCTGATCGCGGCCGTTGATGAATGGATCGTGTTCGACATCACGCAATACACACCAAAAACCTGGATGAACCGCAATCGCATCCTCCATCCCAACGGAGGATGGCAGTATGTAACGGTACCTGTTGCCAACTCATCCATCTCGATCAAGACTCACGAGGCAAGGGTGCTGAATCTCGCGGAAGCGAAGGCAAATATTCTCGGGAAGTTGAGTCACTACAGGAAAAAGGCACGCCACTTCGAGGCAGTCAAGTCATTGATCGATGAAGCGTTCGATGCGGCCACCGATGATTCGCTCGTGCACCTTAACGTTCGCGGACTGGCTGCCGTATGCCGATATCTGAACATCCCGTTCAGCTACCGGATTTGCTCCGAGCTGAACTTGCCACTCCCGCCACATCCGGGACCCGGCGGATGGGCGCCGGAAATCTGCCAACTGCTCGGCGCGACCCGGTACATCAACCCATCGAGCGGCCAGCATATTTTTGATCCCGCCGAGTTCACGAGCCGTTCGGTTTCGTTGCATTTCGCCCAGTTCAAGGAGTTTGTTTACTCCGTAACGCCGTACCAATTCGAGCCAAACCTGTCCGTTCTCGACGTCCTGATGTGGAACTCGCCCACAGTCGTGACTGAGGCGGTTCGTACGTGCGTAGAGATATCTCAAAGCGATGCTGTTGACTGGCAATGACCTGCCGCGAGGAAATCGTACATGCCTAAAGTCTCAGTCATATTGACGTCGTTTAATCACGAAAAATACATTCAGGAGGCGATCGACAGCGTTATCCGTCAAACCTTCGGCGATTTCGAGTTGATCATCTGGGACGACGCATCCACGGATGCGTCATGGGAGATCATCAAAGCGTATCCGGACCGGCGTATCAAGGCATTTCGCAACGAGGCGAATCGAAGGCCTATCTTCGGGGTACTCAAGGCCATCTCAGAGGTGGCCACAGGTGACTACATTGCCATGCATCATTCGGATGATGTCTGGGCACTGGACAAGCTGGAAAAACAGGTCGCCGTGTTAGACGGCAGCCCGGACATTGGAGCGGTTTTTACGTGGGTCCAAATAATCGACCAATACGGTGCCAAGTCCCCACAGGACTGGTTCGATCAGGAAAACAAGACCCGATGGCAGTGGCTCAGTCAGCTTTTTGCCGGGCAAAACCATCTGAGTCACCCTAGCCTGCTGATCAGAAAGCAGTGCTACCTGGATGTGGGCATGTACCGCTATGGCTTTGCTCAGGCCGGCGATGCCGAGATGTGGACCAGGGTGCTGCAGAAATATTCCATCCACGTCATTCAAGAGAAGCTGACTATGCATCGGCATTTCTCAGACAAGTCCAACACAAGTGGCGACAGAATTGAAGCGCTGATCAGGACCAGCAACGAATGGACCGTGTTGCGTGAGAACTATCTTTCGCTGTCGCGCTTTGAAGATATCGTCGCGATTTTTCCGAACCTGGAGCGTTTCAGAAACCCGAAGGGTTTTGACAGCAAGTTCTTGTTGGCCATGGCTTGTTTGCATGAATGCAAGCAGCGCAACGCTTGGCAGCAGGGTCTCAGGTGGTTGTTCGAATTGCTAGATGACCCGCACCGGCGAGAGAAGATAAAGGATCTCTATTCTTTTTCTTATTCCGATTTCATCACACTGACCGCTAAATTCGATGTCTACTTTGTCGAAGCAGACAGGCAAATCGCCGAGCGAGACAAAATCATTTCCGATCGGGACGCAAGAATCAGTCAGATTTATGCTTCGCGCTCGTGGCGATTGTCCCGGCCGATTCGTTTCCTTGAACGGTTAGCCCGCGCAAGCCTGAACAGGTAGAACGGAGATGGGCATGCCAGCCCTCGGTTTATTGGAGCTGAAGAACACGCTGAGTATGTTGCGGCTATTTTTGTTGAGAACTGCTCGCGATCTCTGGCGTAAGCTGCCAATTTCTGCGAAAAAGAAACAAAGAGCCAAGCGTTACGTGCATGGCGTCTGGTCTTTGATTTTCGGTTGGCGCGCAGCCTGGCGGTTCAGGCCGGGCATGGTTCCCCTAAAAATCTATGACCCGTCCCACCGTTTCTGCGATTTTTCGCCCTATGTACCCAATACGGATAGGTATGTGCCGATAACTGCGGCGCCACTACCCAGGTTTCTTCCGGTAAGGCTCATCGCGTTCTACCTTCCTCAATTTCATCCTGTTCCGGAAAATGATGACTGGTGGGGCGCTGGATTCACAGAGTGGACAAATGTCAAGCCCGCCCAAGCCCAGTTCGACGGCCATTATCAACCCCACGTACCAGGCGAGTTGGGCTACTACGATTTGTGCGATCCAGCTGTTCAACACAGGCAGGTTGAACTGGCGAAGCTTTACGGCATTAGCGGCTTCTGTTTTTATTATTACTGGTTCGGGGGCAAGCGCCTGCTGGAAAAGCCGGTCGATCGCTTCTTGAATGACCGAGGTCTCGATCTGCCGTTCTGCCTTTGCTGGGCCAATGAGAACTGGTGTCGCACCTGGGACGGACTGGACAGCGAAATTCTTATTGCGCAGAAGCATTCACCAGACGACGATCTGGCGTTCATCCAGCATGTCGCGCGATACATGCGCGACGAGCGTTATATACGCGTCGACGGCAAGCCGTTGCTGTTGGTGTACCGGCCCAGCCTGTTGCCCTCTGCCAGGGAAACCGCCAAACGCTGGCGCAACTGGTGCCGGCAAAACGGTATTGGCGAGATTTATCTGGCCTATACGCAATCGTTTGAATCGGTTGATCCTCAAGACTATGGGTTTGACGCTGCGATCGAGTTTCCCCCGAACAACTCCTCCCCGCCCAAGATCACAGAGAAAGTTAGACCGCTAGATCCAGGTTTCGGTTGTACGGTTTACGACTGGCGGTTTTTTGTGAACCGATCCTACAACTACCAAAAACCAAGGTACATGCTATTCCGAAGTGTTTGTCCTTCCTGGGACAACACCGCCAGAAGAAAAAATAGAAGTACCGTGTTTTTGGGCAGCTCACCCCCGAGTTATCAGGAATGGCTTGCCAATGCGATTTCTGAATCGTGCCGACGAATCAGAAAACCGGATGAGCGGCTGGTTTTCGTGAATGCGTGGAACGAATGGGCTGAAGGCGCTTATTTGGAGCCGGATCAGCGTTACGGCTACGCGTACCTTGATGCGACGCGAAAGGCATTGCTTGCTGAATCGGCAAGACGGATCCTTGTTGTCTCCCATGATGCGCACCCGCATGGAGCTCAATTTCTGGCATTGGGGATGGTTAGATCACTCAAGCAGGACATGCATCTGGAAGTGGAGGTTGTACTTCTCGGAAGCGGACGTCTAACGAGTGAGTTCGCCAAATTGGCACCCGTACATGACCTAAGTTCCTTTGATCCTGGTGCTGCTGCGGTGGTCGATCGGGTTCGGTCACTCGTTGAACGGGGTTTTACACGCGCGATAGCCAATACGACCGTTTCCGGATGGATTGTCCCGATATTCCGTGATGCCGGGATTGAGAGTATCAGCCTCATACATGAACTGCCCGGCGTTATTCGGAGCAATAACCTGGAAAGTCAGGCAGGAAAAATTGCTTCGTCTGCCAAAGCAATCGTATTCCCGGCGCAAGTTGTTGCAGATGGGTTCGCGGAATTTTGCCCTGTCGATCCTGCCAAGTTGATCATCCGTCCCCAGGGCCTGTACCGGAGGAACAAGTGGCGTTTGGAGAAGGACGTTGCGAGAGCCAGATTGCGAAAGCAATTAGGTTTGGCCCTTGATTCAAAGGTGGTGCTCGCAGTTGGTTATGCTGATCATAGAAAAGGGATTGACCTTTTCGTTGAGTGTGCACTCAAGATTTTGACCAGGCGATCTGATGTCAGCTTCATATGGGTCGGCCATTGGGACCTGGGGATGAGAAAGGAAGTTGATTCCAGACTCGGTTCCAGCGTTCACAAGAATCGGTTCCACTTTGTTGGATATGACCCTGACACCGCCCTTTACCATGCCGGCTCGGATGTTTATGCACTGACTTCGCGTGAAGACCCCTTCCCCAATGTAGTGCTTGAATCTTTCGACGCCGGCGTTCCCGTTGTGGCATTCGCCTCGACAGGAGGTGCCGCGGACCTCGTGGGAAAAGTGGGTGGAATCGTGGTGCCGTCACAAGACACCGACGAACTCTCATGCGCCATTTGTCGGCTGCTTGATACTCCAGGATTGTCTTCTCGCATGGGTGACGCCGCACGAAAACACTTAGCGGAGCATTTCGCATTTCGCCCTTACCTGTTTGACCTGTGCGCCATGCTGGGCATTGCATTGCCGAGGGTTTCCGTGATTGTGCCCAACTACAATTACGCTCGATACATCGAAGCGCGCCTCTTCAGTATTCGCAGCCAGTCCATTCCCATCTTCGAGCTCATCATCCTGGATGACGCTTCGACAGACAAAAGCCTGCAAAAGATTTCCCATTGGCTGTCGTCGACTCATACCGATGCGCAAGTGATTGCCAGCCGCACCAACTCAGGCAACGTGTTCGCTCAATGGCACCACGGCATTTCACTGGCATCAGGTGACTATGTGTGGATTGCGGAAGCGGATGACTTGTCCGATCCGGATTTCCTTCAAACCGTGTTGCGGCCCATGGCATCAAAGGATGTGGTTCTGAGCTACTGCGAATCCAAGCAGGTTGATTCAAACGGAAGGAAGCTGGCGGATAACTACGATGCCTATTTGAGTTTGGTCGCCCCAGATTTGAGGAAGGAGCCCTACATAGGGGATGGCATCAGGGAAAACTGCTCCTCTTTGGCCATAATGAACACGATTCCGAACGTTAGTGCCGTTCTTTTCAGGCGGGATGTCATCCGCAAGGTTTTTGTCGACCACTTTGAAGAAATCGCGTCGTTCAAGAAAGCAGGCGATTGGGTGGCGTACTTTCGGACCCTGTTTCACGGCAAGATTGCGTTCTCACCGCGCGCTGCCAATTACCATCGGCGGCACAAAGGCGGTGTTGTCGGTGCAGGTGCCGAGCAAGATCTACTGCGGGAGATTGCGAAAGTTCAGCAGTTGGTCGCAAGCAACGTCCCGATATCGGAAGAAGTCCAGTTCAAGGCGTCCCAATACCTCAGCAAGCTCCAGAGCAGCTTGAATGCCGATTGAACCTTATGAACTGTATGCGACAAGATCTAAGCGCATGAATGCAGGGGCACTCAACAGGCTTATCGCCATGCTTCGGCGCGTGCCCGCTCATGCGGCAGTCGCGGGCGGGTGGGTAGCTCTTTTTCAGAGTGTCTCCAAGGTGCTCCGCGAGGAGGGTTCGCGCGCAGTGTGGCGAAAGGCAAAGCGTTTCCTGGGTGGGGCCCCGCGATCGAAAAACGGCCAATCCGATGGCGCTCGTTCCGCCTTGGAGGGCTTACGGCCGTTCGCGACCAAGCTTGAAAGAAAGTCGGTTAGGCTGATCGCCTTTTATTTACCGCAGTATCATCCCATTCCGGAAAATGACGCTTGGTGGGGAAAGGGTTTTACCGAGTGGACCAATGTGGCTAAGGCAAAAGCTAATTTCGCCGGGCACTACCAACCCCACTTGCCAGGCGAACTTGGTTTTTACGATCTTCGTCTTCCCGAGGTGCGCCGATACCAGGCGGAGCTGGCCGCCGAATATGGAATTCATGGCTTTTGCTACTACTACTACTGGTTCAATGGCCGGCGATTGCTCAATCGGCCGCTCGACGAAGTCATCGAGTCTGGGCAACCATCACTACCATTTTGCGTCTGTTGGGCCAACGAGAATTGGACGCGAACCTGGGACGGGCGCGAGAACCAGGTCCTTATGGCCCAGCAATATTCGGCTGACAACGATGATCTGTTCATCCGCAGCCTTTTCCCTGCTATGGCTGACAGGCGCTACATTCGAATCGACGGGAAACCGCTCATCCTGATATACAAGGCTTCTCTTCTGCCCGACTCTGCGCGTACTACTGAGTTATGGCGCACTATATGCCGACAGGCAGGCATCGGCGAGATCTATCTGGCCTGTGTTCGGAACCTCACCAACGGGTCATCGGAGCCAGATCCACGCAGTCTGGGCTTCGATGCCGGATTCGAGTTTCCGCCCTTGGGCGGCGGAGTCCCGATCGCGCCGCCTGCCCATTCGAGTCCCGGGTTCAACGGTATTTTTTACGACTATTGGGAAACGGCGAAGAATTTCATGAGCGTCAATACGCCCGCTTTTCCCTGGTTTCGCGGAGTGATGCCCTCGTGGGACAACACTGCACGCCGTCAAGATGCAGCACACATATTCCTTGATTCAAGCCCCAGGATTTATCAGCAATGGCTCGATTTCTTGATGGAGTGGACAGTGCGGGAACGAACAGGCGATGAACGGATCATCTTCATCAATGCCTGGAACGAATGGGCCGAAGGCAATCATCTGGAGCCTGACCAGGCATTTGGCCGTGCCTATCTCGAGGCGACGCATGCTGTATGCGAAGGCGTCATACCGCCTGCAAACTAAAGATCTGAAAGCAAGGCGCCGCTATTCCACCTTCGGCAGCCCGTGTCGGAAAAGCATTTGCAGTTTCCACGGCCACCAACGGAAGGGCTGTATCCAAGCTCCCAACGAGATTTTGCGCACTGATTGCGCAAGGCGTCGTTCCGTCCGTAGCTTGTCGCGATGGGCCCAAAGCCGCGACAACAGCGGGGCGTAGACCTCGCGCCATAGAGCGCCATCCCGCTTGATAGCCAAGAGCAGAAATCCTTCCACATGAATAAGAACAAGGTGCAGCGGCAGCAGCGCAGCCAGCAAGGAGAATGGCTGGCAAATGATCATGACGAAGGTCTTGTTCCGTTCTGACAGCGCGCGGCGGCGGCGCGTGGTGGATAGCCGACCATGGCGCGCTTTGCCACCCCCGAAGCTGCGGCCCACGTGGTGAAGGTAGCCCGAGCTGGTGACCACCCTCACCAGGTAGCCTGCCAGTCGCGCCCGGCAACAGAGATACAAGTCTTCCCCGATACTGCCGAACCACTCTGGAAATCCGCCCAATTCCTGCCATAAGGCCTTGGGCATCCATAGGCAGGCACCCATCACCATCGCGACATCGCCGCGCCCGCCGTCCTGATTTGGAACCGGATTGAGGAAAGGGTCGAGCAGGCAACCCATGTCGAGCAGTTCGCCACTCTCGGCATCGTATTGGGGCACGCTGAGGATGGCCGGCCGGTCGAGCCGAGCCGCTTCCGCAAGCAGGGTCTGCAACGCGGCTGGATAAAGCGCCGCGTCATTGTTGAGCAGCAGCAGGTATTTGCCGGTCGCTGCAGCTGCCATGCGGTTGTTGGCAACACAGAATCCAACGTTTTTCGGGCTTTCCATCAGCTTCACGGTGGGATAACAGTCGCGAATATGGACCAGGGAAGCATCGACGGAGGCGTCGTCATGAACCAGGATTTCCACCGCCGCACGGCATTGCTGCTCCAATACGGAGCGCAGGCAGTCGTCGATTACCTCCATGCCGTTGTAGTTGGCGATGCACACGGAAATGAGGGTGGCATCGGTCATGGCTGCTGCAGCCATTCCCAGGTGCGCGCTACGCCGTCCGCGAGCCCGACACTGGGTTGCCAGCCCAGGCGAGCCTTCAGGCGAGAGTTGTCCAGCACCACGCTACGAACGTCGATCCCTCTTCCTGGCCGGTAAATCGTCTGCAGCTTCTTTCCGCACGATGCCTCGACGATACCTTTGACCTGGTTGATGCTGAAACCAACAGCGCTCCCGATGTTGTAGCTGCCTGAGTCTTGCGGCAGATTGATCAGGCGCATGCTCGCCTCGACGATGTCGTCGATGTAGATGAAATCCCGAATGTTTTCACCATCCCCCCAAACTTCCAGAAGAGTGCCTGCGCGAACGCGCTCGAGCATCGTGCGAATCAGGCCAAAGCCTTGGCGCATCGTCTGGCCCGGACCGTAGACATTTGAAGGGCGAAGGATGGTGACGGCGCTGCCTTGAGCCCGGGCGGCTCGGCAAAACGCCTCTTGCGATGCCTTGCCGGCCCCGTGATTGGAAAGTGGCGCGATCGGGAAGTCTTCCGTGATCGGCATGCGCTCCGCATTGCCGTAAACGGTGCCGCCGGAGGAAAAGAAAATCAGATGCGTCTGGGGCTGGCGTTTCAGCAGATCCAACAGACGCAAGGTCAAGGCGAGGTTGCCCAGTTCCATCTCGGGTTGGCTGGCGGACGATCCGGGTGTGGTCGCGGAGGCCAGGTGGAGCACGGTGCTGCACTGCGGCAACACATGTTCAAGCCGTTCCACGTCACGGCTGCCCAGACTATGGAAGCTCTTCTTTTCCAGATTGAGGCGCCCGGCCAATGCGGTGCCGATGAAGCCGGTTCCGCCAAGCAGTAGCACGCTATCGCCAGTCACGATCGGCGCTCCAGCAGACTTTGGTAGGCGGCGGCATAGCGGCCGGCGCAATCGTCCCAGGTACCAATCGAATCCTTGACCCATTGACGGGCAGTTTGTCCAGCATGGTGATTGTTCGCGGGATCATCCAGCCAGTCCAGCCCCTGGGCTAGTTCATGGGGGCTACCCGCGAGCCATCCGGTCAGGCGATGTTGCACGATGTCGCGATGGGCCGGCAGATCGGAGGCCAGTACCGGCAAGCCCGCGGCCATCGCTTCCAGCATCACCTGCGGGCGACCCTCATCGTGGCGGCTCAGCGTGATCAGGCCGCAGGCCGTGGGAAACCAGCGCTGCAGGAGATCGGCGGGGTGCGTCGGCCCGTGGTAGTGCGCCCAGGCAGGAAGTTCAAGCTCTTCTTGCATTGGGCCAAACAGGTGCAGTTGCCGCTCCTGGCTGAACAATCCATCACCCCAGCCAAACAGATCGCCGATCTTGTTCCTGGTCAGGCGCGTGATGGCCAGCCAGTGACGCGTGGATTCCGCCGATGGGCGGCGCACGACGTCGAACCAGGGATCGTCAACGCCAAAGGCGATTGGCCGGATTTCGGCCAGGTCGCCAAAAGCCTGCTCCAACGCAGGTCGCATCCAATCGGCATTCGGAGCCAGGATGGCAGGGCGTTGCCGCAGCAATGATCGCAACAGCATCTTCATGCCAGGAAGGCGCAGCAAGCCGAAGTCCGTTCCCAGCACAGTGATCAAGGCGGGCGTGGTGCTTCCCCACAGCGGCAATGCGTTTTGCAGCCAGTTGACGTGAGCCACTTCGGCAGGCTGCCTCCGATAGGCGCGTGCCAACCGCAACATCAATGCCAGGACGGTCCCCGCCGCCAGCACCTGGCGAGTTCGCAGGAGGTGAGCGATGCCGCCTTGCTGCGACAGGCGTCCCAGCCAGAGCGCGTCGGACGGCGTGGACGCCGCCGTCGCGCCGGCGGGCAAGTCGCCGGGCGGCGCCCACAGTGAGAGACAGATGTCACTGCGCCGCGCCAAAGCGGCGACGAGGTTCGCAATGAAACGGCCGCGCCAATCCTGGGCGTTTTCGGGGTATGACGTGCTGGTCATCAGCACGCGGAGCGCCTTGACCCGTGTCGGCTCACTTGAAGACGGCCGGGAATTGCCGCTCATCGTGATCGATCCAGCCCGGCTGCGATGACAAGCGCATTGGTAAAAGCAGCGACATCCCGCTTGTCCAGATGGGAGCCATCGGGGCAGACGAAGCCCGACAATGCCGCGTGATCCTGCCAGTGGATGGTGGTCGCCGATGTCGTCGCGACCACCCGATCCCAGTAAAGCGGGCGCGGAAACCGCCGGGAATCCGCCTCCTGAATGAGGCCACTAGTGGGCATGGCAACAATGAATACCCTCCCGCCGCGTGATTGAATGGCCGAAACAGCACGCTCCAGATCGAATATTCCCTTTTCTGCCTGGGCATTCGCGGCCGTCGGTTCGAGTTGCCGGACGTAAGCTGCGAGTTGCTGCGCGACCTGGTCAGCCGGCTGATCGGAACCGATTTCCACCGGATTGCCAAGGTGCCTGAGAACCCGGCTGAGATAGAAGTCCGGCATTTTCACGCGCTGGTAGTCAGCCTGTCGAGAGCGATCAGCGAAAGTCGACAGGTACTGCGGTGTCGCCTGTGCATTTGTCAATCGGTTGACCAGAGCGTCCCACGGACGCCCGCCATCCGCGTAGCTGATCAAATGGCTTCGTACGGCATCAGCCATCCACGCGTCGGAAAGGAGGTAGCTTGGCCAATGCATTGCCTGGCCCGTGAGGGCTTCGTACTGAGCCTCGTAATGTTCGCTTCGGCCCACCCCAGCGGTCTCGAATGAAACCGGGCCGGGCATCAGATCCAGGATAACCGTCCCTCGAATGGACGGATCACGCGCCAATCCCAGCAATATCGGAACATAGGAGCTGCCATCTATGGCCAACTGGACTGGTTCCAGTCCAGTTTTTCGGCGCAGCAAGTTCAAATCGACGTCCAGTTGCATGCGTGAGGCGCCGACCAGGATCAGGGCGCGCGGGCCTAACGCCGATGCGCGCTCGCGCTCCTGCAGCCAGCGCGCCTCGGTGTCCTGCACCGTGGTGTCAAACCCTCTTCGCGCCAAAGCGGTTTCGCTGACAACGACGTAAGCGAGGAGCACCGATATAGCTCCGCCGAGAATCGACTTCCATCCGAGTTTGGGAGATGGTCGCTCAGAACTGGAAATAGATGAAGCCACGTGGCTCACCTCCGGATACCAGGAAGATACCGACCAGACAAAACCCCGTGAGCGCAGTCTGGGCAGATCGTGGGATGTTGAAGAACCAGTCCCTGAAAGTGCCCTGCCGGCCGCGGATATGCAGCAAGACAAGCCCTAGCGAACAAGCGAGAGAGGCCAGCAAGGTGCCTGGCAGCAAATCGGGAAGTCCAGGCCTGAACAGCGCCGCCAGCACGGCCAGGGCTTTATTCGCGTCGGAAGCCCTGAACGGTATCCAGGTGAGGGTGACGATGATGAAGGTAACCACTGCCAATCCTGCATTGGAGAAGCACCGTCGAATGAAGCGCACATGGGGTTGGCTCAATCGCTCAACCAAGAGATACATGCCGTGCAGACCGCCCCAAAGCAGGAACATCAACGAAGCGCCGTGCCATAGGCCCCCGAGCAGCATGGTCAGCAAGAGGTTACGGCTGACTCGAAAGGTCGAGCCGCGATTTCCCCCCAACGGGATGTACAGATAGTCTCTCAGCCATGATGAAAGAGAGATATGCCAACGACGCCAGAAATCGGAGAAACCTACTGCACCGTAAGGCGAACAGAAATTCTGCGGGAACTGGAACCCGAAGCACAAGGCCAGGCCAATGGCGCATGTCGAGTAGCCCGAAAAATCACAGAAGATCTGTCCTGAGAATGCCAGTACGCCGGCCCACGCGTCCCAGGCGCTGGCGTTTTCCGGCGCCTTGTACAGTTGATCCACGACTGGCGCAAAAATCGAGTCGGCAAGTACGGTTTTCTGGAACAACCCAAATATGGACAGAATAAGCCCCCACCCGAGCTGTTCACTCGTGGCGGTTTTGGGCGCCAAGAGTTGAGGGAGAAAGTGGCTTGCTCGAACAATGGGCCCCGCGACGAGTTGCGGAAAAAAGCTCATGTACAACGCGAAATCCAACAACGAAGCTGTCACCGCCGTTTGGCGCCGATAGACGTCGATCGTGTACGACAGGGCATGGAATGTGTAGAAGGAGATCCCGATCGGCAAAATCACATCGATTGGTGCGGGCTTGAAATCAACACCCAACAGGGCGAGCACCGCAGTGAATTGGTCCAATGCAAAGCCGGCATACTTGAAATAGCCCAGCAGGCTGAGCGTGACGGTCACGCTCAGCAGGAAATATGTTCTGCGTCTGGTTTCCGATAGCTCATGGCTGATCAAGTCTGCCAGCCGCCAGTTCAGGAATGTCGTTATCCACAATAAGACAACGAAGGGGGGGTTCCACGCCGCGTAGAAAATCTGGCTAAAAAAAAGGAGGGCGGCTTTCTTGACCTTCCAGCTGTACGCCACCTGATATCCGATGAATGCGACAGCAAAGAAAAGCAGGAAGCTTAGTGTGTTGAAGGGCATGTCCTACCGGCCAGGAACCAGCTATCTGTCTCTAGAGGCTCTCCAATCGGCGTCTATTTCTCATCGTGATCTTCAACATCGATGTTCTTGTAGTGCAGCGCGGAAATCTGCTCGGAGACGATACCGATCAGGAACGTAAAGATGGCGGAGATGAACAGCAGCGCGCTCATATTGGTGAAGCGGCCGGACGTCAGGTACGTATAAAGGTAATAGACCAGCCCCGTGACAAAGAAGCTCGCGCTGATCGGAAGAAAAAGCTTCTGCGGCGAGAAGAGCGTGCCGATCTTGATGATGATCAGCAGAAACCGCAAGCCGTCTCGCAGTGGATGGATATGGCTGGCGCCACTGTTTCTGCGGGGCGAGTGAATCGGCACATAGGCCACGCTGTAGCCCGCGCGGAAGAAGCTCATCGTGATCGTGGTTGGGTAGGAAAACCCGTTCGGCAGAAGGTACAGGAACTGGCGAAATCTGGAGGCACGAACCACCCTGAATCCGGATGTGAGATCGCTGATCGGCTGCATGACCATCCAACTCGCGAAGCGACTGAACATGTCGTTGGCGGCAGCGCGATGAAAACCCGCTTGCGAACCCGACTGCCGCGCGCCCACGACCATGTCGTAACCCTTGTCGAATTGCTCGAGAAGGCGCGGTATGTCTTCCGGCTTGTGCTGGCCGTCGGCGTCCATGAAGATCAGGATCCCCCCTGTGGCCGCGCGGGCGCCGGTCTTGATGGCGGCGCCGTTTCCTTTGGGATAAGGATGAGTCAGCACACGGACCCCGTGTTCCGCACATATCGCGGCAGTGTCATCGTCCGAACCGTCGTTAACGACAATGATTTCCGCGCCCTGTGGCAAATACGAGGCCAGTGCCGGCAGCAGGTCCGCCATTCCCACCGCTTCGTTGCGGGCCGGAATCACGATGGAATAGGTGTCGGCCGGCTTGTCAGTACGTGTGTGCACTTTTCCCCATCGCATCGAATATGGTTTTCAGTCCGCTCAGGGCATGCCTGTCGCGCAGTGAATGATGGCTTTCGGCCAGGATAATATATTCTCGCCGCGCATCATCGACTTTGTTGGCCTGCAGAAGGAGCTGAATAAGGTTGACGCGAAATGCAACACTGCCCGGATCGCTGGCGACAGCGGCTCGAGCGTACGCCAAGGCAAGCGGAATTGAATGCATTTTGGCCGCGGCATAGTCCATCGCTACTGCATAAATCATTCCACGCAACGACCCGTCTGCGGTCGGATTCGACAGAGCCGCTTCGATCAGTCCCTTGACCTCCCGGTCGTCCATGCACAGACGTCCTTCGACCAGAAGTGCCGAGAGCGTCTGCACCACGGAACGGTCGCCAAAGGTAAAGCGCGTGGAGGAAAACCGTGTCAGCAAACTCGCTTGGAGGGCCGGATCCTTTCGCGTACCGCTAGCACAGTCCAGATAGACGAGACCAACCAGGGGGGCCTTGCTAGTCTTATCAAGCTCTGCGGCGCGCTTGTAATAGAACTGCACCATTTGATAAGCCAGGGGGTTGCCGCCGCCTGATTCAAAGGTTCTTTCCATAGCGGCGACGGCGGCTTGGTAGTTGGCCCGCGCAGAACCTGGGTGGTTGGCCACTTCGACTTGCGTGCGCTGAAATTCGTCCGACCATTGCAACGAGCGCAGGCTTGTTACAAGCCCGCAGAAAAGCACAAAGCTGGCCACGACGATCAATCGAGGCACTTGCCATCGAGTGATTTCCCGCTCAGACAACAACAAGCTGGCCAGCCACAGGAATATTCCGAACGATGCAAGATAGTTGCGATGCTCGTATGCGATTTCCAGGGGAAAGGCGGTCGATTCCAATAGGTGGGATGCAAGGAACCAGAATACGGCGAGGGCAAATAAGGGGCTACGCGCGCGCCAGCGGAAAGCCAGCGCCGTTATGGCCGCCCAAGCAACGATCGCGAACAGCGTTTCGGCAGGAGCCAACAGCCCGCGCGAAATCGCAATATCGTCGTGGAAGAGGGCAAAGGCGGCCGGCTCGGGCAAGAGCAGTTGGCCGATATAGAACCACAGCACCCTGGCTTCGGTCATAAGTCGTTCAGACAGATCGAAGTTCCGAACGCTATAGCCGGCGGTCACGAAATCCCACTTGGCCCAACACACTATGGCAAACATGGCGCCCACCACCGATGCTGCAAGCCACTTTGTTCTCGCTGGTATCGGCCGGAACGTGCCGAGCACCAGCCATTCAAACAAGAAGATGTAGACCGGCAGCAGGAGGCCAGTCTCCTTTGAAAGCACGGCCGCTGGCCAGCATACGAACAAGCCGACGGCAATTGCGAACAGTCCTCGCTTGCCCATGGCTTGCCGCCCATGCAGGTAGAGCACCAACGCCGCCAGCGTGAACAAAGCGGACAGGCTTGTCATGCGCTGGACAACGAGCAACACCGGCGTCAAGCTGATGGGGTGGAGCGACCATGCCGCAGCGACTCCTATCGCCGGCGCCATTGATCGGCTGGTATCTGTGCCGCATCCCAGGCGCTGCCACAGCTGCCGCACCAGCACGCAAACCAGCGTTGCGTTGGTAACGTGGATGACAAGATTAACCAGCTTGAACGGAAAAGCAGTGTCGCCGAAGAAGGAGAAATTCAGCGCAAACGTGGCCATACTGAGAGGTCGGCCCAGAGGGCTGGAGGACCCACTGGTAGCCGCAGCGAGCAGGGACTGCCAGGAGCCGTCGAGGTTTCGCAACGGCGGGTTGTCGACGATGCTTCCGTGATCATCGAACATGAAATTTCCATGCAGGCCGGCCCAATAGACGGCGACGATGAGCGAGCACAACGCCAGGAGTGCCAAGGTCAGACGCAGCCGCAGGCTTGTCAGGAAAATCAAGACGGACCTATAAAGAAAAAAGCTCCGCCGAAGCGGAGCTTTGTCGTTGCGCTTGTGTTTCCGGAATCAGCGGCAGTTCGCCGGCATGTACTTCGCAAGGATAGTGCCGGTGCAAACCCAGGTCACCACGCCCGTCGAATCGGCGGTTCCGGTCAGGATCACGGTGCTTCCGGAGATCTTGGGCTCTTTGGCCGATGCCGTTGCGGTCAATACACCCACATTGGTCGCGCTGGTCGTATAGGCCACCGACTGTACGTACGGCGAATTCTGCGGCGTGATACCGGCAGAGGCGACCGCAGGCATGTGCCCGAGTGTCTGGAAGGCCTCGGCAATAGCGGTTTTCCCACCGGACGCTGCCAGAACAACTTCACTGGTCTTCGCGCGGACGGTGTAGTCCTGATAGGCGGGCAAGGCAACAGCCGCCAAAATACCGATGATCGCGACCACGATCATCAGTTCGATCAGGGTAAAGCCCTGTTGCATGGAACGCTTCATGAATGACTCCTTGAGGGTGAAAAATGTTTGCCCTCCGCTAGTAGCAGAGTTCATGCCATTTGCCTAAGCCCCCCAAATGTCCGCTGATAGCTCCGTTTGCGACATGCCAGGCCGACCAAGCCTGACAATTTTGGCGCCCCGGCCCTGAAAGAGACATTTTTGTCGCCGCAATGCAATTGCGGCACCACTGACCTGGCAACTGCCTGGATTTCAGTTTTGGATTTCGACGGCCTTGGCGCGCACCATGCCTGTGAAAGCGTCTTCCAGATTGCGAGCAAACCTGGCCGCATCGAAAAGTGGCGACGCGAGCACACGAGGACGCAAGCCAGCACGCAATTCCGCCAACTGATCCAACTCGCTCACACGCTCAAGCGCGATATCCACATATTCCTGTTCGTTGGCCGCCACCCAGTCATCCAGCCCAACGCAACGCAACAGGCTTTCCCCCTGGCGCGCCAGCATTGAATTTCCAGTGAGCGTGACGGTCGGCACGCCCATCCACAGCGCCTCGGCCGTCGTCGTGCCGCCCGGAAAGGGAAAAGTGTCCAACACAATATCCACGTGGTCGTAGGAGGCCAGATAATCTTCGCGCGGTGATCCCCCATGAAGGTCCACCCGGGTAATATCGATATCGACCGCCGCCAGGCGCTCTTGCATGTTCGCGACTGCGTCCGGGTATGCCAGCGGCAAGCTTTGAAGGCGAAGGCGTGCCGCAGGAATGCGGGCAAGAATTCGGGACCATGCGACCAGGGTGCCGTCGCTGATCTTGTTCAGTATCTGATACGAACCGAACGTGACATGGCCCTTGCTCAGCGCCGGCAGTCCTCCCACCTCAATTGCCCGGCCTGTCGTGGGCGGACTCAGGCACAAACGGGTGTCCGGCAGATGCCAAAGTTGTTCGGAAAAAAACTGTGCGTCCGCTTGCGGCACCGAAACCGGATCTACGAGGATGTAGTCGATTTCGGCAACCCCTGTACTCGCCCAGTATCCGAGCCATGAAACCTGCAAGGGTGCAGGCTTCCACGCAAAGACGGGGAGTCGGTTGAGCCCGGTATGACCGGCCAGGTCGACAAGAATATCGATCTTGTCAGAGTGAATTTTTCTGGCCAGTGCTTCATCGGGCATTGTGGCGACCGGGTTCCACTCGGAAAACAGGCTCTTGAGGCGGTCGGACAGCACGTCTTCCGTCGCACTGGTTGAGTACGCAACGAGCGTCAACTTTGCAACGTTGATTCTTGCCAGGATGCTTTCAAGAAACAGGCCAACGGGATGCGTGCGCAAATCCCCGGAGACAAATCCCACCCGCAAGGGACGCGCCCCTGAACCTGATGCCGGGCAAAGCCATTGAGAGTACGCTTTCGCGCGCGCCGCGACTCTGGCACCGTATCGCCGCGCCTCTTGCAGGTACTCGGCGGGCGGGAAGTCCGGCACGTAAGTCAGCGAGAAAAGAAGGTTTTGGTGGGCATTCAAGTACTCCGGGTTGAGGCGCAGGGCGTGTCTGTAGCTCTCGATTGCAAGACCGAGTTGACCGCTCTGCTGGAAAGCTGCAGCCATGTTGGTATGGGCCTGCACATTATCCGGCTCGAACTCGAGAACGCTGCGGTAAGTTGCTATCGCGGAAAAGACCTCGCGCCGCTTGAGTTGCGCTACCCCGAGATTGATAAGGATCGAGGAATCGCGAGGCTGCAACTGTGCGGCCTGCCGAAAATTCGTGATCGCATCGTCAAACTCCTCCGCCGCCAGATGCAAGTTCCCCCTGAAATAGTAGAAGTCCGCGGTATCGGGCGGAAAGGCGGGTCCCTGCTCCAGAACGGCGCGGGCCTCCCGAATCTGGCCTGTTTGCGCCAGCGAAATGCATAGCTCACGCCTGCAAACGTCGAAACCGGCGTTGATGTCCAGCGCCTCCCGGTAGCGCGCGAGGGCTTGCAGCCAGTCGCCCCTCGCCCGCGCCAAATTTCCTAACATGTAGTGGGCATCGAAATCGGCAGGATTCAGCTCCACTGCTTTGAGCAGCATCTGCTGCGATTCGGCGGCGCGACCCAACTCGCCCAGAACATACCCGAGATTGGAAAAGCAGATGGCGTCATTGGGGCTGCTCTCCAACCCACGGCGATAGCAGTTTGCGGCCTCGCTCAGGTTGCCTGCGTTGAGATGGGTATTCCCGCGTCGCCGCCACTCCGCAGAACTTATCTCGTGGCTCGCCGCGGCGGCAGGCCGGACCGAGTTTTCCAGGCGCGACTGCAAGCTTGCGCGGTGCGTCTCGAATTTTGTTGCCAGCCACTTAAACATGGGGTATCTGCGCTATGAAAAGGGCAGCAGCAACTAGCCTTTGACTGCGACGATGAGCCACTGAGTCAACTTGTCCACATACGCATCGTCATAACCCGCATCCTTCAAGGCCCACTTGAAGGCGTTTCCCATCTGTGCCGTCGTATAGAAATTAAGCCTGTGCTTTTGCCTGTACGCTTTCACCTGCACGTCCATTTGTTCAATGATCTTCAGTGACTTCACGGCAAACTGCTTGTCTTTCAAATTAGTTTTCAATGGCATCCGGTCCACATAGAAACGGGCCAACCCGGCGCCAAATTCCTTGGCAGAACTTGCATCAAAGAAAGAAAACACAGGGGCCTTCCTGACGGTAGAGTTTGGATAGGAATCTTGAGCTTGGACGAGTCGGGGCACTTTGGCGCGGTCAGACCAGCGTCATTCCAGTCCGATGTTCCAAGTTGGTCCAAGAAGTGCGCGCTGCTCCGTGGTCGGTTCAGCCTTGAATGCAAGTGCATGAACCGCCAGGTAAGGATCCGTTGTGACAAACACGTTGTGGAAACCACCATCCAGCAGCAACTTGGTCAACGACTTCGATGTGAAGCCGGTCTTGTGGGCATAGAAGTCCTGCCCGCTTCGCTCTATTTCTGTCTGAAGCCCGTAGATGACATCGTGCGCCGCGATCGGTCCGGCGGGACTTTGATACAACACATCATCCAATTCGAGCTGTCCCTCATGCAAGGCAGTGATCACCTGAGCAATATCAGGGACGCGAATTTCGGCGAACCCGGTATCGTTCAGCATGTGGATAAACCCGCGGACTACCTTCACCCCGTCATGCCGATAGTAATGTTCGAGATTGTGCGAGCAGTAGATGGCATCGTAGACGCCACCCGGAAGTTTTTCCAGTTGGCGCGCATCGCAAACGATGTCCGGCGCACCTCGCGGATCAATGTCAAGCAGCTCATGCTGCCACCCGTCGAAGTAACTGGGAATCGCCGTCGCCTTGCTGCCTCCGCCCACATTCAACACTCTCTTGGCGCCGATGTCGTGGCTCTTGGTTATCGCGGGTTTGGCTGCCGAGAAAATATCCCTTATCAGCGAGATCAGCATCTGCACTTTCCCCAGATCTTACTGGCGGCACCAGATTTGAAAGCGCCCTAGCGCCCCAATTCCGTCATTTGATACAAACCGACCGCACTTGCTTCAAGTCGGTCAGCCCCAGCATGATCTTTTCCATGCCGTCCATCTTCAAGGTGCGCATGCCGCTCTCCACCGCCGCCGCGAAAATTTCGGAAACGCGCGCGCGTTCCTGAATCAGCCGCTTGATGTGGTCGTCGGCGACCAGCAGTTCGTGCAGCCCGAGCCGGCCCTTGTAGCCTGTCTTGTTGCACTTGTCGCATCCCACGGTCTTGTAGAACTTCAGCCGGCCTTCGTGCCCGTAGAGTTTGAGCCAGCTTTCATAGAGCTTCCTGGCTTCACCGGCGGAGTCGGTTTTCCAGGCCGAAGAGTGCCGCAGCTCTTCGGCATACTCGGTGATGAACAGCTTGATTTCCTCGGCGTCCGGTGTGTACTCCTGCTTGCAGGCGCATAGCTTCTTGGCCAGCCGTTGCGCCAGGATGCCCAGCAAGGCATCGGCGAAATTGAACGGGTCCATTCCCATGTCCAGCAGCCGGACGATCGATTCGGGCGCCGAGTTGGTGTGCAACGTGGAAAACACCAGGTGGCCGGTTAGCGAGGCCTCCACGCCCATCGACACCGTCTCCTTGTCGCGCGATTCTCCGACCATGATGATATCGGGGTCGGCGCGCAGGAAAGCACGCATCACGAGAGCGAAATCGATGCCCGCCTTCCTGTTGATCTGCACCTGGCGCAAACCTTTTTGCGTGATCTCGACCGGGTCTTCGGCTGTCCAGATCTTGGTATCCGGCCGATTGAGGAATTTCAGGATCGAGTGCAGCGTCGTCGTCTTGCCCGAGCCGGTCGGACCGCAGACATAGAAAAGGCCGTAGGGCTTGCTGACGGTCGCTTCGATGCGCTCCTTGTTGTGAGGGGTCAGGCCCAGTTGATCGAGCGGGATGGGTTCGCCTGCCGCCAGGATCCGCATCACCACGTCTTCGACGCCGCCCGCGGACGGGATCGTCGCAACGCGTAGCTCAATGTCCAGGGAGCCGAACTTCTTGAACTTGATCTTGCCGTCCTGGGGTTTGCGTTTTTCGGAAATGTCCAGGTCGCACATGATCTTCAACCGGGTGATCATGGCCTGCCGGAAGTGCGAAGGCACTTCGATGTACGGCTGCAGGCTGCCGTCGATGCGGAAGCGGATACCCGTCTTGGCCTTGCCAGGCAGCGGTTCAATATGGATGTCGGAGGCCTTCTGGTTGTAGGCGTCGACAATGACCTTGTTGACGAATTTCACCAGCTCGTTGTCGGCCGCGGCCGATTCAAGCGCGGAGTCGTCGCGCTCCTCGTCCGTGGGCCCGCTCAGGTCGGCCAGCAGCTCGTCGATCGAGGCGCCGTCGTCACCGCCATAAAGCTGCGCCAGTGTTTCCTCGAACTCGGTCTGCGTCGTCACCCTGTAAGCGAACTTGTTAAACCGCGGAAAGACCTGGGGCACGATGCGCGAGCCGCGCACGGCCTCCGGATCGAGGCACATGATGACCAGGCCTTCCGGCGACTCTTCCAGCGGAATCCAGCCCTGCTCCTGGACGAAGTCGCGCTTGAGCGGGCCCTGCAGGCCCTCCGAACGGATCCGTCCGGCGTTGAAAGGCTCATACGGCAGGCCGAAAAACTTCGCCAGCGAAGGACCGATCTGCGCCGGCCGGATGTGAAAACCCGCCATCAACGTGTGCTCGACGGACGTGCCTTCCTCGCGCGCCTGAAGGATGCACTGCTGCAGTTCGTTCGCAGTCATTACCCCTTCGGCGACCAGCCCATCGTACTTGGTGGCGCGGCGGCGCTGGCCTTCGGCCGCTTTCTCCACGCGCTGGCGGATCGCCGTGGCCAGCGTCCTGCACAGCTGGGCGGCGCCTTCCACTTCGAGTTCACCGAACGGCTGGTTATTCTTGTTGTTGATGACCTGCAGCACGCCATGCAGGTTGTCTCCGTCGAGAATCGGAACCACGAGCATCTGCCTGGTGCGGTAGCCCGATCGCTTGTCGACCTCCTTGAGAAAGCTGAGCGTGGGGTGGATGCGTTTGAGCGCTTCGTCATCGTAGACGTCGCCGATGTTCAGCAACTGGCGGCTCACCGCGGCGTAGCCCGCCAGGCTCTGGGCGCTGATCGGCAGCTTCAGTTCGCGGCTGGTATTCAGGCCGGTCTTGACCTTGGACACGATCGCGGTGCGATCTTCGTTCACGGCATAAAGCGTCAGGCGATCGGCGTTCAGCAACTTGCAGATATCCTGGCTGGCCTCGAGCATGATCTGCTCGACGTTCTCGGTCTCGTGAATCCTGGTGCTGACCTGCTGCAGCTGGCGGAAGAACAGGGCTTCGAACGAGCCGCCCCGTTTTTCCGGCGGCAACTGCTGCGAGTCGAAAAACGCCTGCTCGGTATCGCGCCGCGAGGTAAGGACAGCGCTCATAGATCGAACTCCTGTCCCGCGCGCAGCCAGCGAATATCATGGACGACGTTCGGCCCGAATGGCTGGGTCTGGTCGAATTTCTGGATCTCGCTCATGATCAGCTCGGTTTCGGCCGGCTTGGTGTGCGTGATGTAGATCGGAAAGCGCTTGCCCTGGTCGATGCAGTCGAGCTCGTCGGCCAACGCATGCGGCGACAGGTGCAGGCTGCGTTTCGCGAGGTCCTGCTCACGGTTGCTGAACGCCGTCTCGATCACCAGGGCCGCCACATTCATCTGGTTGATGCGCCGCCAGAAAGCAGGATTGCGCTCGGTATCCCCGCTGAAGACCCAGCATCCCTTGCCCGATGTGGCAGCGTAGCCGACCGCCGGAACGGTGTGGACTGCCGGCAGGACCTCGATGCGCTTGCCGGTGATATCCAATGTCTGGCCGACGCGGATTTCATGAAAACGGATGAACGGCGCCGCGGGCGTCGGAATGCGGCTGAAATCGGGCCAGATGACATCGTTGAACACGTGCGCCTTGAGAGCGGCAATGGTTCCGGCCAACGCATGCACGATGATGGGCTTGGCCAGCTGCGAGGCGATCGCGTCCACCATCAGCGGCAGGGCCGCCACATGATCAAGATGCGAGTGCGTCAGCAGGACATGCTCTACGCGCCTCATCTCTTCCAGCGTCAGGTCGCCCACGCCGGTGCCCGCGTCGACCAGGACGTCCCCGTCGATCAGGAAGGAGGTGGTTCGACACTCCTTCGCGATCGCTCCAGAACAACCCAGCACGCGCACCTTCATGGGAGTCCTATTTGGTTTCGAAATTGGTTGCGCCATCCCACTCGGGATCGAAGGGCAGCAATCGCATCGAGGCTACACGCTCGGAATACAGTTGGTAAAGGTATTTTTTTGCATTCATGCGCTGCAAATTCAGTAGCAGCACGTCGCACTGGTCCCAGTCCTGCGCTCGATAGGCTTTCAGGAAAATCGCCCAGGTCTTGAGTTCGTCGGCGTGGTCCTTGTCCAGCCGATCGGCCGGCGCCAGAGGCCAGAAGATCCCCACCGCCTGCTCCTTCCCTTTGACCCTGACCTTGTCCAGCTCCTGCCAGGCGAATTCGGCCGCGGGCCGGCGCGTTGTTTCGCTTGCGACGATATCGACGCCATAGGCCTTGGACAGGCCTTCCAGCCTGGAACCGAGGTTCACCGCGTCGCCGATCACCGTATAACTGCGGCGCACGTGCGAACCCATGTCGCCGACGCACATCGTCCCGGTATTCAGCCCGATGCCGATGCCGATTTCCGGCATGCCCTTGGCGCGATGCTCCTCGTTGATCTTGCGCACGGCATTGGCCATCTCCATCGCGGTCTTCACCGCCATCGAGGCGTGATTCGGAATTTCCACGGGGGCGCCCCAGAACGCCATCACGCAATCGCCCATGTACTTGTCGATCGTTCCGCGGTTGGCCCGGATCAGGTCCGTCAGCCGGCTGAACACCGCGTTCAAGAGTTCCTGCAGCTGGCTCGGCTCCATCTTTTCCGACATCTTGGTGAAGCCCCGCATGTCGCAAAACATGACAGTGAGCTCCTTGTTGCTCGCCTTCATGCTGTAGGCGTCGGGATCTTTCACCATTTCGTCGACCAGTTCGGGCGGGACGTAGGTGCCGAACAGGTTGGCCAGTTCGCGCTTGCTGCGGCTTTCGACGAAGTAGCCATAGCTCATGTTCAACGCGAAGGCGGCGAACGCCATGACCAGGGCCCCGGCCAATGGCAGCACCAGTCCGTAGCCGAGGTAGAGCCAGAAGTTCAAGGCCAGCAGGGCGGCAAGCACCGCCATGCTGGTGAGCACCGCACGTGTGGCCGACAGCAAGGGCAGGGCGAAGGCCAGCGTCAATCCCGACAGCAGCAGCACGACCACCTCATAGCCAATCGCGTAGTCCGGTTTGACAAGCACCCGGCCGTCCATCAAACCGGAGATCACGTTGGCGTGCGTCTCCACGCCGGGGTAGGTTTCACCCACCGGGGTCACGCGCAGATCTTGCAGCCCCGGCGCCGTGGTGCCCACCAGGACGATCTTGTCCTTCAGGCTGCCGGCCGCGAGCCGCTTGCCCAGCACATCCGACGCGGAGATGTACCTGAAGGTGCCGCTGGCCGCTCCTCCGGGGCCACGGAACGGCACCAGCGCAGCAACCCTGTCGTCCACCGGCAGGGCCAAGGTTCTCTGTCCCTGCCGCAGCAGGATGCTCTCGAGCCCCTGGTAGCTGCGCGAAAGGAAGCGGTCGCGGGGGAAGCCCGGTTCGACACCGGGCCGGCCGACCAGCATGCGGAACATCGCAAGCGACAACGCCTCGTAATAGTGGCCCTTATATTCGGCTATCAGCGGGATCGAGCGCACCACCCCATCGCCGTCGACGATCGGGTTGAAGAAACCGGCCATCGGAGCTGCGCCGGCCAGCTGCTCGATGTTGGCGCCGTAGCCGTTCCAGGTCGTGAACTTGATCGGGCGTCCGAGCAGGCTTTCCTTGCTCATGACCGGAGCGGGCAAGACTCCGGAGCTGCGTCCGTCGCGATCGCTCGTGAAGTAATAGCCCAGCACGACCGGACGTTTCTCCAGCGACTTGGCAAACAGCGCGTCGTAGTCCAGTCCCGCCTGGAGCTGGCCGAGCTTTTCGCCAAAGCCGGGCTGGTCCTTGAATTCGGCGCGTGCCATCTGCCGCAGCCGTTTCAGGCCCGAGCTGTCGTCGGCCTCGGCGAAAACAATATCGAAGCCCAGCAGCACTGCGTTCTGGCGCTCCAGCAGTTCCTGCACCAGATCGGCCAGCTGGTTGCGGCCCCACGGCCAGCGCCCCACCTCGGCCAGGCTCTTCTCGTCGAGATCGACGATAACGATGCGGTCGTCCGGCGTCCGCGGCATTGTCGCGCGCAGACGGGCGTCGTAGATGATGTCGTCCAGGCGCTGCAGCACGCCGATCGTCATGAAGCCGCTCGCGTGGAGCAGGGCGAAGACCAGCGGGATCAGGGTGACCCCGATGCGGGACCAGTGTTTGTTGAGCAAACCCATCAGTCCCGCAAGCCTCGCTTTTTCAATGACGCCGGCGCGTGCCCGCCAGCGCGATCAGGCCTGCACGAACTGCATCTGGGTTCCAGCCAGTTCCAGCAAGTCGCCGTTTTTCAGCGGCACGGGCTCCGCCCCGACCGAGGTGCCGTTGAGAGTCGGCTTGTTCGTGCCGTCGACATGCGCCACCACGAACCCATGCGGGCGCCGGGTAATAGCAGCGACGGCGACGCCGGGTTTGCCGATGGTCGTCACGACCTTCACCAGTGGGACTTCGCGTCCGGCCGCCGCGCCCGAGAGAACCTTGATCGCCGCGTTTGCCGCCGTCGCCTCGGCAGGCCGTGCCGCAGCAGAGCCAGGCTGAGCAGCTGCAGCGCTTGGCTGGCTCGGCGGTGGCGCCACGATGCCTGCCGAACCCGCCTTGATGATCATTGTCTTTTCGAAGCCCGGACCTGCCGCTTCGTTGATGTACTTGATCTTGTACTTACCGATCTCGACCGTGTCGCTGTTCTGCAACAGCTGCTTCTTCACCGCCTTGCCATTCACATAAGTGCCGTTGGTACTGTTGAGGTCCTCGAGGTAGACCTCGTTGCCGCTCATCTGGAGCACCGCATGCTCGCCGCTGACTGCCAGGTTGTCGATGACGATATCGTTGTAGGGCCGGCGGCCAAGCGTCGTCCGGTCCTTGGTCAACTGCACTTCCTTGATGACGACACCGTCGATCGAGACGATCATTTTCGGCATGGTCCACTCCTGTCTGAATGACACATTATCGTAAAACTAATACCAAAGGCTATTTTCCCAGCAATCTGGAAATCAAGCCGCGTTTTTTCGAGCCAGCGATGGCTTGAGCCAACAGAACGGAGATATTGTCCCGGCCGCCGTTGGCGTTCGCCGTGTCGATCAGCTGCGCCACTTTTTGCTCCAGCGGGACCTCGTTTGCGAGAATCCTGGCGATTCCTCCATCATCCACCATGTCGGACAAGCCGTCCGAACACATGAGGTAGATATCGCCCGGCTCGACTCTGTGTTCGTTGACTTCCAGCAACACTGCGTCTTCCACGCCGAGCGCCCGGGTCACGAGATTCTTGTTGCTGGAGGTCGCGGCCTGCTCGGCCGTGATAAGGCCGGCATCCATCTGCTCCTGAAGCAAGGAATGGTCCTTGGTGATCTGCTGGAACTCGGTGCCGCGCAGGCGGTAGCAGCGCGAATCGCCGATATGGCCCAGCATGAGCCGGCCGTCCTGGAAGACGCCCAGCACCAGCGTAGTGCCCATACCGCTGTATTGCGGATTGGAGTTGGCCGCGTTGAAAATCGAGCGGTTGGCATTGTCGACACAAATCTCCATTGCCCGGCGCACCTCGCGCGAATTGGCATGTCGGCCAGCCTGCGACAGCCACCGGCCCAGTTCCGACTTGATGAAAGTCGTCGCCATGCCGCTGGCGATCTCCCCGGCGTTGTAGCCGCCCATGCCATCGGCCAGGACAGCCAGACGCGTGGGTTCGTCAACCGTGACCGAGTCTTCGTTGTTCTCGCGTGCGAGGCCCGGGTCCGTGCGTATGCAAAACTCGTAATTCATAGGTTGCGGATCAAGCCTTCGGGTCGGCCTCGTAATCCCCGGCGGCGGGGGCTGGGGATTCTGCGGGCTTGCTGATCACGGTTTTGGCGAAGGCTTCCGCGTTACCCGCGTCTTTCTTGCGCGCCGCATCATAGCCGGGCGTCACATGCGGTGGCTGGATGCCGATGACCGTCGCTTCGAACACGGGCGCTGCGCTGGCGCGCGCCACTGGGACGACCGGAGCGGCCGTTGGCGACGAAAGGTCCGCCATCACGGCGCGCAAGTCGGCGGCGAACTGGTTGCCGTCCTGGTAACGGGTTTCAGGACGCTTGCTCAGCGAGAGCGCCACAATGTTGGCCAGTCGTTCGGTAATCTCCTTGCGCACGATCCGGATATCGGGCGCCTCCTCGTTGGCAATCTTGTACATCAGCTCGGCCATCGAATCGCCCCGGAACGGAAGCACCCCCGTCAGCATCTGGAACAGCATGACCCCCAGGGAATAGAGGTCGGAGCGGCCGTCGACTTTCTTGCCGGCGATCTGCTCGGGCGACATGAAACTCGGCGTGCCTAACACCAGCCCGGTCTTGGTCTTGCTCGAGTCGGTGATCCGCGCGATGCCGAAGTCCGTCACCTTGACGGTATCGGTGTCGCTCTCGTACATGATATTGGCGGGCTTGATGTCGCGGTGCACGACATTCTGCCGATGGGCATAGGCCAGTGCTTCGGCCACCCGCGCCACGATCGACAGCACTCTTGGAATCGGCAGCAGTTGCCCGTCCTTACATAGATCGACGAGGTCCTTGCCTTTGAGGAATTCCATGGCTATGTAGGCCAGGTCATGTTCCTCGCCGGCGTCGAAGATGGTCACGATGTTCTGGTGCTGCAGGCGCCCGGCCGTTTCGGCCTCGCGGAAGAACCGTTCGCGCGCGTCGGTCAACTCCTCGCCTTCGAACTCCTGGGACAGGGCCATGGTCTTGATCGCCACCACGCGGCCTATCTTCGGATCCTTGCCGAGGTAGACGACGCCCATGGCGCCCTTGCCGAGTTCCTTTTCCACCTGATAGCGGCCCAGCATGGGTTTTTCGACCGCACCGCCGTCAAGTAGCTTGGTTCCGCCCGGATGCGCGCCGCTCCCACCCAGCATCACGGTTTCCGAAAGGTTCCTGGCGCGGTTGAGCTTGGACTGCAAATCCTTGTAGTCCTTGTTCCAGGCGGCCATGTGCTGGTACACCGCCTCCGCCTTGTTGAACTGGCGCTTGCGTTCGAAGTCGAGGGCAAGGTTGTACAGGTTGGCCATCACCTCGTCGCTCATGGGCACCCGTCGGAAGCGATCGAACGATGCGTCGAGCTGGCCCTGGCCCTGCAGTGCCAGACCCATCATCCGGTTGGTTTCGGCCGATTCGTCATCGGACCTGAGCTTGCCTGCCTCGGTGACCAGGAAACGCTTGGTGGTAATGGCCAGGTGTCCGATCACCAACAGCGAAACCGGGAACACCAGCTGCAGCCAGATGGACGCACTGGCCAGCAGCGCGAATTCGGTGCCCATCAGCGCCACAAAAAGCAACGCTGTCACCGCGCCGGCCATACCGGCCGAAAGGCGCGGCAAACCCGCGACGAGATAAGCGGCGATCAGTAGAAAAACGCCCAGTGCGGCCCCGGCTCCCCAGGCGGGCTGGACAATGAAATGCTCGCCCAAAACGCTGGACGTGATGTGAGCGATCAGCTCCACGGGCGTGATCGACTGGTAGCCGGGTGCGGGGGACTGCACGCCCACGCCGGTCGCCGTCGCGCCGATCAGAACGATCTTGTCGGCATACTTGCTAGCGGGGATCTTCCCGCTCATCACGTCGTAGAAGGAGTCCACGGCGAACGCGGGCTTGCCATCCTTGCCCCGGTAGAACTGCGACAGCATGTGCGCGGCGCCGTCCGTCCTGACTCGCAGCTTGCCGATCTGCACGGACTCGCCCGCGTTGAGCTTGATGTCGCCGGCTTCGAGGTTCAGGCTCTTGGCCGCGGCCAGCAAGGCCATCGAAGGCACCGCCTTGCCGTAGTAATTGACGAGCAACGGCTCGGAGCGCACGGCCCCGTCCACATCATTGAGCAGGTTCAGGTGGCCCACTCCCGCCGAAGCGGCGCCGATTGCGTCGATCGGTTCCTGCGCCCTGACGGCCGGTTCGGAGAAGCCCGTGCTTTCGTCGATCGCGCTTCTCAGAGCGAAGGGCGGCAACGGCTTGTCGGCCTTGCCTTGAGGCTCGCCCAGCGAGAAGAACGAGGGAACCAGCACATTGCCCGCTTTGGCCATGCTGGCGGCCAGCTTGGCATCGGTATCCAGGGCGAGTTCGGCTTCGGCGATCACATCGCCCAGTTGCTTGGTCACGCCCGGCGGGTTGTCGCCGCCCAGGGGGCCAAGCGCCTCCTTGATCTTGCGGATGAAAACCAGGCCGCGGTCGGTCTGAGGCTCGAAGAAAAACGTCGTGTAGACAATCGTCTTGGCCTTGGCTGCCGACAATTGATCGATCAGTTGCGCGTGGACGTCGCGTGGCCAGGGCCAGCGGCCAATGTTTGCGATGCTCTGGTCGTCGATGGCAATGACGGCGATGCGGTCGGACGGCTGGCGGCCGCTGCTGGTGCTGGCGAAATCGTAGAAACGACGCTCGACGGTGCCGATCACGTCCGTGGCCAGATGCAGGACGACGACGGCCAGTACGACCAGCGCGGCCACGAACCAGTCCGTGCGCCAGAACTGGCCACGTTTCGCCGATAAAGAATTGCCCACTGCGCCCCCGTCCTGAGAACCGATCAACGCCGCTGATTGACGCGGCATTCCGCACACCCGCGACGCCAGGAAAAGGGTGCAGGCCTCTTGCTGGACGTTAACAGACGGCCCAGCGCTGGACAAGGCAATTTGTCACGTTGGCGCTACGTTTTGTTGCAATTGGAAGCACATTGCACTTTGCGTGACGCGCCAGCCCATTCGCCCGCTAGGCTGTGTTCATGCGTGCGCGAGCCTGGATCGCCTTGCCCACGCCCACCACGAAGGCGGCACCTGCAGCAGGTACCGCATAGTGCAGCCAGGGGCTCGCCGCGACCAGCTCCTTGAGCACGTTGTCGCCGATGATGGCTTCACCGCCGACCCACCCGATCAATCCGGCCCCGATCACGACGATGATCGGGAACCGCTCCATGAGCTTGATCATGAGCGTGCTGCCGAAGATCACCAGCGGGATGCTGATGGCCAGGCCGAGTATGAGAAGCAGCATGCTCCCCTGGGACGCCGCCGCCACCGCGATCACGTTGTCCAGGCTCATGATCAGGTCTGCGATCAGGATGGTGCGGATCGCCGAGAGCAGGTTGCCGTGATGCTTGACCTCACCCGCGTCGTTTTCATCTTCGTCGCCCAGCAACTGGACACCGATCCAGAGCAGCAGCAGTCCGCCCACGATCTGCAGGTAAGACAAGGCCAGGAGCTTGGCCGCCACCACCGTGAGAACGACCCGCAGCACAACGGCCGCACCGGAGCCGAAGACCACTGCCTTGAGCTGCTGGTTGGCCGGCAACGTGCGTGCGGCCAGCGCGATCACGACGGCGTTGTCGCCTGACAGGATGATGTTGATCCAGATGATCTTGACCAGCCCGATCCAGAATTCCGCGCTCTGGAGAAATTCCATTGCCGTGTCCAGCAGTGCCGGCCGCTCAGAGCAGCGCCTTGAGCAGCTTGCCCATCTCGGACGGGTCGCGGGTCACCTTGAAACCGCACTCTTCCATGATCGCCAGCTTGGCTTCCGCGGTGTCGGCCCCGCCGGAAATCAACGCGCCTGCGTGGCCCATGCGCTTGCCCGCCGGCGCCGTGACGCCTGCGATGAAGCCGACAATCGGTTTCTTCATGTTGGCTTTGCACCAGCGCGCGGCGTCCGCCTCGTCCGAGCCGCCGATCTCGCCGATCATGATCACCGCATCGGTTTCAGGATCGTCGTTAAACGCTTTCATGATGTCGATGTGCTTCAGCCCATTGATCGGGTCGCCGCCGATGCCCACGGCACTGGTCTGCCCCAGCCCGAGTTCCGTCAGCTGGGCCACCGCTTCGTAGGTGAGGGTGCCGGAACGGCTGACCACTCCAACGCGGCCCTTGCGGTGGATGTGGCCGGGCATGATGCCGATCTTGATTTCGTCGGGGGTGATCAGGCCTGGGCAGTTGGGCCCGAGCAGCAGCGTCTGCTTGCCGCCCGCCGCCACCTTGGCTTTCATCTTGTTGCGCACCTCGAGCATGTCGCGCACCGGAATTCCCTCCGTGATGCAGATCGCGAGATCCAGGTCGGCCTCGGCGGCCTCCCAGATCGCGGCGGCGGCACCGGCCGGCGGTACATAGATAACCGAAACCGTTGCTCCCGTGTCTGCTTTGGCGTCCTTCACGGAAGCGTAGATCGGGATGCCGAAAACTTTCTCCCCCGCCTTCTTGGGATTCACCCCGGCGACGAAGCAGTTCTTTCCGTTCGCATATTCCTGGCACTTCTCGGTGTGGAACTGGCCCGTCTTGCCCGTGATACCCTGGGTGATGACTTTGGTGTCTTTGTTGATGTAGATCGACATGTTTGATTCCTAGTCTCTTAGTCAGTTGGGGACAGAGCTGAAGGTCTGTCCCGCAAAATCACTTGGATGGACAGAGTTGAAGATCTGTCCCGCAAGATCACTTGGCTACCGCTGCCACAACTTTCCGGGCCGCTTCGGCCATGGTGTCGGCGCTGATGATGGGCAAGCCGGAATCGGCGAGCAGCTTCTTGCCAATCTCTTCGTTCGTGCCTTTCATGCGCACGACCAGGGGCACGCCCAGGTTCACCGCCTTGCAGGCCGCAACGATGCCGCTGGCGATGGTGTCGCACTTCATGATGCCGCCGAAGATGTTGACCAGGATGGCCTTCACGTTCTTGTTCTTCAGCATGATCTTGAAGGCCTCGGTCACCTTTTCAGGCGTGGCGCCGCCCCCCACGTCCAGGAAGTTCGCGGGAGACGCGCCGAACAGCTTGATGGTATCCATCGTCGCCATCGCGAGCCCGGCGCCGTTGACGAGGCAGCCGATATTGCCGTCCAGGCTGATGTAGGCAAGGTCGTACTTGCTGGCTTCGATTTCAGCCGGATCCTCCTCGTCGAGGTCGCGCAGCGCGACGATCTCGGGATGGCGGTACAGCGCGTTGGAGTCGAAATTGAACTTCGCGTCCAGCGCCTTGATGTTGCCGTTGCCTTCGAGGATCAGCGGATTGATTTCGACGAGGCTGGCGTCGGTCTCCATGTAAACCTTGTACAGCTTCTTGAAGACATCGATCGCCTGCGCCGTCGAGGCGCTGGGCACGCCGATGCCGTCGGCGAGTTTCCTGGCCTGGGCGTCGCTCAGGCCGGCCAGCGGATCGACGAACACCTTGATGATCTTTTCGGGCGTGGCATGCGCCACTTCCTCGATGTTCATGCCGCCTTCGCTGGAGGCCATGATCGCCACCTGCTGCGAGGCACGATCGGTCACTGCCGAAACGTAGTATTCCTTCTTGATGTCGGCGCCGTCTTCGATGAGCAGGCGGCGCACTTTCTGGCCGGCCGGGCCGGTCTGGTGAGTGACCAATTGCATGCCCAGGATCTGGCCGGCGAGGCTCTTCACTTCATCGACCGAACGAGCGAGCTTGACGCCGCCGCCCTTGCCGCGGCCGCCCGCGTGGATCTGGGCTTTCACCACCCAGACCGGCCCGCCCAGTTTCTGGGCGGCTTCGACCGCCTCCTGGACGGTAAAGGCCGGAATGCCGCGTGGCACAGGCACGCCGAAATTGCGCAAGATTTCCTTGCCTTGGTACTCGTGAATCTTCATGAGGTTGTCTCTCGAGGAACTGGATGGGGGATAGCCCAGCGGCGGGCGCCGGCTCTTGTCAGGCCGCCTGCAATGTGCAGCTTGGGACTGTATCATGCTGCAACGCACCAAAGCACCACTTGCGTCGGAGTGGCTGCCTGGATTGCAAGGAAAAGAGATGCCCAAGGTCTTTATCGATGGCGAGGCCGGCACCACCGGTTTGCAGATTCGCGAGCGGCTCGAAAAGTTACCGCAGATCGAGCTCGTCAGCATCCCCTCCGAGCTTCGCAAGAACGCGGCGGCGAAGCGCGAGTTGATGGCGGGCGTGGACCTGGTCATCCTCTGTCTGCACGACGATGCGGCACGCGAATCGGTTGCGGTGATCGACGAGATCGCGCGAACCAGCGGCCGCGGCCCACGCGTCATCGACGCCTCCACCGCTCACCGCACGGCCGAGGGCTGGGTGTTCGGTTTTGCGGAGCTGGCGCCCGGGCAACGCGAAGCCATCGTGCGCGCCAGGCGCGTCAGCAATCCGGGCTGCTATTCGACCGGCGCAATTGCCCTGGTGCGGCCACTGGTGGACGCCGGCTTGATCCCGAGGGATTTTCCGCTGTCCTTGCCGGCCATCAGCGGCTACTCCGGGGGCGGGCGCGGCATGATCGAGGCGTACGAAAAGAACGAAGCGCCGCCATTCCAGGTCTACGGCCTGGGCCTGACGCACAAGCACGTACCCGAGATCGTGAAGTACACGGGCCTGACCCGCCGGCCGATCTTCATTCCGGCCGTCGCCAACTTCCGCCAGGGCATGCTGGTGGAGCTGCCGCTGCACCTGGACACGCTGCCCGGCAAACCGACGTCGAACGATTTGCACGCAGCTTTGGAGCGGCACTATTCCGGCAGCGAGTGGGTAACCGTCGTCCCGCCGACCGGCGACGGCAAGATCGATGCGCTGGCGCTGAACGACACCGACAAGATGGAGCTGCGCGTCTACGCCAATGAGCAATACCGCCAGGCGGTGCTGATTGCGCGGCTCGACAATCTGGGCAAGGGCGCCAGCGGCGCGGCAGTGCAAAACCTCAAGCTGATGCTCGGACTCTAATGCCCCGGCCCGCCGATCTCGGCGCTATCGCCGGTTCGTATCGGGCCTAGTCTGCCTCTTCGCCGCCGCAGAGCAATCGGCTGATCACCTCGCCGCCAAAGCCCCGCGCGGCCAGGAAACGCGCCTGCTTGCCCCTTTCGCGGGCATCGGCCGGCAGTGCGCCGAATTTCTTGCGCCAGACCTCGCGGGCGCGCCGCAGCTCGGACGATCGCAGGCCTTCGACCGCCCGCGCCACCAGCTGCGGGTCCAGCCCCTTGCCCTGCAGCTCCAGGCGAATGCGCGCGGCACCCAGCCTGGAGGAGCGCCGATGCAGCACCGACTCGAGCACGCGCTGTTCGTCGATGAAGCCCCTGGCCTGCAGCTCGTCGAGTACCCGGCGCAGCTGGCCGGGTTCTTCCTCGCGCACGGCCAGCTTGCGTTCCAGCTCGGCGCGCGAGTGTTCGCGCGTGCCGAGCAGTCGCAGCGCGCGGCCCTTCAGGGAGAGCTGGCCCGCCCCCATTTCAACTGTTGCTCGCAGCTTTGCCGCCGCTCATGCGGCTTGGACATCGGGTGGCAGCAGCGGAATGCCCAGTGACTCGCGCACCTTGTTCTCGATCTCGCGCGCCAGCTCCGGGTTCTCGCGCAGGAACTCGCGCGAGTTGTCGCGGCCCTGGCCGATCTTCTCGCCGTTGTAGGCGTACCAGGCGCCCGACTTTTCCAGCACGCGGGTGTTTACGCCCATATCGATGATCTCGCCCAGGCGGCTGATACCTTCGCCGAACAGGATGTCGAACTCGGCGGTCTTGAATGGGGACGCGACCTTGTTCTTGACCACCTTGACCTTGGTCTCGTTGCCGATCGACTCCTCGCCCTTCTTGATGGTGCCGGTGCGGCGGATGTCCAGGCGCACCGAGGCGTA